>Ga0208299_1000468_pt1 | contig 37694 bp, 50 predicted proteins | sample 15_taG_FD_184089 | JGI IMG/M metagenome (GOLD analysis project Ga0208299, IMG submission 184089) | Marine viral communities from the Subarctic Pacific Ocean - 15_ETSP_OMZ_AT15312 metaG (SPAdes) (version 2) | ecosystem: Environmental > Aquatic > Marine > Oceanic | place: Pacific Ocean | collected... | reverse complement strand
ATACAACGATGTTCTTTTGTGCCTGCGCAGGATGGATTCTGTTCATGTACGCCTTCGCCGCGCTTCGTGCGACGGTAAAGGAACGGGATTCCGCACGCGCTGCGCGTCGCGCTGTTCAGACGTCCCTAAATACCGCGCTAGGTTCGAACGACATACAGAAGGCGCAGCTGAAAAGCGCGGTCGACAACGCGCTTCGACTGTCGGACCTGTACGAAAAGGCGGACAAGGACGCCGCCGCCATGCAGGAAGCGGTAAACAGCAAGAACAACCGAATAGACGAACTGGTCGAAGCGGCTGGGACGATAGAAAAAGAAGTCCTACGCCTGCGGGAACAGCTGCGCAAGCACAAGGACGCGCGCAACGAATATCAGAGTCACGTCAACGCGCACAACGCACGGGTCCGCAAGTTCGTAGAAGAAAAGACCCCGCCTGTTCCGGACAGCGTCTTCCGAACCCCCTTCCGGAATCGCACCTTCGAAGACACGCACGTCCTGTCCCAGTATCTTCGCGCCGTGGAAGTATTCAACGCGCACGTCGTGTACTTCGACAAGGACGCGACCGTGAACGTGGTCGACAGTCCCCCGATCCACATAAGCAGGGGTTTCTAGTGCTTCCCATTCCGAAAAGCATCGAAGACAAAATTATCGAACGCATGGAACACGCCGACGCCGAACACGGCGTGTTCGTGGACCGCGCCCACTTCATCGGCGCACTACTGGAAGAATTCAACGAAGTGCAGTACGACGCCGTGCAGAACATGGACATTGTCCCCGAAGTTCTGGACATGGTTGTCGTGGGCCTTCGCTACCTTCTGCAACGACATGACGCTGTCCGTTCGGACAAGTACGTCAACAAGAAAGGCTAGACCATGAACAACCAGAAACAAGGACAGAAGAAAGCGACCCTTCCCGACGATATTGTCGTCGTGTGGCGGGACACTGAAATGAAGCTTGCGTCCGCGCAGAAGCTTCGAACAGCATTTCGACAGGCTGTTGTCCGGATTAAACCCCTTCAGGCGTCCGCTAAGCGCTTCGGGGTTCGTGCCCTTGTCGAACACTGGGAACAACAGTCCGGACACTTCACGCGGGAAGCGGCGGACCTTCAGGAAGCTATCGACGTCGCCTTGTCCCCGCAGGTTGTCCCCGTGACCGTGGAAGACTGCGGGGACGCGAAGGTCGCGGACCCGGACAAGATGTACGCCCGACAGGCGCAGTCGGACACCGTGGAAGCTTCGTCCGATGAATGACCCCCGCGAACCTTACCACGCACGTATACAGCGACGACTTGACGAATTGCAAGCGGAAGAAGAAAAAGAACGCGTCGGGGTCGTCCTGAAGACGGTCTGCGAAGCGCTGCTTCTTCTGGTCGCTGTCACAGCGAGCGTTCTGGCTGTGTACCTGCTTCAATTCATGGTATAGAAAGGGAAGACATGATAAAGGGAAAACTGTATCCTCATCAAAAGGAAGCGCGGAAGAAAGTTCACCTTCGTGAATACGGCGCGTTGCTTATGGACATGGGGACGGGGAAGACCGTCGTCGTAATAGACGAACTGGTCGACCTGTTCCGCGACGGTCGCGCCTGCGCCGCCGTAATCCTTGCGCCGAAGGCTATGTATACGCAGTGGCTGTCGGAACTGAAGAAGTTCCTTCCGGACGACGTCGCCGCGCAGACGGACCTGTTCCTGTGGACAGGGTCGAAGAAGACGAAGAAGGCGACGGAAGACGTCCGCGCGATTCTGTACCCCGAACCGAAGCGCTTGAAGATTGCAGTCGTGAACACAGAAGCGTGTAGCACCATGAACGGCGAAAAGTTCCTGACCGTCTTCACGCGTTCGCACAACCTTGTCTACATGGTCGTAGACGAATGCACGGACATCAAGAATCACAAAGCACGGCGAACGAAGGTTGTCACGAAGGCGGGGGGAAACGCGCGCTTCCGACGCATTCTGTCGGGTTCCCTTGGCTACAATTCGCCGCTTGAATACTTCGCGCCGTTCCGCTTCCTACATAACGGAATCTTCGGGGGTTCTTATTGGTCCTTCCGCGCACAGTATGCGATCCTAGCGGATCAGTTTATGGGCGGCGGTCGTTCGGTCAAGGTCGTGACAGGCTACAAGAACAGGGAACAGCTTCGGAAGACCGTCGACCTTCATTCCTACCGCATCCTTCTGGAAGAAGCGGTCGACATGCCTCGCAAGCTGTACAAGACCGTGGCGGTCACTATGGGGAAGGAACAAGCGAAGCACTACAAGGACATGTCCGAAAATTTCATGATTCGATTCGACGACGGGGAAGTGTCCACAGCACAAGCTGTGATTTCCCAGCTTCTTCGCCTGCGACAGATACTGTCGGGACACGTCGTAAAGGACAACCCGAACGGCGGTTATCCTGTCGTTGAAACCATTCCGGACGCGACGCGCGTCGCGTCCCTTATGACCGCGTTGGAAGGCGTTCACGGTAAGGTCGTTATATGGGCGACCTACAAGCAGGCTGTGCGGGACATCATAGCAGCGTTGCAGGCGGAATACGGCGAAGACTGCGCCATTGAATACACAGGCGACAACAGCGACCGCGAAGAAGACCTTCAGGAGTGGCGGACGAACAGTCTGTGTCGCTTCTTCGTCGGGACGAACTGCGGGTCGCGTGGACTGAACCTAACCGAAGCGCGCTACATGTTCCGGTACAATCCGGAATGGGACCTTGACGCGGTCGCGCAGTCGGAAAAGCGAATCCACAGAATCGGACAGAAGGAAACCTGTGTATATGTCGACCTTGTCTGTCCGGGGACAATTGACACACACATTATCAACCTGTTGAACACGAAGAAGGCGAACGTCAACGCCGTGTCGGGGAAGGACGAACTGCGCAAGTCGGACAACCTTGAAACGCTGAAGGCTATCGCGACGAACGACACCGCCTACCTTCAGGACTTCGCGGTACAGGACGCGAAGTCCTTCTTCGCCGCCGACTGCGAAGGTGCAGAATAGTGAACGAAGAAACCGAACGACCCGCGATTGTATACGCTTCGCAGGCGTGTCGAAAGTTTGACTTGACCCGTGTCGGCGGATATGGTACTTTAAAGACTGTGATTCCGTTCGGTGTTCAGGTCGGTCAAGACGGCGCGAACGCGGTCGGTATACAGTTGAAGCTGGAAGAAGACCTTCGGACCTACCGGACACACAAGGACTTTGTCCTTCTGGTAGGGGACCCCGTTATAATGGGATTGACGTTGCACGTCGTGCTTGCGATGCACGGCGCAGCGAATGTTCTGAAGTGGGACCGTCGTCGGTCTTCTTACTACCCTGTCCGCGTGAAGGCGACAGCTAAGAAAGGATAGAAAGAAATGTCGAAGAAGAAAGAAGACGTCGGGGACGTCCTGTCGGAAATGATGGGCGAAGACAGTCCCGACAATGTCGAAGCGGTTCCCGCGACGGGGGAATTGAACGACTTGGAAAAGATGGTCGCGAAATATTTCAGCGCGGCGAAGCTGGTCGACGACCTAGACACCGAACTGAAGGAAGCGAAGGAAGCGTTCCGCCGCATCGAACGACAGGAACTTCCGGACGCGTTGACGTCCGCAGGCGTTCGAAGCTTTACGACCACGGACGGACATGCTGTATCCATCCTTGACGAAGTCGCCGCAAGTATCCCCGCGAAGTCCAAGGGAAAAGCGTTCGCATGGTTGCGGAAGACGGGGAACAGCGCCATGATTCGGACACAGGTCGTCGTGTCCATCCCGTCCGACAACGACACGCTGTTGTCGAAATTGACGAAGACCCTTCGCGTTCGGGAACTGGACTTCGAACTGAAGGAATCCGTTCACCCCGGAACCCTGAAGGCGTTCGTCCGGGGACAGCTGGAAGAAGGCGGAAAGATTCCCCGCGACGACTTCGGTGTCTTCCAGTTCAAGCGCGCGAAGATTAAGTAACCCCAACAGGAAGGAAGACATGTCCCCGACGCCCATACAGCGAACCGTCTGCAAGTGTTGCGGAATGGTAACGCCTGCGGAACGCGCCTGCACGAAGTGCGGGTTCAATCCGAAGAAGAACGACTTCAACCCCCCGCGCGCATAGCGCACCACCAAACAAGGAAAGCGAACAATGGCACCTGCTAAAAAGAAGACCGCAGCGAAGAAGAAAACAGCGGCGAAGAAAAAGACCGCAGCGAAGAACGCTGTCACGAAGACAGCGAAGACCGACGTCGTCGTCGGAAGCGTTTCAACCCTTATGGGGAACGACCTTGGCGACGGACTTCAGAACGTCCAAGCGTCCGACCTTGCGATCCCCTTCCTTCAGGTCGTGCAGGCGTTGTCCCCGCAACGGTCCCGCAATTCCGACAAGTATCTGAAGGGAGCGGAAGAAGGCGACTTCTTCAACACCGTGACAGGGAAGCTGTATAAGTCCGTGGACGTTGTCCCCTGTCACTTCGACCGCTGCATTCTGGAATGGGTCCCCCGCGATTCGTCCGGGGTCGGCGGATTCATCGCGCGCCACGGTCGCGACTATCCTATCAACCACCTTCCCCGCAGCGAGAAGGGGAACATCCCCACAGACCCCGACACGGGACACCAACTGGTCGAAACCGCCGAACACTACGTTATGGTTCTTGACCCGGAAGGCGCGTATCCCGCGCTTGTGTCGATGTCGTCGACGCAGCTGAAGAATTCGCGGAAGTGGATGTCGAACATTTCACAGCGGAAGGTAACGCTGAACGGGAAGCGGGTCACGCCGCCGTCCTACGCCTTCGCCTACCTGCTCGCAACCGCCGCCGAATCGAAGGGGAACAATCACTGGTACGGATGGAGCATCGCGACCGAAGGCGTCATGTTGCAGGACCCGGACCTGTACGTCCTGTGTCGGGAACTTGCCAAGTCGACCGCCGCGACGACGGACACGTCCGAAGCGTCCTATGCGAAGACCGACGTCGTCTAGTCCCCTGTACGACGTCCGAACTTCGGAAACCTATGCGGGGACCCTTCGGGGTCCCCGCTTCCAGTAGGAAGGAACGCAGACACGTGCATGAACATGCCGAAGAATACTTCGAACTATTTCAGGGACTGACACGCGCCCACGGAATATACAGGGTCGACAAGGCTCCGGAAGCAGGCGAAAAAAGAAAAGGGAAGGCGACAACGGTCGTCCGCGAACTGACTGCGGAAACATGGTCGAAGCATCTGGAAGGAAAGCAGGGATTAGGCGTCGTCCCCATTATGGACAATGGTAGGGTGCTATGGTCCGCGATGGACATCGACCATTACAGCTTGCCCGTCGAAGACATTGTCGCGAGCCTTCAGAAGACCCCCTTCCTTCCCTGTCGGACGAAGTCCGGGGGACTTCACTTTTACGTCTTCTTCGACAAGCCTGTCGCCGCGTCCGCTGTGCGGAAACGACTGGACGCAATCGCGTCGCAAATAGGGTTCGGGGGATGCGAAGTCTTCCCGAAACAGAACAAGCTGAACACGGCGAAGGGGGACACGGGAAATTGGATCAACATGCCCTATTTCGGGGGGTCGAAGACGGACCGCTATTGTCACAAGCTGGACGGCGGACGCTACAGCGTCGACGAATTCCTTGCGGTCGCGGAAGGGTCCCGCACGAACCTGAAGGAACTGGAAGCGCTGGACTTCGGTTCGGACCCCTTGCAGAACGAAGAACTTCCCGAAGGTCCCCCTTGTCTTCAGATGCTGATCCAGAACGGGTTCCCGAAGGGGTCCATGAATAACGCCTTGATAAACTTAGGCGTCTACTACAAGCGCGCCTTCCCCGATGAATGGACGACGAAGCTGGACCAAGCGAATCAGAAATGGTTGGGACCCGGAACGCCTGCGGAAGTAATGCAGGTCATCAAGTCCTTGCAGTCGAAGACCTATTCGTACATGTGCGAACAGGCTCCCATATGCGAACACTGCGACAGGCGGACCTGTCTCACGCGGAAGCACGGCGTCGGCGGGACAGGCGCGCTTCCGGAGATCCGGAACATGCAGAAACAACTAACGACCCCGCCGCTGTACTTCGTCGACGTAGAAGACACGCGGATCGGTCCCGTGGAAGGACAGGACATCCTGTCGCAACCCGCGTTCCGTGTTCATTGTTTCACGGCGGCGAACATCGTTCTTCCTAACGTGAAGGCTGAACGCTGGACCGCGCTTATGCAACAACTAGTCGAAGACATCGACCTTGTCGAAGTCCCCGACGATTCCAGCGCTATCGGACAGTTGTTCATTCACTTGAACGACTTCGTGACAGGGAGCGTCGAAAGCGACAAGCGCGAAGACGTCCTTATCGGGAAGGTATACCGGACCCCGAAGTTCCGAATGTTCCGCTTGACCGATTTTATATCCTACCTTGAACGCCTGCGGTTTAAGGAATTCACGTCGCCGCAGGTAACTGCGCATTTGCGAATCAAGGGAGTGAAACCGAAGGGACTGCGAATCAACGACAAGGTCGTGAACGTGTGGGTCGTTCCCGCAGAAACAGAACACAAGCCTGTAAAGACAACCAAACCACGAAAGGACGTCTTCTAGCTATGAAGAAGGAACCGAAGAAGGTGCGCGGACGCAAGTTCAAAAAGAAACCAATCTTCACGAAGGAATCACGGAAGGGGATTCAGGAAGACGGGTTCGTCGACCTGCGTCTGAAGGTGTTCTTCCGCGACACGTACACAGGAAGCGTCGGGGTCCGAATGGTCCTGTGTGAAGACACGAAGCGCTTCTATATCCCCGAACACGAACACGCGAAGGTCGCAGCAAGGGTCGAAGACGTTCTTCGCAATATGGTAGAAAGGCGCGTGCGTAAATGAAGCACGACAACAGCGTGTTGTTTCTGGGACCCCCCGGAACAGGGAAGACGACAACGCTTGTCGACACGGTCGGCGACTACTTAGGAAAAGGCGGGGACCCTGCGCGGGTCGCTTACGTTTCCTTCACACGTGCAGCGGCGCAGGAAGCGCTTCACAGGACGACGTTCAAGCTGAAGATGGACGCACAGGACTTCCCATGGTTTAGAACGCTGCACAGCGCAGCCTACAAGCTTCTAGGCTGCGACTACACCGACATGTTCGGAATAGAGGACGCGAAGTTCTTAGGGAAGCGGGAAGGGATGTACTTCGGACTCGATTTGCGTGCGCCGCTTGAAGACGTCGGGTTCGGTCTTCGGAACGTGACAGTCGGTAACACCGAAGGGAACCGTCTTCTGTCCTTGGACAACCTGTCCCGCGTTCGTCGGAAGGACCTGCGGGAAACATGGACGGACGAAGCTTCGGAACTTCAATGGTTGAAGGTCGACTACTTCCAGCGAATGTATTCCGAATACAAGCAGCAAGCGGGGGTTCTGGACTTCACGGACCTGTTGTCGCAGGCGTCCACGTGTGCGACAGTCGCGGTTCCGGAACTGGACCTTCTTGTCGTCGACGAAGGACAGGACTTGTCCCGCCTGCAATGGGAACTTGTGCAACGCTTAGCGGACAACGCGACGCGCCTTGTCCTAGCAGGCGACGACGACCAGTCTATCTATTCGTGGTCGGGCGCAGACCTTGACACCTTCCTGAACCTGAAGACGACGAAGAAGGAAGTCCTGTCGAAGACCTTCCGTCTTCCGCGTTGCGTGTTCGATGTAGCCGAAGGAATTTCCGAACAGATTTCCGAACGCTACCCGAAGACATGGTCGACGACGAAGAAGAAGGGATCGGTCACGCATGTGACAAAGTGGGAAAAGGAACTGGACCTTCAGGACCAGACAAAAGACTGGTTGTTGTTGTTCCGGAACCTGTACCTTATGAAGGACGTCGAAGACTACCTTGTCCTGCACGGTCTGCCATTCAGCGCGCCGTCGACCGAAGGGATAAAAGACTACATGTCCGCTATAGAGACATGGGAACGCCTGTCGTCCGGACAGCGCGCGAAGGCGGAAGACGTCCGCCTTGTCTATGACCTTATGCCATGCGGACCGACAGGGGTCCGACGTGGACACAAGACCCTTCCGGAAGTGGAAGCGGGGGAACTGTTGTCCATGGACCAGCTGCGCGCGTCGCATGGACTTGCAGCTGTGGGGGGATGGATGAAAGCGCTTCCGAAAATACCCGACAACCTGTGCGGTTATTTTTCTTCCGCCATGCAGCGCGGCGAGTTGCTGAAGCGTCCACGAATCACGCTGTCGACTATCCACGGCGCGAAGGGACAGGAACGGGACAACGTCGCGCTGTGGCTGGACATGTCGGACAGGACGCGTCGGGGGATGGACACGGACCCGGACAGCGAACACCGCGTGTTCTATGTCGGCGTGACCCGAACCCTTCGGAACCTGTACCTTGTGCAGCCTACGACAAGCAGACACTACACGCTACCAAGGAAGGCGAAGACATGACGAACGACCGCGTCCGCGCGTTTATCACGTTCTGGCAAGATCGCGAACGGTATGAACCCGTCAACATGTCCCCGGAAGACGCCGAAATGTTGGGGAAGACGTCGCAGACGCTGTCCGAAGCGGGTCTTCTGAACATCGCGAATCTGAAGGACAACCCTGTGAACACACGCTACTATAGGGTCCGCTGTCCCCGCCGATGCACTAATTAAAATTAGTTGTTTAAAAAGCTTGACATTCCTAAACAAGTCGTGCTAAGCTTATCTTACAGTTGAACGACAGCAACCCCAACCCAACCAGAAGGAACACCGAAATGAAAATCACGACTATCAACACTACAGCGACGGACCAGTTGAACGCAAGCAGCAACGTCACAGCGGAAGTAGTCTGCGGACCCGCGAACCTTCCGCTTCTTCGGGAATGGTGCGAAAACAACCGCGCGCTTCTTAGCGTATACCCCTTCAGCAACGTCCGCGAAGTTTACCTTGCAGGGTCGGACGTCCCCGCCTTGCAGGATTTCATGGTAACGAACGCGGAAGCGACCGTTACCTTCCGCGAATACCAGCCCAACAACGGCGGAACGCCTGTGTGGATGCCCGAAGGCGAAGCGCACAACATCGACGGCGGCGCGGTCCCCACGGGACGCGCAGCGACACAGCCTGTGTCCATTGTCGACCACTCGCTGTGCGGTCCCTGCTAGCAACCTAACCGGGGGACCCCGAAGGGTCCCCCTTCGGATAGTTGAAAATTAATTGTTTAAAAAGCTTGACAAGTCTGAACAAGTCGTGCTAAGCTTGCATTACAGTTGAACGACAGCAACCCCAACCCAACCAGAAGGAACACAGACATGATCTACACCAACGGATTCCACCAAGTAAACGCGCAGGTCCTTGACACTATCGCAACCCCCGTCGTCGAAGACGTGCGAAGCATCTGGAAACCTGTCAAACACAGCGAAGTCGCCGCCGCAACGGAGCAGGCTATCGACGGCGCGGGACTGTCCTTCGCGGACCCGAACTACCACGTGTCGCCGGACGGGTTGACGTATATCGCGGAATACGTCGTCGACGCGCCGACCGAAGTCCTTCCGAAGATGGACAGCGTTCAGCACACTGTCGCTGTCATGCACAGCAACGACAAGCGCATCGCGTTGAAGGTCGTCGCAGGCGCGAACGTGCAGGTCTGCACGAACGGTATGGTGATAGGCGAACGCGTCGTGTCGAAGAAGCACACGACGGGACTGGACCTGTTCGCTTCCTTCCGCATCGCGCTTGACCACTATGTCAAGCAGGCGCAGACGCTTCCCTTCGCAATTGAATCCTTCAAGCAGACGGACGTGTCGCGGAACATGGCGGATCACCTTCTGGTCGAAGCGGGTCGCTTGAACCTTCTTCCGTGGTCGGGAATCGGGAAGGTCGTCAAGGAAATGAAGTCCCCGACCTTCGAAGCGTTTTCCGATTCGTCCGCGTGGTCCCTGTATAACGCCTTCACGCACGTGATAAAGGGAGCGCGGGAAGACAAGCAGGTCGTGTCGAACCGCGAATTCTTCAAGCTGGTCCGCGACAACGCCGTGAACGCTTCCCTGTAGCAGCTAACCGGGGGACCCTTCGGGGTCCCCCTTCTTCCAACCAGAAGGAACACCGACATGAACTTCGTCGACTTCCAGAAGGCGCACGGCGGACCCGATTATCCGCAGTACAATACACGCACACGGCACTATCTGCGCGACGTCCTGTATGGACTTAATGCGCAGCTGGGACGTCCACGGGGGAAGGACACGGGGACCCGCGACACCGACAAGCTTGTCGGAACTATCGTTCGATTGAAGTTCCGCCTGCACAACCGCAACAACAGACAGCGAAAGGAATGCAACAAGATGAAGAACACAAGCACGCCGACGAAGGTCGCGACGCACGCCGAAGGCTACAGGTTCGGACGACCCTGTTCGGTCCCGCCTATGACGAAGATTAAGACGGGGAAGAAGCTTCCCTGTCCGCACAGGGACGGTTCGAAGGAAGCTTACTACTGGTACATGGTGCGGGGATGTCGTACCGTGAAGGCTGCGCTTGCTGCGCTACCGCACGAAGGTCGGGGATACATTGTGCGCGCCGTGAAGGCGGGACACGTCCCTTCGGACTACGAACCCCCGGAAAAGTAGAGAAAGTCCCGCACAGGACGACACAGGCACCTTCCGCACACAACCAACAAGGACGACACGAACATGAAAACAGACGACAACCCCCCGAACAGCTGGTATACCCGACTTGGGGACTTCGAACCCCTGAAGATTGCGATCGCGCTGGACTTGGATATGTTGGAAGGGTCCGCGCTGAAGTACCTTCTGCGATGGCGACACAAGAACGGACTGGAAGACCTGAAGAAGCTTCGCTTCTTCGCGCAACAACTAATCGACAGGGAACAGGCGAAGACACAGGTCCGGGACAAGTTGGGTCCCGCTGTCCTTCGACCCTGCGACGACGACAGCGGGAAGGTCGTCTTCCTTGACGAAGAAGGGAAGACGATTTCGCGGGACGCCTTCAACGTCCTGCGCGAACAAGCCGGCCTTCCACATTGGACGCCCGAAGAAGTCGAAGGTTCTTTCGACTATGGTCTGTGTTAGCATGGACGCGGCAATCAATTTACACGTCGAAGAAAAGACCGGGAAGGACGTCCCCGAAATGTTCGTCCGTTTCAAGTCAACCGTGCAGGACGTGTCCGTCCTGTTAAACCGTGAAGAAGCTGCGACACTGGAAGCGGCGCTGTCCGCGTTCCGCTTCAACAACCAGAAGAAAGGCGAACAACATGGGAAGGATTAAGAAAGGACAGACGCAGCGTCCGGACCTTCCTTCGTTGAAGGGTTACGACATGCTGTGTGTCGACTTGGAAACGAAGGACGACGGAATAGCGCAGGGACTAGGCGCAGGCGGGGTCTTCGGAATGGGTCGCGTCCTTGGTGTCGCGGTAGCGACGAAGGACTTCGAAGTCTACCTTCCGATTTCGCATCCGCACAGCCACAACTACACGCTGAAGCAGGTTCAGAACTGGGCGAAGCGGGAACTGTGTCGGGACCAGCTTATCGTCGGCGCTAACATAGCCTACGATCTGGAATGGTTGCGCGCGGATGGAATACCGTTCACAGGACCCTTCGCCGATGTACAGCACGCGGAACCCCTGATAAATGAAAACGCGCGGACGTACAGTCTGGACGCGTTGGGGGACAAGTACCTTCCGAAGTCGAAGCGGAAGCTGAAGGACGACATGCACGTGAAGGCGTTGCACTGGCTGAAGGAAAACGGTCTGGAAGGCGTCAAGTTCAAGGACGTGCGGGAAATATTATGGATGCTCCCCGCCGAACTGGTCGGACCCTACGCCGAAAGGGACGCACGCGCGACGCTGGACGTCTACAGGAAGCAACGGACGAAGCTGAAGAAGGAAGCGCTGCTTGAAGTCTTCGACGTGGAATGTCGTCTTGTCCCCCTGATACAGGACATGCGGTTCCGGGGGGTCCGCATCGGTCCCCGTAAACTTGCAGCGGTCGACAAGCTTGTGTCGAAGGAAGTGTCGGACGCGTGGCGACGCCTTCGGAAGTCCGGGGGGAAGGACCTGAAGTCGGTCAATTCCTCTAAACAGATTGCGCCCATATTCGACGCACTGGGACTAGAGTATCCCCGCACGGAAAAGACGAACGCGCCGTCCTTCACGGCGGACTTCCTTGAAGCGCACGAACACCAAGTCGCGAAGGACATTCTGTCCGTTCGTCGACTGGAAAAGACACAGTCGACATTCGTCGACGGCGCTATCCGGGGACACCTTCACGCGAACAGGATACACGCGACCATTCACCAACTGCGCAGCGACAAGAACGGGACAGTGTCCGGACGCCTGTCGAAGTCCCGTCCGAACCTGCAACAAGTCCCGTCTTCGGACGACGAAGGGAAAGCGGGGAAAATTCTTCGCAGTCTGTTCGTCCCCGAACCCGGTCAAATTTGGTGGAAAATTGACTGGTCACAGATTGAATACAGATTCATTGTCCACTTCGCGAACCTTATGAAACTACCGAAGGCGCACCTTGCGGCGCAAGCCTACCACGACAGCACGGAAACAGACTTCCACAGCTTCGTCGCGGAACTGTGCGGGATAGACAGGCGACCCGCTAAAGCGATCAACTTCGGCCTGTCCTATTGCATGGGGAAGACGACGCTTGCGAAGCAGCTGGGACTGTCGCGCGTAGAATCGGACGCACTGTTCGGAACCTATCACGCGGAAGTTCCGTTCGTCGGACAGTTGGAACGCGCCTGTCGGAAGACCGCACAGGAACGCGGATATATTCGTACCATACTGGGAAGGCGTCGCCGCTTCGACCTGTGGGAATCGAAGGACTGGGACACCGCACGCGCGGGGGGTCCAGCGCTACCCGAAGACGAAGCGCGGGACAAGTGGGGTCCAGCTATCCGACGCGCCTATGTATACAAAGCACTGAACGCGCTTATTCAAGGAAGCGCGGCGGACCTTATGAAATTGGCTATGGTGCGCGCCTACGAATCGGGGGTCTTCGAAGTAATCGGGACCCCGACCCTGTGCGTCCACGACGAACTAGATGGATCCATGCCGAACACGCGCGCCGCGAAGGACGGACTGCGCGAACTAAAGCACATAATGGAAACCTGTCTTCCCCTGTCGGTCCCTGTGATCGCAGAAGCTTCCACGGGTCCGGATTGGTGGACGCAGAAGGCGTTCGAATGACGGACGTCCAGCGCGAAGTTTTCAGCCTGAACGTGGAAGCGGGGAAACGATTAGGCGCAGGCGAAGACCCCGGCGTTGTATGGAAGTACACCGCCGACAGACTGGTCGTCCTGCTTGCGCGTGTACTGGTCGAACGGGACAACGCGCGGCGCGTTGTCCTGAACTAGAAAGGGAAAACAATGAACACCTTTATCTGTGACGAATGCGACTGTCATCGGGACGAACGCGACCGCGTTCGCCTGAACGGGGACGCTATGTGCGTCGACTGTCGCACAACAATCGAAAGGGGTTGCGATGCGACTGCGAAGCTTGCTGTACTTATTGGCGAAAATAATGGGGGACTTCAACGCAGCGAAGCGGGGAAGAATCGGTCCGCGAATACAGAACCGGATCGTCGGGAAGATTACCGGAAGGTTGTTTCGGAAATGAGAAAGGAACAACAGCTTCTTCGCGAACTTCGTCGTCGACTTGGCGGACTGTGGCAAGGCATAGAAACGACGACGGCGTCCGGGGTTCCCGACGCCTACTACCATACGTCGTGGACGTCCGCCGCGTATGGTGTCACGCACGGGTCCGGATGGATCGAACTGAAGACCTACCTTGTCGAAAACGCGGGGGACTGGTCCGTCCTGTCGAAGAAGATTCGACGGACACAGGTCGTCTGGTTGACACGACACGCGCGCGCAGGCGGACGGGGGTTCCTGTGCGTCCTGATTCCCCGCAGACGGGTCGTTCTTATCCCTGCGGGGAACCTTGTCGACATGAAGCCTTCGAACCCGTTCCCGTGGACGGGGACCGTCTTCGACCTGAACAGCGCGAACGACATCCGTCGACTAAGTCGAACGCTTGTCGCGTAGTCCCCGAAACCCCCTACAAGCCTTTATTTGTAGGGGGTTTCTTTTACTTTAAATTAGTTGTTTAAAAAGCTTGACATTCCTAAACAAGTCGTGCTAAGCTTATCTTACAGTTGAACGACAGCAACCCCAACCCAACCAGAAGGAACAACGACATGAACCGCTTTAGCAACGGAAAGAACATCTTCACCGACACAATCGAATCCTACGGACGCGTTGTCCTTAGCCAGTACAACGGCGGAGCTACTACGATAAGCTTCCCACAGGCTGTCTTCCACGTCCTGTCCGATAACATGCGCCTGCTTAAGGTCGGGGCGACGCAGTTCATTCGACACTACAGCGACAAGGAATCAGGATCGACGCAGTTCCTGCTTGTTCGCCTTCCCAGTAACGCGCGGGGTCGTCACTTCACCATAACGGAAACGACCGCATCGGGGTCGACGACGGTCGTCCTTGAACAGTCCGACTTCGACAACATACAGCGTCTGTCCGAAGCAGCGAAGTACACGCACGGATAGAACGAACCGGGGACCCTTCGGGGTCCCCTTCCAACCAGAAGGAACACCGACATGAACAAGCCTTCCAGACTTCAATTCGAATACAACCGCTTCATCGACACCTACCGTCTGAACAAGACCGAACGCGACGCGCTGAACACGGTCGTCGGACAGATTGCGCTGGACACGTCGAAGACCCGCGTCGCGGTCATGCAGAAGGCGCACAAGAACAGCGCGTTCGCACACGACGTCGTCGACTGTGTCCGCAGCGCGGTCGCTTCCCTGTAGCAGCTACCGGGGACCCTTCGGGGTCCCCTTCCAACCAGAAGGAACACCGACATGAACGACCTTACACGGAAGAAGATGCAAGACCTTCTTCGGCTACTCTGCAAGCACTACGGAACAGACCTTCCCGTCCTTACCTTCCACGACGAAGCAGCGACCGAATTCCTTGGGACCTACCGCGTCGCGGGTCGCTACCTGAAGACCGACGCCTTATACAACCGGAACGGACGTTGGGTCCCTGTGCGGACGCGTCCTGCGGAAATCGACCTGTGGTCCGACGCGGACACGGGGACCCTTGTTCACGAATTCTGTCACCACTTGGACATAGTGCGTCGGGGGAAGGACTGTCGGGTCTATCACGGCGTCGTCTTCCATCGCATCTGCTTCGAAGTCCGCGACATGCTGAAGGACGTCCACGGTTGGAAGCTTCCGGTCTTCAATGGGTACTACCGGACGCGCGGCTACCACCAAGCGTGGCGCGAACAACAGGTCGATTACGACGAAGTAGGCGAACGCGAACAGCGCGCGGAATATCGGCGCAGTATGGCGGCGCTTCGGAAGGTTGAACTTCAGAAGCTGGACCCGCTAGAATAACATTTCCTCTGGTTGGGGAAAGGACCCCCCGGACCCTGCGCGACGGCGTCGGTTCGGGGGGTTTATTTTTATTTTAAATTAGTTGTTTAAAAAGCTTGACATTCCTAAACAAGTCGTGCTAAGCTTATCTTACAGTTGAACGACAGCAACCCCAACCCAACCAGAAGGAACAACGACATGACGAACTTCACGACAACCCGCATCGCAGTCGACACAATCGAAATCAAGACCCGCTTTCAGAATCCCGATTTCATGGACCTGAACATTGCGACCCTTCGGGACATGGTCGAAGTAATGCAGGGAACCGACCTTCCTTACCTGCACACGAAACCCTACGGCGCGCAACCCTTCAGCGGCGGGACGGTCCACGTAACGAACTACGGGGAACACTTCCAAGTCGCACAGAAGCAGCTTGTCGGCGCAGTGCAGTACATGAACTTCCGCGAAGACGACATCGCCGAACTTGCGACCTTCGTCGATTCCCTGTAGCAGCTACCGGGGACCCTTCGGGGTCCCCTTCTTCCCCCACAATTTAAACCCAACCAGAAGGAATAGAGACATGACGAACCCCACACGGAACTTGAACATCGGACGCCGCAACAACCTGCACGTGCTTGCCAACTGTGACGAAAGCGCGACCTTTACGGACGCCGAACTTGGTCGCCTGTGCGACGTCTTCCGGAACCCTGTCAAGGCGGGGTTCGTGAACGGACTTGTCCTTGTCCCCTTGGACGACGACTTCGGTCGGGTCGAAGTGGTCCTGTCCGGACGCCTTGACGGGGACAACGTCTACAGCCTGCGCGCGCCCGATGGATTCATGGGAGTGACCCGCTTGTCCGTCCTTCCTGCGGACGTGGAAAGCCTGCTTGTTATCGACGCAGACATCCGCCTTCGGGAACGCATGGTCGTCGTCCTCCGGACAGAAGACGGCGTCGACGGACGCATGACGCCGATCTTCGTCTTGTGCGACACGCTGCGGACGAAGGACGAATTCCTGAAGACGGACTTCTGGTATGTGTACAGCGCGCGCTTCGAAGCGCGGGAAGCGACGGAAGAAGACTTCGCGAAGATGCTTCGCGCGATGGAAGACTTCAGCGTCGAAACAGCCTTCGAAATCAACATTCGAAACGGAAGCGTGGACGACGCGAACTTCCCCAACTTCGAAACCATGTACCCCTTGGGATTCCGGAAAAGCTGAAGCGTCCAGACAAGCGAACCCCCACAGGCTGCAAGGGACCTGTGGGGGTCTTTTGTTGTCCGGGGACAAGGGAGAAACCCCGGACGAACGTCTTGAAGGCTATTCTAGGGGTCTGGGAACCCCCGGAAGGGACGTTCCGTTGACGGGGGTAGTTCATACGCCGCAATCTGCGTTGTCAGTTCTTCGACCGTTATGCGGTACTGCGCGACGTACAGAAGCAGCGTGTCCCGAACAGGTCCGTCCGACAGGGTCGCGACGTGTTCTTCAACCCGTCGAAGCGCTTCCGCAGCGACCGCTAACTTGATACGCGCAAGGTTCAGGTCCCTGTCTGTCCGGATTTCCTGTCCGCTTACGGGGTCCACGGGGACGCCTGCGCCCATTTCGCCCATAGTGGCGCAACCTGAACAGGCTACGACCGCCGAAGCGCTTAGAATGGCGCACAGACCCGGAAGACCGACACGCGCCGTGTAGAAGGGACTTCCTTCAAGGTCCCGATTCTTCCACGCGTTCCGACCTGCGCGCACAGCGCCAAGTCCTACCGACAGAAGAAGCGGGGGAAGCTGCGCCTTCCACGTTACCAAGTCCGACACGTCCAGACCCTGAAGAATGTCCGCGCCTGCGGTAACGGCGTAAGCACCAAGGAAGACAGGTAGTCCCTTGAAGAATGCGCGCGCCTTGCTGAATCGTTTTCTTTTCATGTTCTTGTTCCTTGTTGTTGGGGTCACTACAGCGCCGCGCGCCGCAGCCAACCCTTGCGAAATTTACGGAACCGCGACGGGTTCCGCCTTATGAGCATAAGATAGAAGGCGCGCTGTTGTTTCCGAAGCGCGTCAAGCAGGACAGTCGGTTCTGTCGCGTTCACAGACGCGACCGTCAAGGGACCGAATCCCCCGTCGACCCGAAGGGACCTTCCGCAGGCGTTCGCGGCGCGTTGAAGAAGCTTCGTCCCTGTGCGGGGTCCCATATTGTAGAAGACGTCCAGAACCTTCGACGCAAGCTGTTCGTCGTGCAGCCTGTGCAGTCCGTGAAGGGACCACCAATAGTTGTGGATGTACAGGACAGCCTTTTCCCGTGGAAGTAACCACAGGTCCTGCTTGTCCAGAATCCCGTTTCTGTCCATGTCGAAGGACAGGTCCCCCGTTTCCCGAAGGCTGCGAAGCGTGATCCCCCAATTGGTCCAACCCGCATGGTCCTTCGTCTTCCCGCCTTCGACTAGAATCAGGCTGTCGGAAGCGTGTCGGAAGGCGTCCGTGTATGGTCCCTTGTTTTCCATATCTTCCCCTACAGGTTGTGGGATAGCGCGGACTGTGCGTCGTAGTGAACAAGAAACCCGAAGACCTTCGCGCCTATGGTCGACCATGTGACACGGTCGGTCGGGAAGTCCGCTTGATGGTCCGTGAAGGGGACCGTCGTCGGGGTCCCTGTTTCGTCTTCCCGTGATAGTTCCGCGTCGAACAGAAGGGGGAACAGGTCGGGGTTGTTCGGATGCGCGGTCCCAGACTGTCGGACTGTGTGTTCGACTTCCGCTATGCGCGACGCGCCAAGGTTGCGGAAGTTCACAGTCACTGAAGCGTCTTCGATATGCGCGGTCACGCGGTCGTCGGGGACAAGGTCTTCCGACAGGTTCGCGAACTGAAGCGCTGTCTTGATTCCCACAATATCCCCGACACCGTTCACGGGGTCGCCTACGAAGGACGGGGGACTGAACGCAAGATCTTCGGCGCGATAGGCGGCGGTCTGTGCGTAGGGGTTCATAGACAAGACGGCGGGGTTGTGTCGAAGGACCCAACCGAAATTCCCGTATATAAACCCGCTTGTCGCGCCCCCCATGTCTTCCCCTACCCGAAGGACTTCCGTGTCTGCTAGCATTTCGGTCCACGCGTCCGCGACAGCTTCGTGTGTGAACTGGGAAGACACCAACTGTATGGTTGAAATCTGTCGCCAATGTCCGGAGTCGTCCCACGTATTTTGAAGGGCTGTTGTCCGGAAGGAAAAATACCGCAGCTGGTCGACAATGTCCTGAAGCATCTTCCAGTATCGGAAGTCATACTGATAATTCGGAAGGATGTCTGTCAAGCCTTCGGACGGCGGGGACTCTTCATCTTCGGGGTCGTTCACGTGCAGGTCGAAGACGGTCGCAAGGTCCAGTTCATCGAAGACACTGTCCACGGACAGCGGCGTGTAGTCGGGCGCGCCTGTGTTGAAGATAGCGACCTCTTCTGTCGACGACAGGTCGACAACGTGCGTCGCTTCAATTATCGCGATAAGCGCGTCCCGTGCGCGAACGAAGTTCGTGTAGGCGTCTTCGTCCGCGTATAGCCACACGTTAGTAAACGGAAGGTTGTTCAGTTCGTCCGCGTTCAGTTCTTCGCGTTCGTCCGCGTTGAATCCCCCCTTCCACCATTTCGTAAGGACGGGGTTCTGGTCGTTCGTTATGCTTCCGACAATGCGTTCCAATTCATTCACCGCGCGGAAGATTTCGAACCCGTAGTCGATGCGGGGATCGTCGGGCGCAACGGCGCGAAGTCCATCGGATGGAACGACAGTCCACGACATTACGCTTCGTCCCAGTTCGACCAGTGCGTGAACGATACCCACTTGTTGTTAAACTGGCTGCGGACATACATTGCGCCGCGACCGTCCCCGGACACGACACGACCGAAGGACGTCGCAGCGACGCCGTCCGGAAGTTCTTCGACGCTGTTCGCCGTGTATATCTGCCAGTCGTCCCCGCTGTTGATTTCCTCCCAGCCGTCGTTTGTGCCGTTGCGCTTGAAGATGTCCCCCGCGTCGTTGTCGCCTGTCGTCGTAGTAACGCGACCAAGCGCGACCTGTGGGACCTTGTCGTCGTTCGGAAGCTGTGCTTCTGTTTCGGCGACGTACATAGGGACCATTTCGACCCAGCGTGCCGAATCCGTTTCCTGTCGCATTCGAAGCGTATTGTCGGTGTCCGTGTCGCCGACACGGTATGCAAGGTCCCCGTCGCGAAGTTCCAAGTCTTCCAGTCCTTGTGCGGTAGGGTTCCCGTCTTCGTCTACGTCGTCGTGTTCTGTGCCGTCGTAAATGCGGGATATGTTCGCGTACTGGTCCCCCTTGTTAACGTTCGTCGACGAAGGGATTCGGGAATCCATACCGCGAACAACGTCGGACAAGCTGTTCGACCTGTTACCGCTGCGGACCTTCACGGGGACGGGGTCCGACAGGTCGTATGTCAACCCGTGGATCGTCATTTCCTGCGACAGTCCCTGTTCGGGCGCTTCTATGCGATGTCGTGCGCCGACGTAGTAGTCGCCATACTGCCAGTATGTAGGAAGGTCAGCCTTCGCAAGGTCCAGAACATCGATTTCGAAGTTAATCTTCGGGGTCGAAAAGGCTGCGATTATCGCGTCCGCCTTCGCTTGAAGGGTTTCCTCCTTCAGGATTCGACGGTCTATCTTCAGCATGGGAACGATCCCATATGTTTCGGTGTTCTGTGTGACCGTTACAGAAGGTCGGTGTAGTTCGTCCTGTCCTTCGCCGACAAGGGTCAAGCGCGTGACCAGTTCGCTGTCGTCGTACTCCCATTTAGCGCCGCGCAGGTTCCTTCCGGAAACAATCGGGGGAACGTCGTCGCCGATAGCGACCTTCCAGTTCATAGTGTGATTCGCGGACACATAGAAGTGTCCCGCAATGTCCGGGGGAAGCTGTGCGTGTATCCTGTGCAGCGCGTCCAGTACGGTCGTCGCTTCCAGTTCCAACGACATCGAAGTCGACCCGATAAGTTCGTCGATGTTTCCGACAACAATAGACGGGGACTGAAGCTGGTCGACGAACAGGTTCGCGACGTGTTCCGCGACGGTCGCTTCCTTCGAATAATACAGGACCTGTTCGCGCCGCAGCTGCGACAACAAGGACAGTCCAACGATTCCGACGAACAGTCCTTCGCCTTCGCTGAACTCTGTATACCCCTTGAAGGCGAACCTGTCCAGCACAAGACCGAAGCGTTCGCGCAGGACAAGCTTGTTCGGGAAGCGCAGGGAAGCGACAAGGGGTTCGGAACGCGGGACGACGAAGGAAAGCTTCGAAGCTTCCGAACGGTTCGCGTCGTAGTTCCCAGACACAACCGTTGTCAACGTCCCGATAAGCGCGCCTTCCGCCGTCGTGACGTCTATTGTGTAATAGGCTGTGTCGTCCGCAGTGAAGTCTATCGACACGGGGTCCTGAAGGACCCCGTCCGCCGACATGGACGTGAACAGGTTAAGCTGCGCCGTCCCTTCGGCTATTTGTTGCGTGAAGGACGGCGTCGTCGTCCCGACGGACCCGTCCCCGGACCATTCCGCAACGCTGTCGGCGTGCGATTCCGCCGCGCGGGAACCGATGTTGTCGCGCTCCCATGCGTCTTGTTCGAAGTATTCGCCGAAGGTCTGGACTTCCTGAACGGATTCCGAACCCCACGGGGTCGACCCTAGTGTGTTATATCCCCATTGCATTACGCGAAGACCCTGTCGTCTGTTATGTCTGCGGTCTGGATCGTAGTGTGCGCCGTCGTCAACAGTATCGTCGCAAGCAGGATGTTGTCCGCGTCCACGGTAGGCGCAGAAGGGGACGGGTCTTCGACGCCTGTCTTCACAGAAACGACCCCCGCATTCGACAGCTGAACGATGTCCTTGCGGTCGTTCGCGGAAGGCGCGACTATGGTCCCTGTGTCCGTTGCCGTGAAGACCGACACAGGCTGTTCGCCGACGAACCCCGAACCCGTGGACACTTGGACGGTCATGTCCGCGACAGTCTGTTGTATGACCTTACACGCGGTCAAGGGGTTGCGGATAATGTAGGAACTGTCCCCGCCTGCAAGCGCTGCTTCCACGCCTAGCGACGCGCGAAGGTTCGTCTGTAGTTCGGTCACTTCCGCCGCGCTTGCGAATTGCTTCGCGACGGACCCCGCTGTGTGCGACGCCGCCGTGGTCCCGTCCGCTGCGCGGGTAATGGTAAAGGTCGACTTCCCCGACGTCGGCGTGTCCGCTGCGACAGCGGTACAAATAACCCGTTCCGAATCAATCGAAAACTTGAAGGGGGTCGCGGGGTTCGCCTGTGCAGGCGTCGCAAGGACGACGGACAGGTCGGTGTCGTTTATGGTCGTGTCGACCGTGCTTCGCCAATTGTTCGATACGCCGTGAAATTCTACGATGGACATTATGCGCCGCCTTCCGTGTATGTCAGCTTGACGTCTGCGTCTATTCCTGTCACAGTCACGTCGTTGTCTTCCCCACCAAGCACGGCGGGAACCTTACCCGACAAGGGAGTCGGAACAGACGTCCAGTTCGCGCCACTGTCCGAAGACTGTTCCGCGACCTGCGTTTCCGAATTCAGGCGCAACCAGTCCCCGTCCGGAAGTTCTTCGGACCAGACCGCGAACCCTGCGACGGAGTCGTTGTTTATTGTTATGGACGACGCAGCGCCGCCCGAAGTGTTCTTAATTATCCACAGCGCATTCTGTTCGCCGACGCCATCTATGCTGAACGCTGTCGACACGCCGTCCGTCGTGGACTCTTCTTCGTCCGTGTCCGCAACCGCAAGGGGGAAGGGGTCTGTCACGAATTCAAGAATGAATTCTTCCGCAAGCGCCCTAACGCTTGATTCTACAGGCGCGACAAGGCGCGCGTTCTTGAACACCTTCCCCGGAATCATGTCGACGGACAGGTCCGCAGGTCCTATCGTCTGCGACTTCACCAACTGCGCAAGGACGCTGTTCATGGCAGTGACACGCGCCGCTTCCGACGCTGCGACAAGCATACAGCGAAGCGTCAAGGGACGAAGACCGAAGGTCGCGCCTTGTGTCACGCCGCCCGACGCCTGCGAAAATTCCGCGACGTTCACGCGTGGCTGTGCCAGTCGCACGTGTTCGGGGTTCAGGACAGTGACCCCGTATGTCGCGAAGTCCACGCTTCTATAGGTGAATGAATAACTCATAGCGGGACCCCGGACAGTCGAAGCTTGTTGTTGATTTCAGAAGCGAGAAGGGACGACATCTTCCGGACGTTTTCCGGACTGTCGATATGCACGTCCCCGGACAGCGTGATGTTGATTCCCCCGCCGCCGCCGCGCATCATTTCGACGGTTTCCTTGTTGTTGATAACCTGCGAACCCCCCGGAAGGAAGACCGCTTCGGGACCCTGTTCGCCGACTATTGCCATTCCGGAATGCGCCATTGTCCCGCCTGCGGCGAACTGCGGCGGCGCAGCTACGCCGTCGCCAAACAACGCGCCGCCGACGAATTCCCCTATAGCGTTCCCGACATCGTTCGCCATGCTTATTATCGCACCAAGGACTTCGAACACAGGCGTGAACAACTGAACAATGAAGTCGACCGCGCCGACTGTCACGCCGACGATAGTATCCCAGACCGCGCCCCAATCGTCGACAAAATACCACGCCGCCGCAGCAAGCGCAGCGATTATCCCGATTACAATTCCGACTGGTCCCGTCAACGCAAGCAGCGCTGTCCCCGCAATACCCGCTACAGCTGCAACCGCAGGCCATGCAGCGATAAGACCCGGAAGCATAAGAAGCAGCGGACCAAGGACAACCATAAGCGCGCCGACAGCTGTCCCTACTGTAGCAATCGCTGTCGTTAGTTCGGGATGCGCGCGGACCCAATCCTTGACGGAGATTATCACGTTAGTGATAACAGGCATGATAGCATTTAGCGCGGGAAGCAGTGCTTGCGCGATTGTTATCATTACCCCCATAAAGGACTTTTTTAGTTCATCCAGCTTGTCGGTAAATTCAACGGCGTCCGCTGCGCTGTTGAAGGATATTCCCAGACGGTCCGCTTCGTCCCGTGCTTCCTGCATTCCTTCGACGCCGCCTGCTAGCATGGGAAGCATATTCGTCCCCGCGCGCCCGAAGATTTCCGCAGCAAGCGCAGCACGGTCCAAGGGGTCCGGAACAGATGCGACTGCGTTCGTCATCTTCGTGAACGCTTCGTCCGGGGACAGTCCCTTGAAGTCCTCGACAGACAGTCCCAGCGCAGCAAGCGCTTCGACCTGTGCGATAGTCCCGTCCTTCGCTTCGAAAAGGGTCTGCGACATCTTCTTCGCAGCCTTTTCCAAGTCGTTCACCGAACCCCCGCCTTGTTCAATTGCGTGCTTCATCTGCGACAGGTTAAGGACAGTAAGTCCCGTCCGTCCGGACATCTTCTCTATTTCGTCACCTACGGCGGCGTACTTCGTGACAGACAGACCGGCGAACCCGACAACCGCTGCGCCTGCGGCGGTCATTGCGACGCCTGTCGCGCGGGTAATCTGTCCCATGTTCGCCTTGACACCTTTTCGCGCGGCGTTGCCTGCGTTCTGAAGGTGCTTAATGTCGCCCTTCCATTTCCAGACTACGTCGCCGCCTTCGACCGCCATTGTTTACGCTCCCATGGTTTCCGCTACGTCGACGTATTTGAAGCGCTTCGTCGACCCGCTGCTTGTTGTGTCTGCTTTCTGTTTCGGGTCCCTTGCTGCGTCCGTATACACAAGGAAGTCCGCCGCGTCGTGGAACTGTTCCCACGACCACGCCTGCGCTATTCGTTCGGGGTCGACGGCGAAGTCTTTACAGACTCGAAACCACCTATACCTTGCGGGAACTTCGTCGTTATCTTGTCCACCATCTGAAGCGGACCTTCCAGTTCCTGAAGCTTTTCCGCCGTCCTTCTTTCTACTTGTTTGAAAGGGTCGGAAACTTCGAACAGGACCGCGACGCAGCACAACAGCTGTTCATAGGTCACATGTTCCCGCAACGCCTTGTTGTGCTTCTGGAAGTATTCGTCGTAGTCTTCCAGAAGACCGAAGGCGTCTTCGTTCAGTTCGGAAAGGGCCCTGTACTTTTCCGCATCGGGCGCAGCTACGAACGCCTGCGCGCGCTTCAGGAATTCGTCCGCACGTGGACACCATTCCGACGCCTTCATAATAGGAAGCGCGCGGACCTTCACGTCGACGTCCTTCCCGTTGATGGGAATACGCAGCGCGGTAAACTTCGCGTTTATCAACCTGTCGTGGTCTGTTCGATTCATTTCGGGGTTCCCTTGTTACGGTTAGGGGGACCCCGAAGGGTCCCCCACTAATTACGCTGCTTGATATTCGTGTCGTTCCCAACCTGCGGGAAGCGACGCGCCTGCGCAGCACGTTATTTTGACGTGCGTCTTCCCGACTTCCTTCGCGCCGCCTGTCAGCTGCGTGATCGCGACCTTGCAGTTCGGGAATTCGTCTAACCACTTCCCGCCTACTTCAATGACGACGGTCCGCTTCGTTAGGGTAAGCGTTTTCGTGGACACGTTGGACGCCTGCGAAATAGACGAATCGATTGCGAACAATGCTTCGCTTCCGTCGTAGCACACGAATTCAATACTGTCGACGCCGTTCGCGAAGTTCACGACGTCCGTTCGCGTCATTGCGATAGGCGGACGAACTTCGCCTTCTTCGTCGAAGAAGGCTATTCCGACCGTGTCTTCGTCAAGGTCGGCGTCGTGCGACTTCGCGACCGAACCTATGGTCGTGAACCCTGTCCAGCTTGCGATGTTCGCGTTCAGTGCGGGAAGCGTCGGGATAGACGCTTCCGCCGCCGCAGCGATTCCGATAGCTTCAATAAACGATGTCATGTCTTTAGATTCCTTCTGTTGTGATAGCGAACCGCGCCGTGAATACAGGCCAACCTTGCGGGTCGGGCGGACCCGCGAAGAATTGCGACAGCGTCGCCTTGTGAAATTGTCCTTCGGTCAACGCGACCGCCTTCTGTACCTGAAGATAATCGACAAGCGCAAGCGCGACTTCGCGCGCGTCGGACGCGTGCTGTGTTCCGCCGTAACACTTGAAGACGATAGTCGGGGAATGCAAGCTTCCGGACACGTGCAGGTCGCCGCCGTCCACATGGTAGACGACCGCCTTGTGCGTGTTCGTGAACCCCGAAGGAACAACGTCGGGGGAAAAGTAGGACCCGCCCAAATGCGTCAAGAACGAATTGCTTGCGACGGACAGAAGCTGTCGGACAATTTCATATGGATCGGTCATGTTCGGAACCTTCCCGAAGAAGCGTCCACAATCTTCTGCATGTCCGCGACAGACGCCTGCACCCCCGGCGCGAAGTACGGGGTCGCTGCTTGGTTGGCTGTCCCAAGTTCGGGATAAGCGCCGTAACCCGTGCGGGTCAACAGCGTACCAGACAGTTCCCCTTCGTTCAGGTTCGTGACCGACGCCTTCAGTGTCCCCGTTAGGACGGGAGCACGGTCGCGTATATGTTCGACAGCGGACAGGGACCACGACTTCGTTTCGTCGTTCGCAAGCTTCGAAATAAAGCGAATTGCTTCGTCCGTCTTGTCCGTTATCGTAAAGTCCTGTTTCATGTGTCCGCGTTTCCGATTACACGCTTACAGTTCAGCGACAGAAATCCGATCCCCGCGAAGGGTTCGCCTTGTACCGCGTAGAATTCCGGGGTCGCAAGGGTTTCTTCATGGCGCTTCGTAACCTTCACGCGACTATTCGCCGCGACTACTGTTCCGACAGGGACGCGGACAACGACGTCGACGACGGTCGCTTCGCTGTGTCCTGCTTCCTTCGGAAGCGTGTTCCGGACACCGCAGGCTATAGCGTCCGCTGTGTAGTCCCACGGGTCCGCCTTCGGTTTCTTAACACCGAACCCGCCGCCTGTGCTGGTCCCTATTACGCATTCGTCGAACAACGTCGTGTTGAAGTCCGTCCGGATGTCTGCTAAATCTGTCGCGCTAATCAAGGTCATCGGGGGACCACACATTCCCAGCTATGAAATCCTGCGAAGATATGTCCGGGTCGACCTTGTGTCGAATGGTCTTCACTACAGACCGCGCGCGGTACAACTTCACCATTCGGTTCGCATTCTGGAAAAGCTGGTTTCGGGAAATGCTATTCCCGTCTGTACCGACGTCGAACTTCCCAGTCAGTAGCGCCGCTTTTTCTTGCCATATGTCCGCAGCTGCGCCGTTCAAGTCGAACGTCGCAGTCCAGTCGTCCGCAGTCGGCGCAAGTCCGTCCGCGTCTGGAAGCGGATAAGCTTCGATAAACGCGTCGACTTGGTCGTCTGTGTATGTGTCCGTGGAAGGTTCTGCAACCATTCCACGGACACGATCACGCTGTGCTGTTGTTGCTTCGATAGCCACGGCAGCCTAGGCCACGTAAAGCAGGCGAAGCTGCTTCGCGCCGTCGAAAGTTCCCGCCGCTGTGAACAGGTTCTTCGCGACGTCGGCGTTGGTGGTAATCGAACCCGCGTCGTCTGCGCCGTCGAACAGGTTAAACAACATCTGTTCGGGGTCCGTAATAACATGGTACAGGCCGATAGCCAGACCGATTCCAATGTCGTAGGTCGCCGCGCTTGCGCCGTCCTGTACAGGGAAGACAACGGACGTAACAGACGCGAACGCCTTCGTCGTTGTCTGCTTGGTGGTCGCGTTCGCGGCGAAGGTCAGCGCTTCGGATATGGTCTGTCCGTTCGCGTCGGTTCCGTTTATGGTGACGTCGCCTGCGGGAACGTCCGCAGTCGTTCCCCCCGGAAGGACTTCGATTGTTCGGGGGACGTCTGGCTGTGCAAGGAAGGTCGACACTGTGGTCGTTTCGGCGGCGGTCATTGCAGCGTCCGCCGCAAGCCTGTCGTCGTCTGCAAGGACGGGGGTCGACTTGTAGTCGACGACGAACGCACGGTCGACAGACCCGCCTTCGTCCCCTTGAAGCGTGCCGGGGGTTATTTTTCGGGGATAGAAACCCATGGTATATACTCCGATTTTTGTGTGCTGTAATTTTCAAGCGGCGCGCGCTGTGAAGGCGCGCGCCGCCCGGAGGATACTGTAAACGAATGGGGTCGTCTACGGCGTAAGGATTCCGAAGGGGTAGCGGTTCGCTTCAGTCGCCTGAAGACGATTAATCGGGTTGGGCAACTGCCAACCCCACCGCATAGTAACCTTCAAGGCGACCATGTCCTGTTGTGCTAGGTTCATGGTGATGTCGCCGTTCCCGTCCTGAATGACCGCTTCCTTCAGGACTTCCCATTCCAAACCTTTACGGAAGGAATAAACAAGCTGGCTGAAGTCCCCGGAAATCAGAAGCGCCGCAGCTGTGTCCAGCGCGCCGTTGCGGGGGAAGAAGATGCCTTCGCCGTCCAGCGTGTAGGCGTTCTTCTGGGACGGGTCCTTCTGGAATATGGGGACGCCGTCTGCGGACCGTGCGCCGCGAAGCTTCGCACGCATGGACACCGCGCCGATATGCCCGGTAGTAAAATACCCGTCGTCTTCAAGGGTCGACACGGTTCCGCCTTCACCGAGGACAGCGTCGTACACGTCCGTGAAGTCCGAAATGTCCTTGACGTTACCCGCAGCGGTCGCCGCTGTGACAAGGTCGTCAGGCCAATCAGAAGGCGCGTTCGTGCCGTGGATGACTGCGGCGTCCAGCGCTTTTCCGATTGCTTCTTCGACATTGGGACGAACTTCGCCCCACAGGTCGTAGTCCTGATCCGCAAGGACGTCCTTCGGGATAGGAACAATCACGCCAAGCTTGGCGGCGCGAATGTACTTGTTGTCCCACGTCAATTCAGACGTCTGAAGCTTGGCGGAATCCCCGGAAGCGGCGGTCGTCGCGCCGACGAAGTACGCCGAAGCGAGTCCGTCAAGAACGCGAAGGGTCGTTTCCTGTCGCGCCATGGGACGAAGCTGTCGTCCCAAGGACATGATTGCGGAATGTTGCGGGATGTTCCCGTAAATTTCCTTTTCCACTTCTTCGGGGATAAGCGCTTCGACGTCCCCTGTGCGTTCCATGATGTCGTTGTATGCCATTGTTTACAGCCTTTCGTAGTGCTGTTATCCCGCCATGGCGCGGAGCTTCGCGTTCATGTCGCCTACACTTGGCGCGTCGTTCCCGTTTCCGGGGTTCGTCGGCGGTCGTTGTTTCGTGAATAGTTCGGGACAAGCTTCTTTAAACTTGACCACGTCAAGCGACCCGTCCTTCTTCAGGCATCCGTTACCGCGTGCCAGAATGAAGGCGTTCTTCGGGTTCGCTATTTCCTTGGGAACCGTTTCATAGAACGAAGACTTCCGGTTCGCTTCTTCAAGCTTTTCCGACAGTGCGTCCAGCTTCGCGTCGGCGTCCAGCGACTTGTCCTTTCGGATAGCTGCAAGGGACGCCTTCAGCGCGTTCCGTTCTTCCTTGACCCGTCCATGTGCGGACTCTAGGTTCGCAAGGCGACCAGATACAATTTTTTGTACCTGTTCGTCCTGTGATTCGAACCACGTGTCGTAGTCCGGGGTTTCTTCGGAACCTTGGGTTCCTTCTTCGTCTTCGTTCGCATCGTTGTCGGAACCTTGGGTCCCTTCTTCGTCTGCCATGGTGATCCCTTTCGTGACATGGTCACTTAGTTGACTTCATTCTACCGTCGAATATGCGGGGAATCCGCATATAGTGTTTAGGTGTCTTCGTTCACTAGATGCGCGCCTTCTGCGCGGCGTTCGTCTTCTTCCTTCAACAAGAGCAACGCCGCAGTGTACTTCGCAAGCGCGTCGCGGACAATGGGAATGTTCCGCGCAGGACGGGACAGCCACGTCGAAGCTTTTTCCATATGGATAACCGCTTCAGACACGCGGAAAGGCTGTTCCGGGTCCGCGACTTCGTAGCCTTCGAACGTGCTGAATCGCTGCTTGCATTTCGAACACTGTCGTCGACGCTTCAGGACTTCCCCGTCTGCGTCGTACTGTCGCGTTTCCAGAACCCGACTTTTCTTGCTCTCACATACTGGACACTTCATCCCTTGATTATCCCTTCAGCTGTTTCGCCGCTGCGGTCTTCGCGGACCGCAGGTCGGCGCGTGCTTCCGCTTGTTCCTTCATTGCATCATTAAAAATATAGGACACCGAACACCGACAATTCGGATGTTGTGGGGGGACACCTACGCCGCCCGAAAAGCTGTCGCGTATCGGGATAGGACCTTCCGCTTCGTTCGCTTCGCATTCGTCCGACACGTCGCTGTCGCCTGTGCTTTGCCAGACCTTATACTTCGCGCCCGATTCCGTCGCCTGAAGAGTGTCCGCAGTCGCGACCGCCTTGCGCATTTCGGTCCGCGCTATCGTCTTCCTTCGTTCTTCTAGTAACGCCTTCTTATACAGTTCGATCTTCTTCGCGATGTCTTCCGGGGACAGTCCCAGACCTTCCAGTGATTCGGCGTACTTGATAAGCTTCGCAGCGCGGGGACGGTCCAGCTTGTCGACAAGCGTCAACAGGCGCGCGACTTCGAAGGGATGCTTCCCCGCCGCTATGCCGTCCGATATAACTGCGCCGACCTTCGCTAACTCCGAACGCACGAAGTCCCGCTGTAGGGACGCCGCAGCTGTCCACGCAAGCGCTTCCGCTTCCGCAAGGACCGCAGCGTCCGCGACCCCGGACATGGACGCGACCAAGCTGTCGTAGTAGACCTGCACAAGCGCGGCGCGTTTCGCGGTCACGGTTTCGAACAGGTACTTCGCATAGACGACTTCGTCCTGTTTGGCGAAGACGCCCATTGCGACGACAAGGTCCAGAATTTCCGCTTCCGATAATGGATCCATCATTTACCCGCAGCGGGTTCGTCCTTCGGTTTCCGCAGACGGTCAAGCGCGCCCGACGTTACCAGCTTGTCGACCTGTGCGACGGTTATCGCTTCCAGTGCTTGCGCTAGGCTGTCCTTGATTGCGACCGCCTGCGCGGCGACCTGCGCTTCCTGTCCCGCCGCCTGCGCTGCTAGTGTCTGTCCTTCCTTCGGGGACGTTACGGGGGACTGTGGCGCGTCTGTGGTCCCTTCCTGCGTGTCCGGGGACTGCGTGTCCGCCTTCATAGCTTCGATTTCGTCTTCGGTCCATCCTGCGCGCTTCAGGGTCGTGATAAGCGGAATCCCTGCTTCGACGTCCGTCTTCCGCGTACCCGACACGGTAACGGGAAGGGATGTCGCCGCTTCAAGGAAGACGGGGGTCACTTTGTCGTCCGTGGATTCCAGAAGGAACTGCGCGACGCGTCGCCAAGTCGGGATCATGTTCGCTATCACCTTGTTTACCTTCTTCACAAGCGGCGCTTCCATCGCGATAAGCGCTTCCCCGGAAGGGGTCCCGCCTTGTGCAAGGAAGTAGTGCTTCGGGGTCCGCGATATAATCCCGATAGCGTGCGCCTTCGATTCGACCGCCTTCAGGAAGTTCCCAAGGTCCGCCGCAGGGAAGGACCCCGCCGCGCTTCCTTGGGATTCGCCGTCGCCTGCGGGAATCTCTAGCGTGCTGTACGAACCGTAGGGAACCTTCCCGTCGTTTTCCGCCTGCGAAATAATCCAGCGCTGCGGGAAGGCTGCGAATTCCGACGCGACCATCATGTCCGCTAACAGCTTGTTTATCGCGTCCTGTATGGGAATCACGTTCAGGATTTCCGGGGACAGCTTCCTGTCGCGTCGGAAGTGGAAGACGGGAATTCCGGGGAAGTCGTGCGTCAAGGACCCGTCCCCGGTTGCGTCGGAAACATAAGGGACCCAACCCTTCGACCCGACCTTCGTCCCTGCTTCCTGTTTCCCTTTCTTGTGATAGTAGTCGATTCGGTCCGGATAGTAGATATTCAAGCGGACGCCGTCGTCCACGACCCACCATTTCGAAGCGAAGACCATTTCGCGGGGACGTTCGGGGTCGTACTGTGCGAACATGTTCGCGGCGTCCGTCTGGTATAGTTCGACGTCGCCGTCTGCGCCTGTGCCTGCGACAAGGAACCCTTCGCCCACGACAAGGACTTCTTCGTGTACGGCGTGCGCTTCGAGGAACCCTTCTTTTTCCGTGAACATTTCGGACAGCTTCTTCGTCTTCGCTTCTTCGTCCATATCGAAGCGCGCAAGTTCTATCCGTTCAAGCATCGATTCCACGACAACGGCGGACCAGTTCTGCACGAAGTTCACTTGTTGATTCTGGAAGACTTCTTCAAGGCGGGACAATGCCCACCGAAGTATGTGTCGTCCCTTGTAGTAGTCCCACAGGGTCGACACCTTGGACTGTTTCGCGTTCAGTCCTTCGACGCATTTCGTTAGGTCGCTGTTGACGACAGAAAGTTCGCCTTCTGGCATGGTATTATTTTCCTTTTATAGTTCTTCGCGGGGATTTCATCATAGACCACACGCAATAGCGCAAGGCGTCCATTGCGTGATCGTCGAACTTCAGGGGACGGTCTAACGGTTTATCGTCCTTGTCGACTTCCCACGAATACGTAGACAGTTCACGGTTCACGTTCACGTTGTCCTTGTGCGACTGTAGGTCCATCGATTTAAGCAGGCCGATTCCAGATTGAACCGAACCCTTCCCCTTGTTCGCAGGCTTTATATTGAACCCCTGCTTGCGTAGTTCCTTTATGCGTGCGGGTTCCGCTGCGTCGGCGTATATCGGGACGCGTGCGTTGACACCAAGCGCGCGCATCCTGTCGCCTAATTCGGTATTAGATAGCTGCGATTCATACAGGACTTCACGGACGTATGCTGTCCCCGTCCTGCGTGTCCAGTTGACGTCCTTCAACCCCAACCAGATAAGCGCGGACGGCGCGTTGAATCCGAAGTCCAGACCGTAGCCTTCGACGTCGACGTCTTCGGGAATGGATTCGACGACCCTGTGATTCGGATATATAAGTCCCTTCAGTATTCCCCATTCACCCTTGCCGTAGATGCGGAACAGGTCGGGGTTCCGCGCTTCCAAGTCGTCGAACATTCGACTATACTCTTCATCGCAATGCGGGTTGTCGCGGAACGTCGTCTTCAGGACAGTCGTTTCCCCTTCGGAAGGGTTGTCGAAGAAGCGCTTCTTCAGCCAGTGCGAAACGGACACGGGGTTGAAGGACAGAAGTATCTGCTTGCAGAACTTCGTAACACCGCGAAGACGAAGGTCGACCTGCGTGAAGTCCGCTTCAGATATTTCCGTCGCTTCTTCGATCCATATCGAAGTTAGTGAATCTATCGACTTCAGCTTTTCCGGGTCGTCCAGACCGACGAACAACAGTTCCGAACCGTTCGGGAACGTGATAAGCATTTCGGACTTGTTCACGTTGACGACGCTGCGGATTCCCCATTCGTTCAGCTGCGAAAGGATGCGCGCGAAGACCGACTGTCGAAGGGTCCGCGCGACCTTGCGTATGATAGCTATGCGATGTCGTGACAGCATGGCGCGAAGAATAACGACCTGCGCGCAGAAGTAGGACTTCCCCGAACCTGCGCCGCCGTACAGGACAACGTAGCGCGACGTTGCGCCCATAACGGGAACGTATGCGGGGACGATTGAATCGTTCACGGCGACAGCGTTCATTCTTCCGCCTTCCTTGCAGCAAGGTCGAATTCCGTTCCTGTGAAGTCGACGCCTGTCGGAAGAATAAAGACAGGCATTTCGGAATGGGGTTCAAGCTTGACAGGCGCGTCCAGTCCGGACAGCTTCGCACGGCGGGACATAATCTTCAGCGCTGTGTCTATGGTCGCTACACTTCCCTGTGCGATGCGTTGTTGCGCTATCGCATACAGTTCGTCCAGTCGCTCCATTTCAAGCGCGCGCAGGTCTTCAACGGATTCCGCAAGTTCTTCGCGGCGTCGCTTCAGTTCCCGCGCAATCACGGTCCGGACGTGTGTGTCCTTGACAGGGGGAAGCTTCTTCCCTTCTTCTTCGTTCTTGTGCGTCGCTGCTTCGGCTATCAGTTGATGCGACAGTCCGCGCTTCCGCAGTTCCACGAACAGAAGCGCTTCTTCCTGTTCCTGAAGTTCGCGCGCTTCGGCCTTGATACGCGCCGCGCCGCGCTTCGACTTCGGGTTGTCCACGGTCCGACGCTTCCGGGGTTTCTTATCCGGACCACGTCCGCGCGTGTTCACCTTCTTCGGCGCTGTGCGTTTTGTTGGTTTCTTAGTCAAGGCGTTTCCTTGTCAACGTGGCACGTCTTACAGCCTGCTAAGCTGATCGCAAGTTCTTCGGACTGTTGGAACAGCTTGTCCAGCAATTCGTTTTGTCTGTCGTTTACCTTTACCGCTTCTTCCTGTTTATATTCGATAAGCTGAAGACGCGCTTCGATGTCCTTCCCCTTCTTACCGCCGACACGCAGACCGCCTAGCGCGCCTGCGATCCCTGCGCCGATTCCCGTTCCCGCCGCGACTATCCACGACCCCGCTTCGCCCACTGGCATAATGCACGCTTCCTGTCTAGTAGACGCGACGTCTACAGGCTGTTGTAGTAAAGAATCATGTCCGCAGCGGACACCGCGTTGTCGCCGTCCGTGTCTATCAGGTTGAACAGGAACGGCGGGAACCCTGTTTCGTCCCGTGTCGCTGCTTCGGGAACAGCGGGGACAATTATCCACGCATGTGCTTCGAAGTTATACACGGTCGACAGGGTCTTCTTCCGGATGTCCGCAAGGGTTGTCGGCGCGTCGACCGTCTTCGACAGGTCCCGAAGCGCCGCCTTCACGTGCTTGTCGTTACCGTCCCGAATCGACGAACCGTCTTCCGTCCGACCTGCTTCGGTTTCCTTCTTCGCGACGCGTTCGCCGCGACGGTTCAGCTGAAGGACGTCCCGAAGTTCCGCTTGCGCGTCGTCGTATAGGTTGCGCATTCGGCGGAAGTACCGCGTCGCTTCGCCGTGTGTCATCTTCACGCCGTCTATTTTCAGTGTGATGTTGTTCATTCCGTTGTTCCTTAGTTGAAGGGAAGTGCGAACTGTCTGTGTGTCGGGGAACCCCCGCCGCCTGTGTTGTCCCAGTAGATAGTAGCGACGATATAGTCGATGTCGATGTCGTCGGAACCCGACCTGTCGTCGACTATCTTGAACTGGAAACCGAAGGACGAACTGTCAGCCATAGCCTTCGACACTGAACCCATTCCCCACATATCCGCAGGTCCGCCTATGGTGACGTCCCCCGGACTTGTTGGGGGTTCTTCGTCCGCCGCTTGGTTGCTTCCCTGTGTTGAGCCTGCGTGCATGACGTACGCTTCTGTCAAGATGAAGTCGCCGCCTGAAGACTGGTCCCATGTAAGCGTAACTTCTACGCCGACAATAGTTATTCCGCTTGAAGGAATAGGGGTCGACCACGGGAAATTTACCATTCGGATGCGGTTCATTTCGTCGCCGCCACCGGGGGACGCGTTCGGACCGCTGAAGTTGTCCGTGAAGACATCGTTCAAGGTTCCGGACCACGATTCGTCCCCGCCGCCTTCGTCCGTGCAGGTCGTTCCCGTCGTTGCGCCTGTGTTGCCGTCCGCCATAACTTAGTGCAACACGTGGGACACAAGGACCCACTTCGAAAGGCCAGACATATACACGAACGCGTATATGTCGACGTCTGCGGTTGTTGTTCCCGCTGCGGGGATCGTGTCGCTGAAATCGGAACCCGCGACGAATTCCGCGTTCCAAGAAACCGTCCCGCCTGTCCCGCCTTGCGTGATAATGAACCGTATCGACTGGGAATCGAACGGGGTTCCTTGCGACGCGCCGATTGTTGTGTTTTCGTTCAGCGTTAGATTGAACGCATAGCCGTCGTCGCTGTCCCACACGGTAGCGTTCGACGAAGACGACAACCCTGTCGACGCTAACAGCTTCGTGAACATCGCAAGGACGGTCATGTTCACAAGTGCAAGCGCGGCGACGGCGTACTTCACAAGCAGCGGCGACACGCGCCTGTCGGACGCAATCGTTCCCGCTTCCATTTCAGCCTGCGACGCTTGCGGCGTGTTCGCTTCGTAGGCTGTAGCAATTTCTGCGTCGGTCATGTCCGATGTAGCGTTCGCTTCTATCCCGTCCAGCTTCGCGCCGTCGACAGACACGTCGCGACCGTCGACCGTCGAAGAAGCTGGAAGCGTTATGTTGTCGGTGTCGTCTATAAGTACGCTTGAAGCTTGAAGGGTCTTCCCGCCTGTCCCGTCGAAGCGGGGAACAGCGTTGTCTGTGGACGACCCCGGACCAGACGTATCGCCTGAACCTAACGCTGCGATGGCCTGCGCAATCCGCAGGGGACTGAAGCGCCGAATGTCTGCTTCCGTTCCTGCTTCCGCTTCAACCTGCGACGCCGCTGCGACCTGATTGTTGTAAGCGGTTTCGATGTCCGCATCCGAAGGCGCGGGGATCGACGTCAACGCCGATCCGTCGCCGCTGAAGGCGTTCGCGGTCACGTCGCCATCTGTCGCAAGGTGTCCTTCGTCGTCGACGGATAATCCGCCTGCGGGGGAACCCCCTTCCGCTGCGACGCCGTAACCCCCGCCGACACGAAGGTGTTCAGCGGACAGCGCTTCGTCTGGCATTGTTGGAAGTGTCATGTTCTGCGGTCCTGTCTGAAGGACGCGGTCGGCGACAACTGTCCCCGTCCCGCGCAACCCTGTAGTTAATTTCCTTAATAGTATACACGCGAATCCTTCATATTTTTTCGGTACTTAGATTCACATGCGCGCAAGGGTCGAACGATATTCGACAGGGTTTCCGCTATTACAGAATTTAACGACTGACAGTCGCAGAAGCATAGCGGACACTACACCGCGCACTACACAAAAGGAATCTCAGTCGTTAATTTTTGTAATAGGGACATTTCACCATTCCGGGGGGTCTGTAGTGTCTGCAACAAGTCCCATTTTATCCCGATGTAGTGTAAGCTGAACGGGTTACGACTTTTCCGTCTGTAGTGTAAGGTCTGGAAATAATTCAGCGGATTCCCGTGCTTATGTCGGGGGTCCATACTACACTACAAAACGCAATCAACCCCTTTAAAATCAAGGGGATAGAATGTAGTGCGGTCAATTGCACGGGACTACAGCGCGATTCCAGTCGTTAATTTTTGTAATAGTAAGAACGAAATAACCCCCGGACCCTTCCCCGCTGTAGCGGCGACCCGTCGAAGGGGTCGGACGGGTCGAAAATAAATTCCGAAAAAGGCCCGAATTTCCGCGCCTTTTTCTTGTTGGTACTTTACAGCTTCGCGCCGTTTCTGTTATCATGTCCCCTTCGATAAACTAAACAACAACAACGGAGATTCTGAACATGCCTAAATATTCCCCGCTGTCGTGGTCCTTCTCACGACACAACCAGCGCGAAGCGTGCGCCCGACAATACTTCTTCAACTATTACGCCGTTGCTGAAGGATGGAAACCGAACGCGACCAAGCTGTCGAAGCGCGCCTTCCAATTGAAACAGCTTAGCGGTTATCACGGATGGAAGGGGGATCTTGTTCATCGCGCTATTGCGTACTATCTTCAGACGAACCGCGTCCACCAAGTCCAAGCGAAGAAGGCGAACTTCACGCGCGCCGTGAAGAAGGCTACAGACTACATCGACATTGTCGCTACTTCTGAATGGGCGCAGTCCATCGACCACTTGAACAACCCCGAAGCGTTTCCCCCAACGAAGCGCCACTTCGTCCTGAAGGAACACTTCGACGGGAAGGGGGGTCGCTACGCCGAACAAAGCTTCTTCGATAACATGCTGGACGAAGTCGTCGACCAGACCGTCGTCGCGCTGGACTGGCTGCGCGACGATATGAAGAAGGGGGACAAGGTGTTGACGACGGAAGTCCTGTCCGAATATCGCGGACTCGGTCCCGTCCCCGCATGGGTCAAGCTGGACCTTGTCGTCGAACGGAAGAACGGGGACCTTCACAACATCGACTGGAAAACAGGTCGCGTGAAGGAACAGCACGCGCTACAGATGGCGGTCTACTGGCACTACTTGTGCGCGACCTACGGGAAGGAACTTCCCGAAGTAGAGACAACCCTTGTCTACCTGTCGTCGGTCGCCGCGACGCCGATTCCCGTGGACACGCCAACCTTCGCGGACATGTCTTCCGTCGAAGACTTCGCACAGCGCAGTATGGTCGCACAGAAGAAGCTTCTGTCGAACCCGAAGACGAACACGCCGCTTCCTGTGGACAACTTCCCCATATGCGACACGACGCGCGAATGTTCCGTCTGTAATTGGTGCAATTACCGAAGCATCTGCAAGGACTGACCGAAACCCGAACAAGGGAGAAAGAAATGCTACAGAATTCTATGGACCTATGGACCGTCCACTATACAACGATGTTCTTTTGTGCCTGCGCAGGATGGATTCTGTTCATGTACGCCTTCGCCGCGCTTCGTGCGACGGTAAAGGAACGGGATTCCGCACGCGCTGCGCGTCGCGCTGTTCAGACGTCCCT
>Ga0208299_1000467_pt1 | contig 37784 bp, 52 predicted proteins | sample 15_taG_FD_184089 | JGI IMG/M metagenome (GOLD analysis project Ga0208299, IMG submission 184089) | Marine viral communities from the Subarctic Pacific Ocean - 15_ETSP_OMZ_AT15312 metaG (SPAdes) (version 2) | ecosystem: Environmental > Aquatic > Marine > Oceanic | place: Pacific Ocean | collected... | reverse complement strand
TTTTAATACTATTAGTGAATTTAATGCTACTAAACCTAGTGGGGCGATATTTTTAGATTTCTGGAATACAGGGGAAAAAGAAGGCCATAGGTCAAGAGGTAGGCGAAAAGATGATGATGATGAACCTTCTAATCCATACATTTGAGAGGTAATAATTATGTGGAAAGAAATATTAAAACGGCAACAAAAATTATATAAACCTACGCCACAGGTTGATTTAGATTTACAGTCTATTGATGGTTTGGAGTTTAATCCTGATATTCTTGCTGAAAGTCGAAAGCGTGAAGATAGTAGGCAATTAGAAGAGAAACGTAGGCAATTCCAATCAAAAAGAGAAGGTATGAAAAAACTTGGGCAAAAGACTTTGGATATTGAAAAGGCTCCTTTATCTGAAATTAGGAAAAAAAGAAAGGGAACCCCCTTTCCAAAACGCATACGAAGAGACTATATAATTTATTATTATATTAGCCAAAAAAAGGGAAAGGGTAAATATGGCATTAAAAATGATTGGGGTAAATGGGATGATATTATTTATCTTTGGAAAGAAGACGCCCTAAAATATGATGCAAATAGACCGTGGCGGTGATGAAATGAAATGGGAAGATATAATTAAAATAAGCGAAGAAGAAGAGAGTGCGGCATATACCGCATTAGGAGAAGATGCTCCTGAATTAAGCAGACATACTAAATTGCGTGAACAAGCAGGGTTTATAGAAGATAGTAGTTGGGATAAATTTAAAAAGAAAGTTTTTGGTGAAATACCGTGGAGTGGTAAAAAAGGTATGGGAATAAGTTATGATGATTTACCAGAAGATGCTCAAGAATCAATATTAGTTTTAATTGCTTTAGGTGATTCTAAGATAAGCAAACGTAAACATGCTAAATATAGTATTTTCAATATTTTGTATACCTATGTTTGATGTGATGATATGATAGAATATTTAATGTCTTTTATTATTGGGTTCTTTATTGGCAAGTATGCGCTTGCTCATCGCCCAAAGACATTTATTGTGTATGAGGGATAATTGTGTCAAGATGCAATTGGTTTTGGGAATATGTAGACCAATTAGATGTTGATGCACCACCTGAGAATATCAGTTGGAAACAGTGGGTTATTACTGTTATAATTAATTTCATGGGTAGAGTGTATGTTATATTAGATAGTATGTTAGACCATCCTAAAGTGGACATATTGAACAAAAAGATTGACGATGATTTTCAAGATATGACTAGGCAACAATTGTGTAATCATATTGAAAGTAGATTTGAATTAGAACATGATTCTTTTTGGAATTTGCAAAGTACTCAAAAGATTAGATTAGGTTGCCAATTGGCTAGAAACTTTCGTAAGGAGGGTTCATTGTGATTATATCACCTAATTGTATTTGTTGTGGAAAACAGGAATGGGAAACTGAAATAGTATTAATGACTGGGAAGATTTCAAGACTGTTCAATTATTCAAATAAAAAATATACTGCTTTATCATGTGTAAATTGTGGATATACTATGCTTTTCAAAAAGAATGCAAGGTTCAATATTTTTGAGGCTGTAACGGGGTGAGAAATATGGCATGGGAAAGTATTCTTAAGAAACCTATTACAGTGGGTGCTACTAGAATAGGAATGAAACCTATGCCGGAGGAAGATGAAGATTGTTGTAAAATGGTTAAAAGAAGGTTAGGTGCAAGATTTAGTACAATTTCGGATGATTGTACTGAGTTATTCCATAATTTAATGGGGGCTATGCAGTTTCTAAGAATGCAAGTACATAATAATAAAAAAAGTTGGTTAAAAAAAGAACTTGATATATTACTAAAAATAAGCAAAGATTGGGGTGAATGTGAAGGGGTAGAAAGTTCTCTTGCATTATCAAAGAAAATAGGATATGATTTTTATGATTATGGTGCAACGTGGAATTTTAGTTTTGAGGAAACATTTGGGTTGAAATAATATGTGGCAGAATATACTTAAAAAACCAATTACTATTGGTAGGACTAGAATAGGTATGAAACCTCTTCCTGAAGATAATGAGGATTGTTGTGAGCGAGCGAGAGAGCAGTATTCTAAAGTATGGGAAAGGAGTAAAGACACAAATTACAGTGGTAGAAGATTAGATATTATGGACAGGGGAAGGCTGTTAGAGGAACATGTTGATGCTATACACAAATTACAGTGTGAAACATTTTATAGGATATTAGAAACTTTAGCCAAACATGGGGATTCATGGGGATGGTCTAAAAGTACTAAAGAAGACTGGAAAAAAGTGCTTGATGATTGGAATAAATGTGAGGAGGGATAATTATGTGGCAGAATATTCTTAAAGCACCTATCACAATTGGTAGAACTAGAATAGGGATGAAACCTTTTCCTGAAGATGAAGAAGAAGATTGTTGTGAAAATGCAAAAAATAGATGGAAAATTTATATTATAAGAAAATTTAAAATAAATATGTACCACAATATTGAGAGATTTAAGGAAAAGTATAATCGTGATTTTGATGTAGATAATGATGAAGATTGTATAAAGATATACAATATGTCAAATAATACTTATGCAGCAAAAAAATATGATTGTGGAACATTTAAATTGTTCCTAGAGAGACATAGGGATGGTATTAAGGGAGAAATACTAGATGAATGGAATAAATGTGAAGGTAGATAGTTATGTGGGAAACTATTTTAAAGAAACCAATTACTATTGGTACTACAAGAATTGGTCTTAAACCACTTCCAGAAGATGAAGATTGTTGTGAAAATGCAAAAAATAAATGGAGAGTTTATATTGTAAGAAATATTTGGCTTGGTATATTACAGCCAAAGAGTTTATATTATGATTTTAAGAAAAAATATAATCATGATTTTAATATGGATAATGATGAAGATTGTATAAAGATATATAATATGGCAGATGATACGTATTCAGCAAAAAATGATTGTGAAATATTTAGGGCGTTTATAGAGAGAAATACTAATAATAGTGATATGAAGACAAAAATACTAGATGAATGGGATAAATGTGAGGGGAGATAATGTGGGAAACTCTTCTTAAGAAACCGATTACTGTTGGTAAAACTAGAATAGGGATGAAACCTATGCCTGAAGAAGAGGATGAATGCAATAAGCAATTAAAAAAATATGCTGATAAACTAAGTAAGATGAATCAGCAATTAAAGGTCAATGGGGAATTTTTACCGCTTGACGATAATAGTGGTCAATTCTCCGATGCGGCTCAGAGATTGTATTATAAAGAATTTCCAACTATGGAGAAATCAGCAGTAGAAGTGATAGAGGTTGCATATACTCCGGTTCCAGAAAACGTGGCCTGTAAAGCATTGGAAATGTTAAAAGCATATAAAGTGGATGGACAAACATTAGATGGTTATGTTATACATGTTGGGACAGGTAAAATTCTTTCTTCGGGCTTGACGTATGGGGATTTGTTTAAAAAATTAAGGCTTGTAATAAGGGAGGGGGAGGGTTCTAATAAATTGGTAGTATTAGAACATTTTATAAGAATATTTTCTTCTATATCTGATACTAATTTTGACGATATAGATGTAGATTGGAGGAAATAGTATGTGGATGGATATATTAAAGACACCTATTACTATTGGTAGAACGAAAATAGGTATGAAACCCATGCCTGAAGATAAAGATTGTTGTGAAGAAATTAGAGAAATGTGGAAGAAATATTTATCTAAAACTCGTGATACATTAGATAAACTTAAAGAATATGATGGCAGCCACCTTATAGAAGAACATGGCATTGAAGAGGAACTGCCCTTTACAGATAGAGTAGAAATGTATGAAGTCTATAGGGTTTTAATGGATGCTTATGATAGATTAAATTGTGATGAATTATGGAGTAATATTGAGGATGCATTAGAAGATGATGAGCGTTGGTGGTTTAATCAAGGTGATTTGGAATGGAATAATGCTTTTAATTGGGTTGAACCTATGAGAAAAGTTTTGAGTAAAAAATTAAAGGAATGCGAAAGTGAAATGAGGGAGGGTATCTGATTGAATTGGCAAACTATTCTTAAAGCACCACCTATAACAATAGGTACTACTAGGATAGGAATGAAACCTATGCCTGAAGATGATGATGATACTTGTTTTAGGGAATTAAATAGATATGTTGATAAAGTAAAGAATGCAAAATTGGATGTTAAAGTACCTGATTGGTTTAAAGATGTGAATTTTGAAATAGCAACACATAATAATAATATTGTTAGATACCAACATGACCATATTGGTGATGATAAAGTTGCTAGAGATAATATTCCTAATGTCCATGAAGATGACCAAATAATTATTAATTTTTATAAACTTGCTTATATAAAACCTATGGATGAAAAGGTTGCTTGTGAAATTTTAAAATTAATAAAAAATTATAGAAATAAACAGGCAAATTATCTTAAGTTATTATTTGCAGATATAAAAGATGACCCTGATATGGAGTATGAATATATATTACGATTTAACGTAGAACAAAAGGACATTGCTGAATTAGTGGTTTTTAAATGGGGTATAGATGTAATTTTTGAAATTGCTTTTTCAATCGGTCATGTCGGGCCTATAGATGATTTTAGTAGGCAATTTGTTTTAAATATTGATGATATAGATTATAATTGGTTTGAGTGGTAAATATGTGGGAGAATATACTTAAAAAGCCTATTACAGTAGGAAGAACGAAAATAGGGATGAAGCCAATGCCGGAGAATGATGATGACGGGTGCAATAAGCAATTAAAAGCCTACGCTGATAAATTAAAATCAAAACAAATGTATTTAAAAGATGGATATAATTCAAAATATATGGACCCGTGGCGTGAACAATTTGAAATTAATAAAGATACACAAACTGCCTTTGTACTTAATCAACTTAATACATATGTTTCATGGGGCGAGCAGTTTTATGAAAGTAATTTTTCTCACTATTCTCCTATCCCTGAAAAGGTTGCTTGTAAAGCATTAGAAATACTAAAGAATGAACAGTCTAAAGATAATGATTTTGATTTTGAATGGACTAAAGAAAAAATAGATGGGTTTGAAATAACAATAAAATTTAGTTATAATTATGCATTTACTGTTCTTCAATTATTAATATATAAAGGGGAAGAACAAAAGCCTTTGGTAAATATAGGATGTATGGTAGGTGAAGATACAAGTACTTTTCCAGAAGATGTACCTTATATAGCAGAAGGGTCTTCAAAGGAAGATAATTTATTTTATGCGATAGGATATTATGACGCAAGAAAACATTTGGATTGGCGATAATTATGTGGAAGACTGTTCTTAAGGCTCCTATTACGATAGGTAGAACTAGAATAGGGATGAAACCGATGCCTGAAGATGAGGATGATGAGTGTAATAAACAACTTGCTGAGTATGCTAGAAAAATACAAGGTGAAACTTTATTATATCATGATAAATTTGAAATCACTAAAAAAGCAACATATGAACCAATACCAGAAAAGATTGCTTGTGAAGCATTAAAATTATTAAATGGGCAAAAGTTTGATGTTGAGGATTTTAAGCCTGGTTGGAGAAAAAAACATTATCGGAAAAGTATAGATAGTTCTGGACAAGATTGGCATATTTATAGTACTTATAAAATGTATTTTGATATTGATGAAGTAGTAATTATTTGTAATTTAGTAATAACAACTGAAAGGTATAGTAGTCGAGATAAGGTAACATTAACTAAAAAAGCAATATCTAAATTTAATCCAACAGATATGGGAATGGAACAAAAGGTAGAATTAATGAAATACAGACATCTAGTAAATTGGAGGTAGATAATATGGAAAAATGGAAAAAAATATTAAAAGTAGCAGGACCAGTAATGACTTCAAATGCAGGGTTTAAACCCGGAATGTAGTATCAAGAAGCCGTTAATCCTAAAAAGAAGAAGAAGAGAAAGCACCCCGTAATACCTAAAGAAAAAGATTTCTGGAGAGATTAAAATGACGTGGAAAAAGATACTTAAAAATGATAAAGGTGTAGGCGATACTGTTTCTAGAATAACAAAACGTTTAGGCATTAAAGAATGTGGTGGATGCAAAAAACGCAAAGAAAAACTAAATGCTCGATTTAAATATAGGTGATGGAATGCGAAGCCTTAATAGCCGTACCCCTTTATGGGGTAATAGGAATGGGCTTGACCATTTAGTTTTTATTCCCATTATGTATTTGTGATGTGAGGTGTTATTATGTGGAAAGAACTTCTTAAAGTGAATAAGCCTATGATATTGAAAGCCCCTGCTAAGAAAGCAAAGAAGGGTCAATTTGAAGAAAGGATGGGAAAGGATTTAGCCACCGTTATTAGCGACCCTGATTTAGAACAGGTTAAAAAGGAATTTGATGATTGGCTTACTACTTGTGGTAATTTGCGAGGTCAAGATATAGGTATTACAGGAGCAAAAACTGATTCTCTATTAGACCATGTGGTTGCTCATGTTGAACCTGCTGTTCAAAGAGAAGGTCAAGGTCCGAGAGATGGGGCAAAAGATGTTGTTAAGAGAATTACGGCTATAATGAAAGAAGACCATCTTTATACAATTGGAGAATTAAGAGCGATTGATGATTTGATTGAGTTATTAGAAGATGTTGAAGATGACCCCGATACTAATCCTAGAAATATACCCTTTACTACTCCTATATCTGTTTCTAAAGATGAGACTGTATTTCCTGATGAACCTAATGTATTAGGTCATTATAGGACTCCTAATTATAGTAAGCATCAAAAGAAAATAGAGGGTGCAAATGATTTTGAAATTCCAAATGAAGATTGGTTTAGTGAAGATGCCGATACTGCAACCCCTCCTTTTTGGCAAGCATTGTTTAGTAATGGAGAAGGGGATTTAGTGACAAAAGGATTATTATCAATACTTAAAGAAATAAAAGAAGTAATGGAAGGTCAAGAAATAGAAGTATATAAGATAGATTCTCTAGGTATAGAAAATAGGAAGAGTTTAGAAAAGATGCCATCATTTATGAAGACATTAGAAAATTTATTAAAATTACCACAAGTATATCATGCTTATAATAAACCTAACCCAAAGGAAATTCCATATAAAAGAGTGTTAATTAATTTGGGCGCATTACAAAGAGAAATTTCAAAGGCAGCCTTTAATGTTAAAAGTGCTAAAGAAAGTGGTTTTATTAAAGATATAGCAGATTCAAAAGAAATGGAAGAAACTATTGCTGAAATTAAGATGTTTAAAATCAGAAGAATTACAGCAGGTGTATTGAGAACCATTATTAAAAATAATATAGATATTAAGAATTTCAAGGGTCCATTTGGTACAGGTATTTTGACTTCAAAAGTTAGAGCATATCTTGATAATCCTGAAATTAGTAGAAGGGAAAAGGCTCTTGAAAGAGAACAAAAAACTGTGAAGAAATCTTGGTCGTATGCATTGTGGGGATGAATATGTCTGAATTAATTATAGAGTTTTTATATAGTATATGGTTATTTTTAGAGCATTGGGAACCTGCAACAGATAGAGAGAAAAGATTTAAAAAGGATTTATTTGATACATATATTATGTATAATCATAGGGTGAGTTAAATGGTAGTTAAGACTGTAAAATATTGTAGGTTTTGTCAATCTGATGATAGAGAAAATTTTGAAATGTTAATCAATACTATGCAGATAACTACTGATACTTTAGATAAACAAGAAGATTGGCCTTCAGGAACAGCAAGCCGTCATTTAAGAAATCATGTATCTGAATATGAAGATAAGTCAAATCCTAAATGTCAATTCTGCATTAGCCCAATGAGAGATGAATTTGAATTAGCAATTAAAGGTGGTGAAATGAAGAGTAGTGATTTGGCTGCTGCTTTAGGTACTACTAAAGAACAGATTCAATTACATATTACAAAGCATTTACAGCCTTTGGTTCAGAAATCTGCGGCTCAAATGATTGCTGTTGAAGAATTAAATGAAGTAGATGTATTGACTGGTAATATTCAAAAATTAGATGTTAAATTAGGTTCACTTTTCCAGAAAGAGGAATTAAATTTTAAAGAAATTGATGCACTAACTAAATTGGCTAGAGAAGTTAGAGAGAGTTTAAAGTATCTTATGGAGTTTAAAGGTAAATTGGTTCATAAGAGACAAGATACTATTATTATATCACAGATGCAAGTCATTAAAGAAGTATTGGCACAAGGGCATCCTGATGTTTGGATTGATGTTAAAAATAAAATGCAGGAGAGATTACAATGAGTTGGAAAGATATAATGAAAAATTCTTATAGGGATGATAACCCCTACAATTTAGATGATATGATTGATACTCTTAGATTGGCGAGGAAGCAATTAAAAAAAGATGGAAGAATGACCTTTCTTAATAGAATAGATGATATTGCGGAGTATTTAACTGATTTACGAGATGGGACTTTACAAGAAGGACATGACCCATTAAGGAAAGATTAATGCAGGAGAGATTACAATGAGTTGGCAAGATATACTAAAAGAAGAATGGGTTCCACCTAAAACAGTACAAGATTTAATAGATGCAGGTTCAGTAAGACCACTAAGTAATCCAAAATGGTTAGATAAAAATAAAGAATATGATTGTGAACAATGTGATGAAAAGGCAGAAATTGAATTACCGGATAAGCGAATTAGAACAATGTGTAAAAAATGCCTTCAAATTAGATTGGATGCGGCCAATAGAAAAGAGTGATTATAATGAATTGGGAAGATGCTTTAAAAAAGAAATGGGATATAACTAACCCATTAAGACCGCCTTTAGTCGGAAGTGATTATTATGGTAGTTCTGATGATAAAGAAAAACAGAAAAGAATGAAGCAGAAGCAAAAGCAGATTTCAACTGAAAAGTATAATAAAGAAAAAAAATGTGTAGTTAATCCATGTGATGCTACACAATGTAAACATAATAGAAAGCGACAATGTATGTTGCCAAAAATAACTATTAGTCATTCAGGAATGTGTAAGCAATTTACAAAAATATATAAAGAAAGGTATTAATATGAAATGGGAGGAAATTTTAAAGAGGGGAGTAGGTATTACTAAAAATGCCTTTGCTCATGCTTTAGAATTTATACAAAATAGTGGAATGATTGGAGAATATCTTACTAGTAAACAATTATATTATAATTTAAGAGATGCATTAGAAGTATTATCACAAGGTAGTAAAGAGAGCCAATTAGAAAGAGGATTTATGGTTTCACATAAGGCTGCTTTAAATTTAGAAAGTGCTCATCCTGAAAAATTAATATGGTTTGCAATACGTAAATTAGGGGTTCCTAAAGAAAACCAAATTGAATGGCGTAGCCCATCATTAGTAAGTGGAAAAGCCGAATTATTTTTTAAAGTACCAACAAAAGACGAATGGAAAAACACTTTTAGGTGATTAAATGGTTTTCATGGATTTATTAAAGGCTAATGAATGGCCTGCCAATCAACCTAATAAGTGGTTTAAAATTCTAATGAGCGATAAGAATTTAGAATCATTTATAGAGTGGGCTAAAAATAATCTTGATGCGAAAGGAGTAGATTTAACTTATAGACAGATGCTTCAATTTGCTAATGATGGAAAGGCTGCTCTATTTATTATACGGAATATACCTCAAGGTGGGGATATAGTTAGAAAAGAAATTAAAAGAAGATATGGTGAGTTTAAAGCAGCATTGAAGCCCCTATTACAAGAAAAAATTGGTTCTAAACATGAAGGGAAAAGAAATAAAATAAATATAGAATTAGATAGTGCTATATCAGAATCAGTTAAGAACTTAAGAGCGGGAAGGGGAATTAACGTAGATTGGGAGGAATTAGATTCTAAATTAAATTTTGATAATAGAAGACTAAAAAGAATTAAAAATACTTTAGATGATACTACTGTTGAAGCATTAACTAATGCTATTGTTAATATGGATAAGGAATCTGAAAAGGGTAAAAGTATTATTGATGATTTACCTAATTTAGTAAAATTATTAGGAATTAAAAAAGGTCAAATTGTTAAGAAAGAGAAGTGGGAACCGCAAACTATTGATTCAGAAAAAGCCTTAATATTTTTATTAGAAATACAACAAAAAAATAGGACTCATACTACAATGGAACGGGCAAAAGGTACTCCTAAGCAGGGAAAGCCTTTAATTGGTATTCATCTTAAGAGGGGAGATGTTGGGGGTAGAGTTAGTCTTCCTGCATTAAAATCTTTATATCGTTCAACAAAAAATTCTAAGATAATAAATAAATTTGTAGTAGAATTATTTAAATTAGGAGAAACATTTGAAAGTAGTAGCCTATTAAGTGATTTAGAAGAATCAGTTAGACAAAGATATAGTTTAAGTGAGGATAATAAGATTGGTTATTTTGTTCGAAATCAATTTGATAATTATAAGGCTATGAAGGATAGAGAAGTATTTTTAGAAATTGATGAAGATGTAGATGTAAATGAAAAAACTCTTAAGGATTTATTTAATGAACAATATGGTAACCCAGAATACCCACAATTGGCTGAAGCATATGAGGAATATAGGAAAAGATTAGATAATGCCTTTAGAGGACTTCCTCAAGAATTTGGTCATTTTGTTAAGGAATTAAATACTCAAATTAGGGCTGAAAGTGGTGAACTATATAATGGTTTTAATTTAATATATGGGAATGAATTAGAAGAATATAAACAAAATATGCCTGAAAATAATTCTTTAAGTATTGCTGGAGGGTTTCCCTCTACTAAAGAAAATAGAAATGTACCTATTTATAACTTACCGAGCGATACTACCACTTATGGTAAAATTGTAAATGAAATTTGGCAATTAATTGATGGGCTTATTAAAGATGAGTGGAAAGACAAGGAAGGAGAACTTAAAGATGAATATAAAACACTTAAAAGAAACTACAGAAGGTTCAAGAAAAGTAATCCTACAATGACTAAAGATTACCATTTAGGTTTATTATATGCAAGTAAAGTAGAAACAAAGGAACATGCAGATATAACTGGTCAATTCCCTAAAAAGATTGGAAAAATACTTGTTAGATTAGCAATTGATAATTTCTTAAAAGAAGGTAGTGTATTTAGTGATATGACTGAAATTCCTAGTGAAAGATTAACTAGTGCTCAGGCAGATTTTATAGAAATAGTTAGAGTAATTAATAAATTATCACAAGTAGTGGGAAGTGATAAATTAAATAATGCATTAGAAAATATGCAAGATACAATAGATACTGAAAAACAGAAGTATAGTAAACTTAGTGAAAGAAGAAAACATTTAAAGGGAAATCCTGACATGTTTAATCAAGATATTAAACAACTTAATTTTATTTTAGAAGAATCTATTTCAAATGCTAAAGATGGCCTAACTAGAATCATTGAAGAGAAAATTAAGAAATTAACGGAGAATAGCATTTTAACTAAACAAAAAAGTTGGGCTGGAATATTTTATTATTTAGAAGAAAAAGGATTAGTTAAGGAGGTCGAAAAATGACGTTTACACCTGAAGAAGAAGAAAGTTTTTTTAATGAGGCTATAGAAGCCCATAAGCAAGGCACATATGAAAGTTGGGAAGAAGAACTTGAAGATAGGCTTGAAGGTAAATTTTCTAATGAAGGGGAATTAGATGTTTTTCTTAATAGTTTGAGTAAGAAAGTTGAATCTAAAATGAGGAGGGAACATAAAAGACTTACTGATTGGGAAAAAGAGGTTGATAAAAGTTTAGGTAAGTATTATTATTATACAGCCGGTGGTCAAAGTAATAGGTTATTAAAAGAAAAACATTTAGATGGGCTAAAATTATCTTCTGTAACTTTAAAAGCCCACGTTAATGAAAAGGATTTTAGTGAAATAAGTGATGAAATTAATAGGATTAAGATTGAGTATTATAAAGATGATGCTAGAATAACAAAGGTATTAGATGATTTATTAGATAGGACAGATAGGATTTTATCTGAAGATGTTAAGCATACTAAAGTTGATAGGAATTTCTTAAGTTTAATACATGAGTTAGGTTCATTTGATTTATCATTGGCTAAAGATAGACAGGGTATGTATGATTTTTGGGAAGATATTCATGAATTATATGAGGATTTCATTGGTGCTTTGATAGAATTTAAAGATAAAGTAGATGAATTACCTGATGAAAATAATGAGGAATTAAAACAATTAGTTGATAATATAGAACCCCCACCTAATTATATTTTAGAACTTAGTTCGTTTGAATTAGGTTCAGATAATTTAATGAATAGGATTTATAGTTTATTACAAGAAATGGGTATGCAATTTCAAATGGAAGAAAGTGAAGGTCATTGGAGTTCTCAAAGTAAGGAATTTGAAACTAAACCTAGAGAGGATTATGTAGGGTATCGTGAAGCAGAATTTGAACACCCACCAATATTGTTAGACCCATTATTATATTATGCTATTCAAGAAGAATTATTAACTATACCTATTTCCCCAAATGAAGTATCTCTATTTAGAGAGCAAATAGATAAAATTTCTAATATTATGAGTGATTCAAATAAACAAGTTTTGCAAAATGTATTAGAAAAAGTAGAAAGAGAAATAGATGCCTCAAAAGCAGGAACAGAATACAATACATATTTACCTATATCTCCATTTTTGGGTCAATTACCGGGAGTAAAATATAATTTAAGAATAGAGGATGATAAAGATAAGGATGGTAAGCCTAATATTAAAAATATAAAAAATTCTTCTCCTACTATTATTGAACAAGTTAATAAAGAAACTGGTGATTTCTTTAAAAATTTAGCAATATTATTAGCAGAACAAAGAACCTTATTTCCAATTTCTCAATCTGCTCCTACCCCAGTCGGTAGTTTTTCCATAGAAGGAAGAATGGATAAAAAGACTAAATTAGATGTTCCAAGAGCGCAACCTGCATTATCTCCTAAAAAGAGGGCATTTCCAAAAGAATTAAAGGATAATATAAAAGCCTTAAAAAAGGCAATTAATAGGTACTATATTATTCCCTTGGGTAAAGGTAAATTTTTAGATGAGAAGCCTTCTTTTAGTTCAGAAATAGGTAGCGGTGGAAAATATAATTATAGGCAAATTAAAATTATGTGGGGTACTAGTGCTGAAGCAAGTGCAGAAATGGAACATTTTACAAGTGGTATAGAAAATATAGATTCTGTTGTAGTTAATAGATTAATTAATTACTTTAATAATCTTGCTTCTGAAAAAGTATCTTATGATGATAATCTTCATAAAACTGTAGAAGGGGCAGTTAAAGCCCTTAATGTTATTTTTCCTGAATTAGAAGATGCAAATGAAGCATGGGGAGGTTGGCGCATTTATGAAATAGCAAGTGCGGCTAAATTAGATATAAGTAAATTAAGGCCATTTATGGGAGAAGATTTAGGGGTTCATAATAAGGTGTACGAGCAATTAAAACAACAAGGTCAGGATTTCCCATTAGAGTATTTAGAATCCTATTTGAAAAACCCTGATATAAAACACTATTTAGAGAGGGCTAAAAAATACCAAGATAAAACATTACGACTTGATGAATTATTAGAAAGTATTGAAAATGTTAAAAGGGGTAATAATGTTGCTAAAGCATTTTTAAATGCTTATGATAATATTAGAGGGATGCAGGGTAAAGAAATAATATATGCTAACTGTAATACTAATAATATCGAACATATGGATTATGTAATTAGTAATATTAAGAAATCATCTAATGTTGATATAACTACACTAGAAATAGATAATATTGTTAAATCTATAAATTCATATTCTAATTTATCTAATAGATTTGGAATTAGTGAAGAGATAATATATCAAATTAAGGGGTTATGCAGATGAATTGGTTTAGTATTTTAAAGATGGGTGAGTGGGTGGATGAATTACTTCGTAGTTTTGCTTGGGATAAATTAATAGAAAGTAATGTTATGCAAAATGAAGCAGAAATAGTGATTACTCATCAACTAAATCCGGAATTTATAGAATATTATAACGATAAATATATGATAGAGTTTATGAACTATAATAAGAGTCCAACAAAGCCTAGATATAGATACCATATAAGGAGGAAAGAAACATGAATTGGAAAAATATAATAAAAGCAGAATGGGAAGAACACCAGCCTTGGCGTGAAGATGAGGGTAAACATAAATATGATTATCCTTTTAGTTTTAGTTTATTTACTGAAGCAGAATGGTTAAGTCAAGATTGGATAGATAATTTAGAAAAATTTATGGGTGAATATCCTATATGGCTGGAAAAGGTTATTGATAATATAACTGAATGGTCTAATAAGATGATGAAAGATGTTAAAGATAATTATAAGGATTCGGAAGCCCCCGCTAATGTTTCCTTAGATGAGGATGAAGAAACAAGAAGAGAAAGAAGGAGACATAAAACTGGGTCTATTTCTCAAAATAAAGAAAAGATGTTAAAATTGTACTCAGGTATAATGGAAGTGATATTTGGGAAGTCTATAAATGCTGCAAAATATAATGTTGATAATATGAAAGATGCAGATAAAGATGATTTTGAAGTAGACCCTTCTGAGCCACTAGACCCTGAAATTATTGGTTTAGTTGGGAGACTAATAGGTGGGGATAAAATAAAACAACCAATAGAGGGTATTATAGAAGAAGTTGCTGAGAAGCAAGAATTAGATATTTCTGAAGAAAGTAAAGAGGCAATAATTAGAGAAACAATAAAAAGTGAAAATATTTCTACAATACAGGCTTATATATTTATAGTAACGCAATTTAAATTCATATATGAACTACCAAGAAGACAGGCAGAAATGACTGAGTATGAGGATGAGGGGGAGGATGCCCATGTAGGGGAGTTTGAAGATAGAGATGAATTTGACCCAGATTTCACAGATAAGTACACTTCAAGTAATTGGTGGAAATATATAAGGAATGGCGTATGGTGAAGCCAATGGCAAATATAAAGGAATTTACTAGCGATAGTGCGGTTCAAGAGTTCTTTTGGGAATCTTGGGGTGATATTGCGGGGCAGTATGGTATGACTCCCCCCCAATTGTGGCCTACAAGGGCTGAAAGAGGTGGGCCTCCAACGCTATTAGTTTCTTTATTTGGGAAGGGAAGCACTGTTTACCATGTTAAAACTGTAAAGGGGCTTCCTGTTGCTTCACAAGGTATTACAGATTATGGTGAATTTTACGGTGGTGCAGGTTCTAGAAGTTTAATTGCTTTAATAAATCTAATTGGGACTAAAACTGGAAATAAACCTAAGGAATTAAAAGGTGTTCCTGTGATTAAGCAATGGAGTAAGTTTGGCCCTAATATTATAGAAAAATATATTGATAAACCATTGATATTTAATGCTAAAAATAAGAAACTACATTCAATTTGGAAGAATTTAAGGTTTACTAATTTTACAGGCGGTGAATCTTACTTATCAAATGAATTACTAAGTGCGCTTTCTAAAAATAAAGAGTATATTATGACTAGACCAGCAGGTTCGGGTGATTCAATTAAAAATGCATTTGCTTCTATATGGGCTAGGCATATTTCCACAAATATAGAACCTGATGATTATTGAGGTGAAATAATATGGAACTAGAAGAGTTAGATTTTACCACGGAAATGGATATGGAAATATCTAAAACTTCTTTTCCATATTTTTTCCAACATATATTAGGGTTTGATTTTACTAAGTTTCATGATGAATGGTTAGAATTAATGCATAATTCAAATCGCACAGTAATTATTTGTTCAAGGGACCACGGTAAATCTGTATTTATGCATTCATGGGCAGTATGGAAATTATGTTTCCAACCTCCACCATTTCAAATGTTATACATATCTTCTAACCATAAACAGACTATGGTTCATATGAGAGACATTGATAAATTATTCAACAAGCCTGCACTTAAAAAGTTTAGACCAAGTAGAGGATGGGCTCTAGGTAATATTCAATTAACAAATGGTAATTCAATATTAGAGCGTTCAATTGGTTCTCAGATTCGTGGACTCCACCCACAAGAAATAATCATTGACGACCCCTTAAAAGAATTTAATCTTAGTGCTATTAGAAAAGTTACTGATTGGTTCTTTGGTGATATGATTCCAACACTTCATCATACTGCTGATTTAAGAATGATAGGTACTCCATTTACTTACACTGATATTTTTACAGAATTAGAAGAAAATGATGCTTATACTGTTAGAAAATATCCATGTTTAAATCAATTAAATGAACCGCTTTGGCCTGAAAGATGGGGATATGACGCATTAATGCAAAGGAAATCTGAAGTAGGTTCTTTGAAGTTTACAAGAGAGTATATGGTAATACCAATTTCTACTGGTACATCATTATTTAATCCTGAACACCTTACTGCTTGTAAAGATTTAGGTAAAAAAGAAATATTAAGAATGCGACAAAGAAAGAATAAAGGTTATACTTATTATGTTGGTGTTGACCCTGCTATATCTACTGATGGAGACTATAATGTAATAATAGTATTAGAAGTAGATGAAAATAGGAATAAGCAAATTGTCTTTGTTGACAGGCAGAAAAATGTTGAGTTTAGAGAAAATATTAATAAGTTAAAATTAATTGGGCAACTGTTTCAACCTGAAAGTATATATTTAGAAACAAATACATTTGCAAAATCATTTACTCAAGAATTGCGAGATATTACAGATTTAAATGTTCATGACTTTACTACTACTAGAAAGAAAAAGCAGGAAATTATATTAAACCTTCAAATGAATGTTGAGAACCATAAAATCATTTTCCCAAGAGGGAATGAGGAAAGTAGAAGAATGACAGATTTGGTTATAGAAGAGTTATCAATGTTTTCTATCACCGATTCAGGAAAGTTTGAAGGGGTGGGCGCACACGACGATTTAGTGATGGGTTTAGCGTTAGCCAATGCTGCTACTCAGGCAAATGTTGAAACTTTTGTATTATTAGATGATTTGGAGTTATTCAAACAAGAAGCACCTAAATCTCCAATGCAACAATTAACTGGTGTAATGGGATTAAATTTTTGAGGTGATGTTATGAGTAAAATAGCAGAATTGGAAGAGGCGAAAAATACTGCTGATGAATTAATTGATTTAGAAAGGCAAAAAGAAGAGGCCAAAGAAGAATTAGAAACAACCACAGGAATTAAACTTAATAAGTGGTTAAATTCGCAAAGCATAGATGATGAACATACAGTATTAAAGAACCTAAGTATTGAATATAATATGAATCTTTCTGATGCTAAGAAATCATTAGAGTCTTTCCCTACAGAATATATAGTACAAGATAAGACTGTTCCTGACATAGTTAAAGATTTAAGAAAATATAAGCGTACATTAAAAGGTGAAAATAAATACTCTTTAAATAAAAGTATAGAGTCATTAGTATTTGCTTATTCAGACCACTTAGAAAAATGCATTGATTCTATATATTGGTTAAATAAATATAAAATCCCATTAAAAAATATGTCTTTTACCGAAATGGATTTAAAGAAAATACATTCTGTTAAAGATAAAGAATCTAGAAGAAACATTATAGATATGTTATGTAAATATTGGGAAGTTAGTTTAGATTCACAAGATTTACCATATAATACAGAGTACGCTCAATTACAAAAACAAATGAGATTACATAAAAAGGATTTCCGAAAATGTATTAAAGAAATAAACCATCAGGTTATTAGAAAGAATCTAAATAGGCAATTAAAAGATACTATACTTAAAAGCGTTTGTTCAAATCCTGGAATTTCAGCAAGGGAAATACATGAGCAATTAGATAATAAATTATACCAAAGGTCTTCTCCTAATATGATTTCTAAATTAATTAAAGGATTAGGAATAACAAATGTAGATGGAGCCTATTATAAATTTGATGATAGTATTAGGAAAAGTTTACCTGCTTATACCGCAGCATTTATTGATTCAGATGGGTATATCACTTTAGATTCTAATTACAATCCTAGAGTTGGTTTAGTAGCGACTGGTGATAGGGGTAAAGCATTTATGATTGAAATGCAAAAAAGTCTTGGGTATGGTAAATTACACCTTGACCAAAAATCTCCACAAAATACTAGGCCAGTAAATAGATTAAATTTCTATTCACAAGATGATGTTCGTAAATTATTAACTGATTGTAGGCCACATTTTAGATTAAAGGGTCCACAAGCAGATATTCTTCTAGAATTAATTCGTATTAAGAAAGGGTTTAAAAAACAAGATTGGGCAAAAGATAGGTATGTCGAATTGTATAAATTAATGAAGTGGAATAATCATCAAGATAATGCTAGATATGATTGGCAGAAATATAATATAGATATTGAAAATATTTCTAAATATGAGGAGAATAATAAAATGGAAATTATGAATGATATAGAATCTATAGTAAAGGAGGCATAAGATTATGGCAGAAAAGAAACGATTTTCAGTTAAGAATTTTTTTAGAGCAAAGACTCCGCCTCCTGCTGATAGGCAAGTATGGCAAATGGGGATTCAAGAAAGGTCTGATTCTATATTTATGACTACTCCTATATTGTATAGTGTAGCCAATTCATCAGTAATAGTTAGGACTTGTACTACTCAATTAAAAAATGAAATATTTAGAAGAGGGTATGAATGGCATTCTAAATTTGCAGTTAAATGTGAAGAATGTGGCAAAGAGCACTCCAATACTGTTGATGAATGTGCAGAGTGTAAAGGCCATAATTTAAGAAAGCCTGATAGAAAACAATTAGAATATGCAGAAAATATGTTTGATGGTTATGTTAATTCTTCTGAACAATTACTTATTGATGTATTAAGAGAATTAGAAGATGATTTAAATATATTAGATGATGCATATATTGTATTAGTTAAGGAATATTTTTTAGATGGTAATGGAGATATTAAATTACATAGAATAAAGGAGATTTATCGTGGCGACCCTGTATCAATGAATATTTATGCCGATGAATATGGTGAAAGAGGCATTAAAGGTTTCACATCTTTAACAGATAGGGCATTTATTTCAGAAGATGTTAATGAATGTCATCCTGAAACTAGTGAAACATTACATCCTGTTCATTATGTAAATAGAGTACATGGAGAGGAGCAATATTTTGTAAAAGGAGAAGTATTACATTTTAGTAAATATTCACCATCTAGATTATATGGGCAATCACCAGTAGTGACTCTATTTAGCCATATTACTACTTTACTTGCTATGGAAGCCTATGTTAATACTTCTTATACAAAAAGCAGAATGCCAAGAGGATTATTAGCAGTACAGACTAGAAATATGGATTCAATGAGAACCTTTTGGAGGGCTGTTAAAGAGAAGATGGAAGAAGACCCACATTTTATTCCAATAATGGGAATAGAAGCAGATAATGGTAAAGGCTCTGTTGAGTGGATTAAATTCATGGATAGCCTTAAAGAGATGGATTATGTATCTGTGAAAGAAGATTTAAGGGATAGGATTGGTGCGTTCTATGGAGTATCTAAGATATTTATGGCTGATTCTTCAACAAGTGGTGGATTAAATAATGAAGGTATGCAAATACTAGTAACTAATCGTGCAGTTGAAATGGCTCAAAATGTTTATAATCACTATATGTTCCCGTGGTTAGTGGGTGAATTTGGAATTACTGATTGGAAATTAGTATTACCTCCTTCAGAAGAAGAAGACGAAATTGCTAAATTGCGAAAGAGAGAAATAGAAGTTAATATCGCTGCTTCTGTTAAGAATCTAGGATTTGAGGTTGATATGGATGATGAAGGTGAATTTGTGTTTAGTAAGCCATTACCATCTCCAGAAGCAAAACCGAAAGAAGGAGAAAAAGGTACTGAAAAAGACCCGTATGCAGGTACAGATATAGATGCTAGTCAATTAGGGCAATTACAAGAACAAGCATTAACGGGAGGAAATAATCAACCGCAAGAAGGTGGCGGAGCCACAAGGAATAAACCCTCAATGAGCGTAGGGCCGGACAATAGGCAATCAGGATTACCCAAAGAGGCCGGAAATCAAAATGTTGATAAACGAACAGAAAGAAAGGTTGGATGATTATGGCATGGAAAAATATAGTTAAAAAAGATGAAGATAAAGCATATCAACAAAGATTGAAAAATATGCTTGAAGAAACTGGTCAAACAGGAATGGGCTTAAATAAATTTAATAAAGCAGTTGATGAAGTCTATACTATCATTAATCATTTTGTAGAGAAAGGAGATTTAGACTATGATAAACATTTAATGGAATTTACAAAGATTATAGATTCTATTGCGAAGAAATTAGGTGATTAAAATGAAAAGAGAAGAAATAGCAAAGGTAAGAAAAGAATTGCAAAAGGTAGAAAGAGCATTAGAATATTCAGAAAATAAAACAGAAGTAAATAAGAACTTATCTCCTGTTGCATTACCTGATAATCCTAGACCTACTCCACCTTCAAGTAGACTTGATGGTGTTGTTCAATTACCTCCAAAACAAAAAAGAACTGAGAATAAGTGGTAAATATGACACTACTTAAAGCCTATCTTATTGGGTCCAATGACCCATTTTTATTGGCTAGAGTATATCATGATGAATATATTTTGAAAGATTCATATTATATTAAGGATTATATTGATGAGCAGATGAAAGTATATGAAGTTGAATTAAATGCACAGGGGCTACATTTACAAGATATGAAGCGTAATTTAGAAATTTCTTGGAGAAATATTAAAGAAATAATACGAGATTACGAATTAAATATTTGGGCAGAGGAAACTAAAAGAGAGAAAATTTATGAGCAAGCAGGGAAAACATTTGATTCTACGAAAGTAAAAGATGATGATGCTCAATTTAAAGTGATTTATGAAAAGCATAGGAAAGTACTTAGAGAAAATAGAGATAGGTATTTTAAATTAAAAAAAGAAATCACTAAGCAAAAGAAAGTAGTTAAAAAATTACTTGGGGAATTTAAAAAGGCAGAACATGAATTATATATTAAATATGCCAAAACTGATAAAACCGATTATGAAAAAAATATGTTTGTGTTAAAATTTGAAAAATTAGGTTTAAAATTAATAAAGGAACAATTAGAATTAACTAAAAAAATGGCTAAGGAGACAGTTGATGAAAAGGGCGTATCAGTATTACAAATACCTGATTCTAAAACAGTTATAAATACTAATAAGAAATATAAAAAGGAATTAGATAAATTATATGCGGAGAAGAAAAAGAGAGCAGACAATCCAGACCTTCCCATTATTGTTGAATGGAGTAAAACATTTCTTGAATTAATGGGAAAGTGGGGCAAACAATTAGAAAAAGATATGGAACTTGATGAAAGTGGAATGCAATATTTTAAGAAATATTATACTGATAAAATTAAGTTTTATGAACAGAGAATAAAAAGGTCGGAAAAGAAAATAAAAGCATTAAAAAGTGGTAAGTCATTAAGTGAAACTCAAAAACTCATTGCTGGTAGTCAATTAGCAAGAACTAAACCTCGTGGGACACGAAGAAAATTATCACATAAAGGAAAGAAGACCTTTACAGATATAGAAGTTATAGATGGTTTAATGGAGACATTCCCTAAAACAACACGGCAAACATTTTATAATCAATTATCTACTTGGATAGAAGAAGAACCTGAATTATTTAATATTTCGGTTATTGCTGGTTATAAGAAAGAAAAGAGAGGTAAAACCCATACATTAGTAGAAGAGGGTGTAGATAGTGCTAGAAATAGGAACCTTTTGCAATTAAAAAAAGTTTTTGAATCAATAGCAGAGATGCAAGCCAAGGAAGAAAAAGGTGCGCCTGAAAGAGATGTTAATGCTATTTTATTAGTTATAAATAATGAATTGGATAGAGTTAAAGAAGCCCCTGTATCTGCAAAGGAAGGAAAAACAAAAGAGCAGCACACTTCTATATTAGATTGGTATAAAAATTTAGATACGAAGTTAACTAAATTAAAAAATCAATTAATTAAAATTAAAGGTAAAGTAATTCCCCAAGTAGTTAAAGGTAAAATAAGAGCAATATTAAAATTAAATTTTAAATCAGTAGGGAAAAATAAAGGTAAAACTCCTGTTAAAAAAGTATTATTAACAATTGGAAGTCGCTCAATAAGAAATGCAATTTATGAATTACACCCTATTATAACAAAAAGACCTGAAGGACAAGTTGAGGGTGATACTACATATTCTGTAGGAAAAGGAGCATTTATTAGTGATTTAAAAAAAGTATATGAATCAATAAAAACTACATTAAATCATAAAGTAGGAGATGATGTTGTTCTTGAATACATTATTAATACTCAAATTAAAAGAAAAGTTCCACAGTTTATTACGGAAACCGAAGAGGATGTTAAATCGTTAGAAGATGTTAAAACATTTTTACAGAATAATAATATAAAAAGTTTAAATGAAGAAGATGAAGATACATTAGAAGATATTTTAAAGGAATTAGTAGTAAGTTATAATAGGTTAATTAAGGATGAAAATTTATCCAATTTAGACAAAGAAGGAAAAACATTTAAAGAAATCCTATCTGTCCAAATACCAAAAGCACGAGAGTTAATTGGAAAAATGCCTAAGCAACATGAAAAGAAAAAGGAATTAATTGAAGCATTTCAAAATTTAAATAAAGTATATGGGGCGACTAGATTAGAAGTTAGTGAGATTACTTTAACTAAAAAAGAAAAACTTATTCAACTGAATGAAAGGATAGTTACTGCTTATCATAATCAATTAAAACGTGCTGATTTAAGTGAAGATGAACAAAGGAAATTTCTTAAGGCTATGATGCCATATAAAAGTAAAGCAAGAAAAAATAGAATTGCAAATGCAATAATGCGTTCTGAAAACGCAACTAGTAGTTTAATGCAAGAATTGGAAGCATTAGGTAAATTAGAATTAGGTGCATTTGCAGAACCAAAGAAAGCAGGAAAGGGTTTCTTAGATGTTAGCGAACTTTCTGAAGACCAATTGAATAGATTAGAAGAACAACAAGCAAGAGAAGCCAGCACAACTCAACCTAAACAATTTACTGAAGTTGGTGGTGATTATACTTATGAAGGTGAATCTGCTAAAGACGCCGATAAAGAACTTGAAGATGCAAGAATAAGAGAAGAAGAATATGAACAAGCACAAGAAGATGCTAAAATTAGGGAAGAGGAAAGGCAACAAGGGAAATATGTTGAAGAACCTGAAGAAGAACAACCTGATTATGAAGTTAATGAAGAAGAATATGGTGCAGGAGATTTAACTGAAGAATATGAACAAAAGCCATTTGAGGATGATGAATCATGACTTGGCAAAATGTGTTAAAACGTGATACTGGGTTATTAGCCAGCATATCAGATAAGGAGAAAAAGAAGTTAAAGAAGACTTTACAATCTGCTGAACCTTCTGAATTTTTTGGGAAAGATTTTACTCATTTAGGGAGTTTAGTAGAAATGTTAGAAGATATGGATTTGATAAAGGGTGATAAGAAAATGCAGAAGAAAATGAAAGCATACGGTGAAAGAAATTTAGACATTGTTGCTACTGCTGCTAAATTAAGAAAAGATTATGAATTATTATATTTTCAATTAAGAGGAATGGTATATCCAAAAAAGAAAGGTGATTAAATATGAGTTGGAAAAATAAATTAAAGAAAAATGAAGAAATGTTTGGATGGGGCCAAGAAGACGGTTCTGAAACTGATTATTCAGAAGAAAGAGAAGCGATGCAAGCATCCCATGATAAAAGTCATTCAGAATTAAAACAAGTTCTTAATGAAAGTATGGATGACCTCAAAGGAGAATTTAATAAGTTATTAAAACTTATTGTTGAATTCAATATACATGGTGGATTTATAGAAGATAAATTATGGGAAGATATGGATGATATAACAAGTTATATTAGTAAATTAAATCGTGGTATAGAAAAAACATATTTAAGTAGGTGATTAAGATGAGTTGGCAAGAAATATTAAAAGAAGAAGATAAATGGAAGCCTGAAAGAGAAACAGGTTGGAAAAAAGAACCAAGAGGAACCCCTGTTAAAAGGGTTGGGTCAGAATTACAATGGGGAATGGATGAGAATGTACCTATTCCTGAAGATACATCAGATATAGATACTCTTGCTGAACAAACTAGGGAAGATATAATGGATATGGTTATGGATAAAATTGGGCAAATGTCTAAGAAAGAATTAATTGATTTATTAATTGAAACGAAAGGAAAATTAGAAGAAATTAAGGTGTGATTAAAATGACAGACGAAAACCAAACATTAGAAATATTAAAACTATTAGTAGAAAAAATAAGCAAATTAGAACAGACTGTGTATAATCAAGATAATGTCTTGATGAAATCAGGATTGGTGAAAGCAGAAACGCCTACACCTAAGATTAGTAATAATTCTGATATGCCTGATGCCGATACAATTTCAAAAATGAGTTGGGACCAAATTAACAACATGGTATCACAAATGGAGGGTTCAATATGAATGTAGAAGAAGTAATGAAAAAATTAGAAGAAATAAAAGTCGAATTATATAATAATGTGACTAGTAGCGAAGATAAAAGTCCTGTTCAAGTAGAAACACAGGATAGATTACCAATTGATGAAGATTTGGCTGGTGAAGAAGTTAAGATTAAAAGGACTAAGGGTGAAAAAGTTAAAGATAGAGGTAATATGAGTAGGTCAAGTTCTCAAGATGGAAGTAAAAATCCTGATAAAGATTATGTTTTTGGAAAGAATGCTCCTAGTGTTGATGAATTACAGAATCAATTAGATGGGCTATTTAGAAAATATGAAGTTGCTGATTTGTGTGATGATTTAAAAGATGTCATTGATGCTATTGAGAACTTTAAACCACCTGAGGATGGTTCTTTGCATCATAATATTGATGGAATACTTGCAGATTTCCAATCAGCAGGAGATATTATAACTGATATTGAAGATAATATAAAATGGATGGGAAATGAATTAAATTTATATCGTGGTAGTTATGGCAGGTGGGAAATTTCCCCTTTATATGAAGATAAAAAAGATATTGAGGCTGTGAAAGAATAAGATGAGGGTGCAGGGAAACCGTCAAAATAGGTGATTAAATGCCATTAACCGGCCTCAAATTTAAAAAGGAAGCAGATGTGCTTTCTGACCAATTATATAGGTTATTTGAGAACATAAGAGTCGCTTATTTATCTGCAAAGCAAGACCCTAAATCTTATACAAAGATGTGGCATAAAGCATTAAGTAAATTAACTTCTCAATATAATGACATTGATGACTTAGGCCGTGTATTACAACAAGCAATTACAGAAAAAGAAATAGAACACAATGAAGCCAAAAACCCTGAATCTGCTCATGCTAGAAATATATATGATGCCATTAAGGAATTACGTTATGCTTCTAAACATATAAAAGACCCCTTCATTAAGAAATATGGTGATAAAACATTAGAAACTTTATTAGAAGATAAAGTAGTCTTTGCTATGTTTATTCATTGGGCCATGCGGTCTAGTGAGAATGCCTTATCTAATGATTATTGGCAAGAATTTACTAAAGATGGGGATTTAATTACGGATGGGTATAAAGGTTTAGATATAACCATTAAAGATATACCTAGTTTTGTTATAGAACATTATGGTGATGATAAAAATACTCAATCAGTAAAAACAAAATTTGATGGTGCTCTATCATTATTAAAGAAAGTATTTACTTCTTTATCAGATGAAGATGATTGGGAACATTTAGTAGGTATAGAAATATCTAAAGCAGAAAAAGAAGATATAGATTTTTTAGTACCAAATAAACCTATGTATAGAATATTTGATGTTAAAGATATAGAAGAATTACAAGGTTTTAGTGGTGATTGGTTAGTCCAAGAAAAATATGATGGAATGCGAATTCAAATTCATAAAATAGATAATAAAATAAAAATGTATTCTTATAATAAAAAGGATATTACTGATAATTGTAAAGAGATAATAGAAAAATTGCGCCCAAAGAAATTTGGTGATTGTATTTTAGATGCTGAATTAATGATGTTTAATAAAGATAAACCATTAAGAAGGGCAGCAGTTATTTCTAAGGTATTTAAAAAGTCAAAAGACGAAGGAGAATTAAGAGCGCACGTTTTTGATATAATGAGACATAATGATAGGGATTTAACAGATGTAGATTTAAAGGAAAGAATGCAAATCTTACATCAAAATTATGCTCCACATTCTCATGAATTATTAGCATTCCCATCTAAAAAAGATAGTAGAATAGCGGATTCATTAACAGAAATTGAATCATATGCTAAAGAAATTATGAAGATACCTACATCAGAAGGTGTAGTTATTAAAGATTTAACTTCTACTTATTTTAAAGGCACAAAGAAAAACCCTAAATGGATTAAATGGAAAAAGTTTGTAGACTTAGATTTAATAGTATTAGAGAAAAAATCCACTAAGTCTAAATTATTTTCATATACTTTAGGGGCCGGCCCTCTATTATTAGAAGAGGCTAGAAAATTAGATTCGGTCAAACATGATGATAGGCATTATTTAAATGTAGGAAAAGCATTGAATACTAAAGTAGATGTTGAAATTGGTAGTATTGTTAGGGTTAAAGTTGATGAAGTTAAGATGAATAAAAAGGGAGAAATAAGAGTATTTTCTGCTAAAGTAGTAGAGATTCCTGAAGTAGAATTACCTGATAAAATTATTACATTAAAATTATTAGCAGGAGATTCTGATTCCTCAAGTTATAAAGCAAAGGCATTAGAAAAATCAATAATAATTACAGATGGTATTCATGGAGAAGCAGAGGTAATTTTAAAATCTGATATGAATGGCTTTACTATATATGGATTTAATGGTGATACATTAATGACTAAAAATGCTATTGCCGATTTAGATGTAGTTAAAGAAGAAATAACTACTTTAATGAAAGAAAAGAAGGGTTTCTTTAGAGTAGGCATTAAGAATTTTATACAGGCTAGGGATTCACAAAAGGCTACATTAAAAGAAATAGAAGAACATATTGCTAAACATTCTAAATTGAAGAAATTATATGCAGAAATTTGGGATAATGATTCTAAGAAATTAAGTAATTATCTAAAAAATAATGCAGAAGAAATATTATTTGAAGGTAATAGTACTTTTACAGTAGATGTAGATATAATAGAAAAAAAGTATAAAACGCCTGAAGAATACAGAAAGGGTCAATTTAAAATATATAGTAGACAAGATAACAATTTATCCTTAACATTTTTATTAGGTGATGAGAAAATAGGTTGGGAAATTAAAATAAAAGAAGATGATGATATTTTTGATTTATTTGGCAAAACTAAGAAATTTCCAGCAAAGGTTCAAGAAACAGTTTCTAAGGAAAAATTGATTGATTCTGGAGAAGTAGAATTAGGTGTTCAAAGACATGGTTATCATGAATATATATTAAATGGGGAGAAATTTCAAACTAAGATTCATGTTAGAGTAGTACCATTAGAAGGAGAAAAACGCTGGATTATCTTTAGTAGCAAAGAACAAGAACCAGTGGATTCAGATACAGATGATGGAATATGGGATATTAGGGAAGATAAGAATAAAGATTTGTCCTTTGAAGGGCTGGCATAGGTTTCCTATTATATAGTGGTTAGAACGTGAGGTGATTAGATGACAAGTGCATCGGCATATGTTTCAGGAATAGAACATAACTTTAGTATATTAAAATCAAATGACTTACATATTGCGGGATATGCTTCAATAGAAATGGTTGACAAACAAAATGATTTAATCACATTAGAAGCATTAAATGAAGCCGTTAAAAAATACATGAAAGATACAAAATATAGAAATGTAATGTCAAATCATTCAAATGTTCAAGTTGGAGAAGTCGTTAAAGAGTACCGAGATAATAATGGTAGATTATGGAAAACAGATGTTGATGATGTTGGGTTTTTTGTAGTAATAAAAATGAGAAGTGATATTGAGAAAGCAAAAGAAATTGCAAGAGAAATTCGTACAGGTAATTTACGTTCATTTAGTATTGGAGGACAGGCATTAGAAAAGAAATCAAAAACTAATGTTGAGTTAGGAGAATATAACGAAATAAGTAAATTAGATTTACATGAAGTAACAATTTGTGAAAAAGGAATAAATCCAGAAGCAAAATTTGATATTTTGAAACAAGAAAAAGGTGAAAATATGACAGATATAGCAAGCGCATTAAAGGAACTAAATACAGTATTAAAGGGAATGGATGACATAGAAAAATTTGGTACATCTGCCCCAACAGCATTAAAAGCAATTAGAGATGGAAAAAATAATGCAGAGGTTAAATCTGCTTTTGAAACTGATATGGCTAATATGAATGGAAATGAAGTTGCTTGGAGTAGAATTGAAAAAGTAGCAGACCATTTAGGAATGGATAGAAAACAAACTCAAACATTAATAGCAAGTGTAAATAAAGACTTAATAGTAAAACAAGGTGAGAACATGAAAAAAGAAGAATATTTAGATGATGAATCTGAAATTGAAGCGCAAGATGATGAAGAAGATATTGAAATGGCATCATCTGAAGAAACAAATGAAATGCCTGATATTGAAGCAGCAGAAAAAGCAGACTTAGCATATGGAAGTGATGTTCAAGGTTCTTATGCTGGAAAAGAAGTTGTTTCCGGTGGAAAAGCAAAAGCCCGTGATTCAGTTCACAAAGAGGTTTATGACGGTGTATCAACACTTGATTTAAGTCATGAGAATCTTGAGAAGGCTTATGAGCAATTCAAGGCAGAACAATTAGAGAAGATGGCTTATGATGACATTAAGAATACATTTGAGTCAAGATTCCAAACAGAAGTATCAGTTAAGAAGTCTGAAATTGAGAAGACTAATTATGATGCAAAGTCTGAAGTAGATGCACTTAAGAATCAATTCGGTGATTTACTAAAGTCATTGAAGAATGAGCAAGAAACAGTTATCCGCAAGCAAGAAGAGGTTGTTGCAAACTTAAATATCCCAACATCTGATGAAATTGCAAAGATGGATTGGAATGAAATACATTTGGTGGCCCAAAGATTAAACGGGGAACTTTGAATAGGATTTAAAAATGAAAAAGGTGATTTAAAATGGTAAAATATATTAACACAGTAAGAGACTTAGAAATGGCAACGTATGGAATGGGTGCAGGTGGCGCAAATAATTCTATATTGAAATCGGGCGGTATTGTCGGTGGTTTAGGCAGTATGCACGATACAGGTGCAGCACAAGGAATGAATGGAACAGCAGCATTAACAATGACTAACTTGTATAATGTTATTTATGGACAAAAAGTTTGGTCTATGCTAAATCAAGAAGTAAATCCTTTGAGCATTTTGCCCAAAAGACCCTATACAAGTAGTGGATGGCGTGTTCAGACAAAAAGACCTGCTGGTGGTTCAGGGGCAGCATTTGGATTAGGAACAACATCTTATTCTGCTGGTGGAGCATTAGACGCTCCTAATGCTGATGAAATTGGTGGTGTGCAAGAAAATGCAGAATTGGCCGCTACAGGATTACAGGCATTAGCACCCGAATATGATGTACTCTATATGAGTCCAAAAACAATTGCTCATATGTTTGATTATTCAGAATTAGCAGCAGAAATGGCAAAGATTGATGATGGCGTTGGTGATTTAAGAGCCATTATTCGTGAAGATATGGGTAAATTCCATGCTGAAACACAATCAGTAATGTTATGTATGCCTCTTGAACATTGGGATAGTGCTAGTTATGCCTTAATTGAGAATAACTATACTTCTTTAATGAAGGTTGTCACAAATAACGCTGAATTAGAAGAAATGGCTACTGAAAATATAATTGCTTCAGCAGGAAGTGGAACATTTGCTGCTCAAATTGGTGGTATTTATGGTAATTCTACAAAAAGACCTGCTGGAACATCTTTCCTAGATTCAGTGGTTGATTATGGTTCAGGATATGCTGTAGCAGATATGCGTACATTAACTTTAACTCTATTAAATAATATGATTCGCAACTTGAGAACTAATGGTGGAACACCACAAGTAATTTTGACTGGTTATGATACTATTCAGACAATTGCTGATTTACTACAAAGTCAAGAAAGGTTTATGGATGGAAAAGAAATTATTCCAACCCATAATGGTGTAAAAGGTGTAAAAGGACAAGAAGTGGGATTCCGTGTAGCAACATATTACGATATTCCAATGATTCCAGCCAAAGATATGCCATCAACCGGACAAGGTGCAACAGCCTCGCAAATCAGTGATATGCTGTTCCTTGATACAAATCATTTATGGTTATCAGTTATGAAACCAACTCAATACTTTGAGGATGGTATTAATCATGGAAATCCATTTGGTGTCGGTGTTCTCGGAAATCGAGGACTTTACCGAACAATGGGAGAAGTCGGCTGTTCATTCTTCAAGGGGCAAGGTAAAATTACTAACCTCTCTTGAGGTATTTTAAGTAATTAAATGGAGGATTTAAAATGGCACATACGGTAACAATTTTATCAGACCATAAAGGAATAGCAAGACCTAGTGTAGCAGGTGATGAATATGTTGTAGATGGCTTTATTGACACTACTTCATATACTGCTGGTGGAGAAGTTATTTCTGCATCATCATTTGGATTAACTACAATTACTGCTGTTGTAATTACGGGCATGTCAAATGCGGCTGTTTCAGCCGGATATGCAGCATTACCGTTCTTTCCCGAAATAGATACATCGGGTGAATATGCAAGCAGTTCTACATTTCAACTTGTAGTTCTATCAGCAAGTAATACAGACCCCGTAGGCGATATTAGAGTAAGAATTTGGGGCCAAATTTGAGGTGATTAATTGGTTAAAGTTACTTTAACTCAAAAGGGTTTCCCTCAAGGGAGAACAAAGGTTGCAGGTATTCTTTTTAAACGAGGTGAAACCCAAGAATTAGATATTAAAGATACATGGATGATGATTGGTGCGCCTTATTTAAACATTGAAGTAGAAAGGAAAGAATTAGATACATTAAATGATAGGCAAGTAAAGACTCTTGAAAGAATATTAAAATTAGAAGGGTTAGATAACATTAAAAATGAATTATGCCCTAAATCAAGTGTTGCCTCTAAAGTAAAGGAAACCGTATCTAAAGTATTACCTTCAACGCCTAAAGATGATAAAAGTGAATCTTCAGAAGAAACCGAAGAATCATCAGAATCAGAATGATTAGCACAATCATTATAGGGGGTGGCTTCCCTGCTACCAATAAGGGTATTATCTTACTGTAAAGGGGGTAAATTAATGAGTCAAACAAGTAGAAGTAGTGGGGAATTAACTGAAAGTAGTGGAGCAAGTGGTTCTGTTGCAGTAGCAACAGGTCCGGTTAAATTGAATAGTGTGCATGGATATGTTGTATCTGGTACTAGTACACAATGCGTTATTTATGATAATACTGCTGCTTCAGGAACAATTGTAGCAAGAATGCTTATAGATTCTTCAGATATTGATGGTGTTGGCCCGATTGCTGCTATAACTGGCAAATCAATGGAATTTGATATGCATGGTGTTTATTGTAAAAAAGGTATTTTTGCAGTAATAACTACTCCTACGGGAAGTGGTAATCATGGTTTCACAATAGAATATGAGTGAGGTGAATTAAATGGCAGCAATAGATAGAGACACAAGATTAGTAATGACTATTTTATTCGTTGGGGCAGTTAGTGGAATGAATGTATATTTTTATGCAAATTATGGTGCAGAATTACCGTGGACACCATTCGCTCATGCAATATTATTTTCATTAATGACGATTGGGGCAGTTATGGGAATTAAAGCCTTAATGGATTTAGCAATGAATGATAGGATTGAGTTATGGTTATTAGATAGAAAGATTAGAGTATATTGGGAAAAGAAGCAACGAGAAGATACTCAAAGGTCTAAAATTGCTGATAATATGAGGCAATATAATTATCAAGTACCAATGGTGCAACAACCATCTTATGACGAAGTATCACAACAATTTTTGGCTGAAATAGAGGCATGAATATGGGGATTATTCCTAATATATTAGGTGTTGATGAACAAGGATTAGCATATGATATTACAAGGGCTCATTCTGCTGATATATGGTTTTTAAAAATGAGAGCATGGTTTTGGGGTATTAGTACGGCAATATTTATGTTATTATTAGGAAATATAGTTGGTTCTTTAGGTTTTAATTTTTTTAGTGAAACATTTGCATTATTTGAAAATTGGTGATTTCATGTGTCTCTTATGGCGGGATTTGCAGTAGTAGTTGCTGAAGCAGGATTAAATATTTATAATAGATTTCATTGTCAAAATTTTGGTATTTATGGTGCAGAAAAAGTAGGAAAAACTACATTACATAGACAATTAAGAACAAGGGGCGAAGTATCTGAAATAAAAGAAAGGACTCCAGGATTACAAAGAGCATCAAGAAAGTTAGTTAAAATTGATGGGGATATTAGAACGATAAAGGCCGCAGATGTTGGAGGACAAAGCCAATTTTGGCATGAATGGGCAAAAGATATGAGAAAAAGAAAAGTACAATATATTATATTTCTTATTGATTCTAAACATATAGATGAAACATTTAATTTACAAAACCAATTAGCATGGCAATTTTTAATAGATATTATTTTAGATACACATTGGAGAACAGGGCGTAAACATAAGAAAAAGAAACATCATGATTATCCAACAGCAATAGGTTTATGGGCGAATAAATATGACGAATGGGGAAACAAATATGAATACGACGGGCCACCCGACAAACACCCTATATTTGAACCTTTCAAATTGGGAATACAGAGACTTAATGAGATTGGTATACCGACACACAAATACATCATAAGTGCAAAAACAGATTCAGAAATGGTATATAGGGGAGTTATGACCATGATTAAGGATTATTGAGGTGATTAAATGGCAATGATTTTTAATCCGGGTTTAATTCCTACAAGTACTCTATCTAGTAATAGTATAAACAATCCATATAATTATACTGATTTGCATTCTGCAAGAGGTATGGGGCCAATTACTCCTTATCAGTATAAATCATTGAAAACTAAGAAGCAACTAAAAGAACTTAAAGCAGTTCTATTGCCTCAAAAGAAAAAATTCCTTTTCTTAAAATACAGTTTTTCCTTCAATATTAAGGAAAGATGTGTAATTTGTGGAGTACAACATAATTGGGATATTAGTGATGAATTAAGACCACCTATTCCTTTATCTCATGTTGAAAAAGGCAGACCGTTGAAAGGTACTTATTGTCCTAAACATGCTTCAATGTATAAACAATTAGAAATGTTAGAACAACAAATTTTAGCGGAGAAACATGGTTTAGAATTTAAAAAATATATTCCTAAACCTAAGATGCCTACCTTAAATAGAGGCCCAATGAAAGATTTACGGCCTCAAGATATAACTTCTCTTATTGCAGTAGGTTGGGAAATAAAGCCACCCCAAGGGACTAAAGAAACGCCTGTTGAACAATATAGTAGGTTAATGTTTGAAATTCAAGGTAAATTAAATCAAATTCAAAAAATAATACCTATAATGGAGGTCGAGGAAAATGGTTAGAAATAGTACATTAAATACCGCTTTACAAACACAACAGCAGAGTAATTTTAAGACAGTGAATAATTTATTAACATTACAAGATAACCATGTTGAAGAATTTTTTCAATATCACGGTGAAGAATTTTTTGTCGCATTTGATAATATGATAGAAGATATTATTCAAAGAGTAGTTAGTAATATGCTTTCTAAATTAGAATTTATATTAGACCCTACGACAAATCATATGGTTTTACAATCTGATTGCTTAAGTGAATACCAAAAAATTACGCAAGAAAATATCCAATTAGACATTCAAACATTATTGGGTACAGCAGTTAATTCAGAAGTGATAATGCAGCGAAAACTTGCTAAACAATCATATTTAGAAGCACAAGGTTTTACTCCACCAGCAAACACTCAGAATGCACCTATGGGAGCCGTTGGCGGTACACCAATGATGGGAGTAGGAGCGGGAATGCAAATGTCTCAGGGAGGCTACACACAGGGCATACAGGGTATGAATACAGCACAGCAAACAGGTTATCCTGTTGCACCTGTGGGATATGATAATTCAGGAAATGCCTATTGGATTGATGAACAAACCGGACAAATGACATATACTCCCCCTAATGGTGGATTAGGTTTAATGAAGTCAGCCACTAAAATAGCAGCATGGGCGAAATGGTTGGCTTGAGTGATTTAAATGGTTAATACCGAATTTGCCCTTATTGGGAATAAGGTTGAAGAATTAAGTGAAAGTAAAATAAAAGAATATTTTGCTAAGTTTATTCTTGAACCCACGAATCGGAAAGATATTGATACATTAGATGATAATTTAAATGATATAGAAAGAAAAACTAGGATGCTTTTAGAAGCACAAGGTTATGTAAATGAAGTTGATATTTGGGGTTCAGATAAAAGGGATTATCTTAAAAGAGTTAGTACAAGTGCATTAAAAGAATTAAAAGAATCTAATTTAGTAAAATTATTAGAAAATCCTAAATATCTAAGTCCTGATAATACTTACTTAATACTTAATTTAAATATAGATTTACTTAAAAAGGAAAATTGGAAATTAAAGGATTTATCAAATGATTCTAAGCGTCAACAATTTAACCAATATCCATTTAAATTAGGTTCTATGGATTTACAAGAAGGTCAACAAAAATTAATTGATGCTTATTCGAATAAAATAGAAGGGAGATTTTTAAAAAGGAATGAATTTTTTAATAAAAAGGCAATTAATGTAATACAAGTAAAAAATATTAAAGTTAATAAAAAGAGTAGTAAGTTAACTATTCCATTTAAAATTATTATCAATCATACTAATAGTGGAGTATGTGAAAAAATATTTAAAGATGCTGGAGTGAAAACAGTTATTAAAGATGACCCTGCTAAAATTTTAGCAAGACAAGGTACTGAACGCACTGTTCATAAAGACCCAATTCAAGAAAAAAGATTTTTACAACAAAAACCCCTTGATGAACCTAAACATCGAGCAGGTGTTGGTATTCCTCAAAAAACCTTTACACCTAAAAAATTACAAAATATGTTTGGTGAAGATAGACCCGGAATAAAAAGAAGAACTGATACTGAAATGGGTGCAACTGCAACATTACCAAAAGGTCAATTTGGCCCATTTCAACCTTCAGGTAAAAAGACTAAAGAGGGTGAAGATATAATAGAAGCAATTGGTGAAGATATTCAAGATTGGTTAACAGAACAGCAACATGTTGATAAAGAAAAACATACTTTTGATTTAAATGAAAATCAAATTAAAACCTTAAGTTCTATTCGACGGAATGTACTTAATGAGGGGCTATATATGCACAATGCCAAAGCATTTCTTAAAACTAAATTTATGACTAATGGTATATTATGGGAAATGATTGAAGATGATTGGTATTTATTAAATCCTTGGACATTAGGAGAATATACATTTGAAGGCTCTATAATATATACAAGTGGTGCAAAAATATTAATAGATTTAAAAATTCGTTCCCAACCTGAAAAAATAATTAGTCCTGAATGGTTAATTGCTCCTGCTGGAAGGTCATTTCCTGTAGAATATTCTCAAAAAGGGCAAGATGAAAGAGCAAGTGCTTCTAAAATAAGATACGCTGGTTATGACCCCAATTTAGGGGAAAAAGAAAAAGGAAAACCATTATCTGAAGATGACCCAAGAACACAAGGATATAATGAAGCAAGGGATTGGTATGCTAATTTTATTTCTAGGAGATTAAAAACCTTAGAAAAGGCTGTGGAGGCAGTAGCATGACCAAATATTACTCTCCTTCAGATTATACTGCAATTAATCCTAATTACAGTACAGGAGAAGGATATTATACAAATGTTGGGTTAATTTCTTCTTTACTACAAATACCAGAATTTACTGGTTCTACCAATCCTACTGAAGCACAGGTTGGTAATTATATTAAAAGGATAGAAGATTATGTTGATACTAAAACTGGTATATCATATAGGCCAATTACATATGTAGATGAATATCATAATTTCAGATTTGCAGGAAGACCATACAGTAATCATAGATATTACTTTGATTATGTTGGTTTTTGTCAATTAGAAAATAGGCACATTAGAAAAATATTAAGATTAGAAGTATGGAAAGGTAATTCTTGGGATGAATTGGCTTCTGCTATTGCTAGTGTTAGTGTGGCTTCTACTAATAAAGGGGTAAGTAGTAGTATTACTTTAACTTTACCCAATAGTACAACAATTACATTAAATAGTGGAACTGATGCTAATTCATTTAATAATACAATGGGTCAAAAAACTACTGCACAAGAAATAGCGTATTTAATTAATGAAACTTTTCCTGCAAAAACATCATCTATTACTGGTGCTGTTGCTGCTAAATCTGATTCTGATAGTCCGGCTAATTATTTTTATGCAACTGTTGATTCTGAAGACCAAACAAAGGTTATAATATCTTCATTATTACCAAGTGATGATGGTTCAGGTTGTACTATTGCTGTTTCAGGAACAGGTCTTAGTAAATCAGATTTTACAGATGAAGAAAGTATGAAAAGAATGGGTGATTGGTGGGATATAGATGCTGAAGGTAGAATATTTTTTAGAACCAATTTTCCTTATATGGAAAACAATACTATTAGAGTTTCATATATTGCAGGACATCCTAGAGTTCCAGGAATTATTACTGATGCAGCAACAAAGTTAGTGGCTTGTGAAATATTAAGACATGATGACCAAACAGTATTAATTGCAGAATCAGGTGCTTCAATTGATATTAAAGGTAAATATGATACTATGAAAGAAGAGGCTGCTGATTTATTGAATATGAGTAAAGAAACCATTTTCTTCCTTGAGTGATATTTATGAAAGATATAATAAAGTATCTTACTGATAAGACAAATATTTTAGAAAGACTTCAGCAATTAAAGGAAGAAGAACAAGAAATTATAGATAAATTTCCAGCATTTGGTATAATAAAATCTGATGACGATTACCTTAAAGAAATTGAATCAGAAATGGCTAAAAAAGTAGAAAAAATGGTAGCAGAAAAATTAGAAAAACAATTGGGTGAGACATTTGGATGAAGTTACATTTTTAGTTGAATTACTAAAAGGTGGTAATATTACTTCTACATTACCTACTGAATTTACTGATTATAACACAAGTTATGACCCTGATATTACAGATAATTGGGCCGGTTCAGCAGAAATTGTATTTGGTCAAGGCAATGGTGCAACAAAGGCTCCAACTCCTAATGTAGTAGATATAAGAAATTTAACTAGGAATACTGCAAAAAGGTATGATTTATCATCAGGAGACTTAATAGTAGTATTTGAAGATTCACAGAATGTTGAATATCCTACTACTGATTATTCTGTTAGAAATGAAACTTATACATTAACAATGCATATAAGAACATTAACAGATGAAAGAGATTCGGGGGATGGAAACTTTGGTAGGGATAGACTTCGCAATCTATATAAAGTCGTGCGACATCGTATTGAAACACATAGGCGTGGAGCAACAATAACTGACGTAGAAGCATTAACTATGAATCAAATGTTTCTTGGTTCTCGTTCTGAATCCAATGATAAAGCAAAGAGGTTATATGGATATAAAGTAAGTGTCGAGATAAAAAAATTCGCAATAGCGATACCTTAGTATGTAAGTAAAGGTAAAATTAAAAAAGGTGAAAAAATGGCAATAAACGAAGAAATATTTTTAGGAAGTGGAGCGAGTTTAACATTTGTTCCTGAAATTGACTTACATTTTAGAGTCTTGCATTCTCAAACTGGTGATGGTTATGATTCGGGAACTG
>Ga0208299_1000466_pt1 | contig 37834 bp, 58 predicted proteins | sample 15_taG_FD_184089 | JGI IMG/M metagenome (GOLD analysis project Ga0208299, IMG submission 184089) | Marine viral communities from the Subarctic Pacific Ocean - 15_ETSP_OMZ_AT15312 metaG (SPAdes) (version 2) | ecosystem: Environmental > Aquatic > Marine > Oceanic | place: Pacific Ocean | collected... | reverse complement strand
TTTATTAACTATCCCAATTGCATGAGCAGGGACCCTAATCATTGATTTTGTATCGTTAACATATCGACCGACAGATTGTCTAATCCACCAAGTTGCATATGTTGAGAATTTAAACCCTCTTCGCCAATCAAACTTGTCAACAGCTTTCATTAAGCCGATATTTGATTCTTGAATAAGATCATCAAGAGAATGTCCCGGGCGATGATATTTTCTAGCTATAGAAAATGCCAGGCGAAGATTTGAATTTACCATCTTGTCTCTAGCCTGCATATCTCCTTTCTCTATTTGTTTTGCAAGTTGTACTTCTTGCTCTCTAGTTAATAGCTTAGACTGTGCTAAAACATTTGAATAATTCATATATTAAATACCTTTTAAGAGTTTCTACGTGATCGATTTGCTCGTGCATTCATGTACTCAAGATGAGCCTTTCTGCGGTGCTCCCTAATCTCTAGCTCACGATAAAGATAATTTAATTCTGTTTCAACCTGAGTTCTGTACTCAGAGTCTGCGTGTCCCTTTTCTCTGCGTACCTTCATAAGCTTGCGTCGAAAAATGTTTTGAATATTGATAAGTTCCTCATCGCGCATTGTGATAAGTCGCTCTCGTTCTACAAGTTGCATTAATACTCCATTATTGCATTTGATTGTGTAGTTCCAGTATTGACCCTACGTATATATTATACCATATAATATCGGGGTTTGCATATTTTTTTGTTAATTAGATGAAAATAATTTTTAAAATATTTCTTGTATGTCGAGAATTTCTACGTGAGGTAGATCATCAAATGATTGTTGTAGCGATGTTTTTGGTAGGTCTGTTGATAGGTATTTTTTTCCGCAGTCAGGAAGTACAGTAACTACGTTTCCAACAAAGTTTCCTCTTTGAAGTTTTAATGCCCCTACTATATTAGCGCCGGATGAAATGCCCACAGATATTCCTGCTGTATTTAGCATTTTTGCCATGAGTAAAGCATCATCATCTGTTATTTGAATTGGTGAATGAAGTAAATTAAGATCAACTATGTCAGGAATAAACTCATCACTTATTCCTTGTATTTTATGGCCTTTGCTGCCGTCACCAGAGAGTATTGGTGAAGAAGCTGGTTCTATTGGATGACATATTTTTTTATTTAGGAAATCAGCAAAATAATACGCTGCACCCATAATAGTGCCTCCAGTCCCCACACCTGCGACGAAAGCATCGACTGTTGAATTAATGGCACCCATTGATCTTGATATCTCGTTACATGTAGTAATGTAATGTGCCTGTATGTTTTCATCATTTTGAAATTGCCTTGGTAAAAAGGCAGGTATAAGTGTAGCAAGACGTTCGACCTCTTGTATACATTTTTTAAACCCGCCGTCAGCTTTTGAAAATTTAACTATTGTTGCACCGTATAATTCAAGCATTGCATATCGTTCATCACTTAACCAGTCGGGCATACAGACAATCACATCATGTCCAAGTAGTCCACCGAGAGCTGCAAATGATATTCCCATGTTGCCTGATGATGCTTCTATTATTACTTGTCCTGGGAGTATATCACCATTTGCATATGCTCTGTCAAGAATATGATAAGCGACCCTGTCTTTAATTGACCCTGTTAGATTATAAGATTCCAGTTTAGCATACACGAAAAATATATCCATATCGATACTAAACGTTAATTTCAACATAGGTGTGTCGCCTATTAGGTTTGATACACTGTGAAGCCCTCTAATCATTTGAAAGGGCTCCTTCAATGCGTCCAAGCATTAATATCATTTCTATGTTTTGATCTCTTATTTTTTCAATATCAGCCTTGATTTCACGATGCTCTTCTTCAATATGCTCACCTGAACTTAGTGGGTAATAATGATCTTCACCATAATTTTGAACCCAAAAAATAGATGATACAATTGCACTTGTTAGCGTCATAAACAAAACCGCATAGGGTTTTAATGTTGATATATTATTTTTATTGTTTTTCATTTTCGACTTGCCTTTCGATTTCTCTTAGTCTATTAAGCATTTCTCGTTGCTGTAAATGAAGTTCTTCTCTTTGCTCCTCTAGTTGAATTAAATCTTCCTGCATTTGTTCGTTTAATTGTGGATCTACAGAGTCTTGGTTTTCTATTACTCTTGAGCAGGTAGCAAGAGATAACATAAATGTTAAAAATATACTAGGTATTATAGTTTCAAAAATATGTGGTAGTGAATTGTGCATGCGCATTAATAGGTTTAAATCGTGTTATGTTCTAACTTTACTATTAACTTGGCATACCAATTTTCATTTATAAATATGTCAAAATTTTCTAACTTTTTATAAAATTAGAAAACTATCGGCTTACCATCTTTGATTATTCTTCTGTCACCCGCTGAGTTAAATTTTACCATTTTTAATCCGGGAATTTTTTTAAGAGCTGTTCCCATTTCCTCGAGCATTTTATATACATCTGATCCGCTTGGTAGAAATTTGATTGAAGCAATGAATGAAAACTCAGATCCCTGTTCGGGACGCTCTATTTTTTCTTTTGAATTTACAATAACGAAACCAGGAAGAGCCCTGATTTTTGTAAGCATATCAGCAATATGAACCTTTGATTCAACTGTTATTTCAGCTCCAACCTTTACAAGCTGATGTTGGAGTTTGTGTTTAAGATCACGATCTTCTGAAAGATTGAACATTAATATTCCTGTTTTTATTAAATATTAGTTACTTTCGCTTTCTTCTGTAATATCATCAACTATTGCGCAAGAAGCAGTAAGCATCATAGCCGCAGCCGCTGCACCATTCTCAAGTGCTGACCTTACAACCTTTACGGGATCAATTACTCCCATTTCAAACATGTTGCCGTATTCACCAAGCGCTGCGTTATAACCTTCTGCACCAGATAGGTTCATTACTTCGTTAAGCACTATCTCAGGAGTGATCCCTGTGTTCATTACAATTTGTTTTAATGGAGCAACACATGCGTTTTTTACTATATTGACTCCCACTAAAAATCCAGGCATTGATTTTTTGTCTTTTATATCATCAAGAACATGCATTGATCTTGCCAATGCTACGCCGCCTCCAGCAACTATGCCCTCTTCAGCTGCAGCCTGAGTTGCGGCTAATGCATCATCAACACGATCCTTTCTTTCTCTAAGTTCTGTTTCTGTTGCACCGCCCACATTAATAACAGCAACACCGCCAGCCAATGTAGCGAGCCTTCTTTTTGTTGCAGCCAATTCATCATCAGACATCATTCCTGACTTTATATCTTCACGCAACGCTGTAGCTCTTTCATCTATTCTTTTACTATCTCCTGAGCAGTCTATAAATACTGTATCAGTTTTACTAGTGAATGTTTTTTTGCATCGGCCAAGCTTTTCGATTCTGATTCTTGATAATTGTTCTCCATCGACTTCTTTTATTACAGATGTTCCAAGAAGAACTGCTAAATCCTCAAGCTGTGCCGCCCTATTTCCACCGAATCCAGGTGATCTAATTGCGCAGACCTTTAGGTTTCCCCTGGTTCTATTAAGAACAAGTCCTTGCATTGCTTCACCCTCTACGTCATTTGCTATTACTAATAAGCTTGATTGTGATTTTAGGATTTGCTCAAGTAGTCCTGTAATCTCTTGTAGTGATTCTAGTTTTTTATCAACCAATAAAATATATGGATTATCAAACTCTGTTATCATTTTATCATTATTTGTTGCAAAATAAGGAGATATGAAGCCCCTGTTGATTCGTAGACCATTCACAACGTTAAGGGTGGTATTAAACCCCTTTGCATGTTCAACCGTTACTGTGCCATCGTTTCCGACCTCTTGAAGCGCCTTAGAGATTAGCTCACCAATTTCAGTTTCACCGTTGGCTGAGATTGTTCCTACTTGCTCTATTTCTTTAGAGCTGGTTACAGGAGTTGATATTCTACGTAATTCACTTATCACAAGTTTTGTTGCAAAGTCGATTCCAGCTTTTACCTCTGGGGCAGAGTATCCAGCAGCCAATATTTTTACGCCCTCTGAAAATATAGATTGTGAAATTACTGTTGATGTTGTTGTTCCATCTCCTGCTACGTCAGCAGTTCTTGATGCTGCCTCTTTTATCATTTGCACGCCGAGATTTTGAAACTTATGACGGAGGTTTATTGATTTTGCAACAGTCACGCCGTCCTTTGTCATGATAGGAACATTATTTCCATCTTCAATTATTACATTCCGTCCACGCGGTCCCATTGTTGATCTAACAGCATCAGCCAGAATATTAACACCTATTAATAATTGTTCATGAACATCTTCATCAAACTTTACAATCTTACTTTCATTATTCATGTTTTATATTATCCCTTTAATATCCTCTTGCCACGCGCTGTTTCTGCAAGATGAGTTGGTATTTGAATAATTCTTCTGTTTTTTGTGATTACATCTTCTGCAAGAAATAAATCTGCTGATTCAAGAGCGACCTCTGTTTTTGATATAATACCGAGGCTTCTTAGTTCATTGTTAGTATCAGTTGATAATGTGTTATCCATTTTTTAGATTTCCTATGACTCCGTTTCCGAGGTCTATTTTAGTTGATTCTTCAGACGTTATTGTTACTTTGCCATTTTTTAGCTTTTTACGTTTTACGGTCATTGCTATTTCTTCTATTTGATTATCAAGATATTTTGATTGGACTATTTCACCTGACGTGTTTTTATATTTTATATTTATGTCAAATGCTTCAGTAGCTATTTGTGTAGTTTTTGCGACCATTGCATCTATTGCATGTTTTGCAGAATCTATCATGTGTGACTGCGCATCTTCGATTGTATAGAATATCTGTGCCCCTAATGTTGATAGCTCTGCTGTTGCTCGCTTTTCATTTGGAAGAGTAACAATATATTCCATTTTTTCGCCCTCAAGAGTTTTTCGAGTTATTTGCTCTGTGACTTGAACAGGAATAACTTGACGTTTTCTTTCAAATAAAAGAAATAAGATGTGACCAACATCGTATACTTGATTATTCATTTAATAGTTGCCTCTTAATATGCATTAGATAGATTATTATAGGCAATTTTCTTTAATTGTTAAAAAAAAGAAAGCCCAGAACAAAAAGTTCTGGGCTCTCATGAATCGTTATATTTTGTTAAAGCTTAATGCTTTGAGTTTACAAATCCGACGCCAGCTAAAGCTGTTGCTCTTGATTTATTGTGTGCAGACGAAGGCTTACCTTTTTTGCCGTATATCCAGTTAGTCGCAGCATCTGCAGGCATCTCGGCGAGAAGAGCCTTGATTTCTCTACGTATGGCATCTCTGACTGGAGCCTCGGTAAGTGCCTGTTGTTCTGCAGCTTGTTCTGCAAGAATTTCATCTCTGAGTTCAAGCACAGTCTCGCGAAGAGTATCCATCGTGAGGGGAGCGGATTCTTTGACTTCTACTTCTTCTTCTTCAGGTGCTTCTTCTTCAGGTGCTTCTTCTTCTTCAGCCTCTAACATGAAAAGCGTTTCATCTTCATGAAGATGGAAACTATGTGCGTCGTCGTGTGGTTCTGGTGCGGGTGCTGGTTCTGACATTGCTGTCATTGCCATTGGTCCGTATGCTGGATCATGGTCCGCCTCAACTCCGCCGCAGCCGCAGCATTCTTTGAGGTCAGCTTCTTCTAATTCTTGTACTTCTGCTTTAGACTCGGTAAGGACACCGGTATTCTCTACTGGGCCTAACCCTGATAGTCTGGAAAGGCGGTCTGCATCAAAATTCATTATAAACTCCTGTTTTGTATTATATAACGATATATGTAATTATTAAATATTACGTACGTATGTAAACTACTTAATTATTGTAAAGCTATTAGAGTACTGCAACATATGAATTGTACGTATTTGAAGTATCTAGCTCTCCGCTATCAATAGCTCTGTTTATATCAATTCGTAGTAGCTTTTGAAAGTTGTCGTCTTCACCACCGTAAAAGCCAGTCATGTCTCTATTGCTATCACTGTTTAGTTCTATGACTGGTTCACCCTCTTCGTTGAAAGTGATATCAAGCTCAAATCGGCCACTTATGTTTCCATTGTTGCGTTGATATATATCTCTCGTTCTTCTTACTCTATTATTCAGTGTGTCTATTACACTGGATGGTAAGTTTTCAGGTCTTCTATTTTCTTCAGGTTCTCCTATCTCTCTACGAGTAATTTGTATCTGAGGAGATGCTCCGAGCGAGCTTGCGCTCGGTGACGTATCTACTGATGTGTTTGTTGCACTATCCTGTTCTTGTAATCTGCAAATCTCTTCTTTTATAAGTTGCTTCAACTGTGATCTAGTAATTTTCATAACTTCCTCTTGTAATATATATTTCGCATACTACACTTTTTCTAGCTCTATTGAATACTTTGCAGGCTCGTTTGTCCAATAAGACAATTTATCATTTATTTTCATTATTTTTTTGTCGTATCTGCTGGCTTCTCTAATAAGAGTTTCATTTAGCTTTTTACTTTTTACCTGCGCTTTTTCTGAGCATTCTGATATTCTTTGTTTCAGCTCAGCTATTCGTAACATTTTCTTTGACGTTGTATCTGATAATTCTTCTGCGAGATTAAGAAGCTGAATTTCATTATTGTTTATCACATTGCCCAACAATATCGTACATTTCTCCATTGCCTTCCATTTAATCATTCTTGCTTTTCCGCGGGCAGACTCTGGTGGGTCGCTGAATTCGTCGACAGTCAATCCTGTAAACAACAATACTGCAAACTCATTAAAATCATCTGATGCGATTACATAAAGATAATCTAAGGCTCCCTTGTTTACTAGGGTTGCATGATCTGTTTGGAAGTTGATTGCGCCAGATACCATTCTTGTCGTAAGCTTGCACTCTAACTCTTGTTCAAGTTCACCAATGTAGATATCAGCTTGACCTGTACGTCCGTCGTTAATCACACCAGAATATGTTTGTGATAATGACTTCGCAAAGAAGTGTTCTTGTGGTTGAGACAGTAAATTATTGCGACGACCAAGATTATTAAGAAGATTCATTCCAAACTGCTCATGCAATTGAAGTAAGTTATTATGGAATCTTTGCATACCCTTTAGGGCAGTTACTGTAGTATCTCTATCTAAATAAACATTATCTCTCATGCGAAATCCTTTTGTGAATGTTATACTTTTTTAGTACGATTTCATTATACTTTATAAACTATAAATTTACACAGTTATGTTTTCTTTTATATTGATTATAACATTTTTGCTCTCTATTCCTGCGAAATCTAAGATACTATTTACGCCTGATTCATTATTTAGACAGTTCATGTTGAATATTTTAACATTTTCTGGATGAGCATCTTTTACAACCCTAGATAATCTAAAATAATCACTGCAATATCTAGAAATAGCGTCTGAAATGCTTATTTCTGAAGAGTATTTTGGAAAAGCCCTGTCCCAATCTGGTACTATTTTCCATTTTGTGCCGTCATGAAGCTGTAGAGGATTGTTTCCTTGTATTTTGAACTTCTCTACATAGCTTTCAACTACTTCTTCAATATTTCGCTCCATTATTATAAATTTTACATTGTGGGTATTTTGAAAAGAATATAAAAGACTAGTTACATACGGAAGATAGTACATTCCTACGTCACCTACAATATCGTATGCATGTGACTGATGGTTTAGTTGATGATATTTGAATTCAAATGCGTTTTTATTTGCATCCCAAGGTAGGATCGGAAACAACTCATGACCGATCAAAGCGTTCTCTTGTGCGTTTAACAGCTTAGAAAGAGAAGTTGTTCCACATCTTCCTGTTCCAAGCCCAAATATTACAGACTTTTTACTCAACTCTATCACGAATATTCTGAGAGATTTGTCGTCCTTTTTCTTCTGCCGTGGCCAGTGCCTCAAGCCCTAGTGCTGCCCTTACTGTATCGTAAGTTGATTCATCAAGATTATTTTTAAGTATTAACATATTGGCATACTGATGCAGGTCCATCTCTAGAATGGGCAATGGGTTACCTTCATCGTCTGGTTCAAACTCACCTGTTTCCGTTGCTGAGAATACAAATAGCATTCCTGGCATTACTTCACCCTCAGGTACTTGAATGTGTGGAAGACTACTTCCCTCTTCATACATTACTTCTGGAATCCAATTTGACATTTTTATAAATCCTTTTATTAGTTGATTTATTTTATTTTATCTAATTGGCTTGAGATGTTTATTGTTAATTGATTTAGTCAATTGATCTGTCAATTTCTTGCCAGACTGGTTCAATTTCTTCCCACGTTGCCCAATCAATGTCTCCTGATTCAACTGCTGATTTTAGAAAATCACGTGCGGGATTTGTATGCCCAGCACCTTTGGGAACACCTGGTCCTTCAGGTGGTCCCCAGAATATCTCTATCCGTGGCTGTCCATTGAGATTACGTCCTTTGAAAAACTTTTTATCAATCAAGTATTGGTGAACTCGATTTCGTACTTTGTCGCGTGGGTCTTCGTCTTCGTCTGTGTCATCTTCAGAATCATTATTCCCTGGGTTAGGTGTTGTGAACCTGTCATCACCCAGTGCCTTAAGCACATATTCAATATCTTCGTCTAAATAGTCAATGTCTATTCTGTCGATAATATCAGAAAGCTTCTCGTCATGATCTCCTGCGATTCCTAAAACATAGTTGTTGTAGATATGATTTGCAAGCGGCGGGACCTCTTGACCATGACCATCAACATCTATATAAGGAGCAAGAAAGAGTCCAGGGTGAACACGAACCTCGATATTGTTCTCTTCTCCGTCAAGATCAAGCATTTCCATTGCGCGCGTAGAAAGTGCCATAGCTATTGATAAAACGGCGGTTTTTTCAGGTGAGAACATGTCTCCGGTTTCACTGTTTTCGATAGGGCGTTCCCACGCCCAGGGCTTTGAACTCGTTGCCTCGTTAATGCCCGCAAGCTTTGCTAGTCTTTTTGATTCAAATAGTATTTTTTTCATTTTGTGTTGCCTCAACTGATTCTGTGTTTATAAATATAGCGCATTATACAAAAAAATCATTAATGTGATAACTTTCCGCCGTTTAATTCTCTTCTTTCTTTAAGAGACCTGCAGATTAATATTATTCCAGTGATTTCTTTGTATTTTATTATTAATTGTTTCTCGAATTCATTGAGCCACTGTTCTTTTGTTTTTGGGTCACGAGTTGAGAATGATTTGCGTAGATCAGGATGAAGTGATCGTAACATTATTTTTTTGATGGTGACCCAATCGTCTGTATTATTGAGTGCCTCTTTTGATATTAGAGCGGCTTCTTCGAGTGCGCTAAGATGTCTCTTCGTCAACATAACATTTCGTATCTATACAAACAGAAAGATCGGCAATATCTTTTAATGGCAAGACTTTTATCTGATTTTTAAACTTTTTGTATATTTGTAAATTTACTTGTCTTGCTTCTGGGTTTGATAGCTTATAACTTGCAACCTCTGGCTGACCATACATTTCAATTGCAGAAGTTATATTTGGTAACGTCGGTTTTACTGTTTTGCCACTCAAGGTCTTATTTCCAATGATTGTATTTATGTTTCCCTGATTGTCTTTTTCAATTGTTACTGGTACTTTTTCGATTCCAAATACTTCTATATCAAGTGTATCGCCCTCTAGTCTATTTTTCTTATATTTTATAGAAGACAAAGCGATTTGTATGTTTAAGTCACCACTTAAATCAAGTGTTTTTGCAAAAAATGACATCATTTTCTCTAAGCTTTCATATGGTTTTGATAAAGAACCCCCGGCACCGTAAGGAACTGACTTAAACATCGATGTTTTTACATCTATAAATACTACATTTTCTATGTTTTCTTTTGTAGGTTGTTCTGTGACTATGTCAGCAAAAGGAAAAGTATCATAATATAAAGTGTTTGTATTTAATGATCCCGGAAATATAAATTTTTGTGTATATTCTTCACCAAACAAACCTGTATCATTTGTAGAACCACCAAAGCCTAATGTCTCTACTTGTTTAAGAAAATTCATATGATTTTCATTATTTTCATGACCAGACATTTTCATTTCAAAAATCAACTCTTTAATATATTCTCTAAGTATTTGTTTTTTCATTTTCAATTCCACACTTATTTAACTATCGATACGTACCACTTTAATGTATCGCCGGCAGTTGAAATTTCTAATATTGCATCTTTTGTATTATCATATCTTCCTGACTCTGTTTGAGACAATCTTGATGCAATTTGTGATCTATATATCATGCGAATCCTTGGTGGTGCCGTCTTGTCTTTATAGTATGATAGTGAACTATCTATGTTCTTGATATCATCCAAATATCCCTGTAGATCATTTGCCTCATTGATTCCTTCGGGTACAAGTGAAATAAGCATTCCATCTGCCTTTCTAGGATTTTTATCGTCTCCTACTATTACAGATCTTAAAAGTGCGCTGTATTCTTTTTCATTTAATAACTCTTGAATATTAACAAGAACAGTGGGTATTATAGACTTTGCCTTTACACCTGTTCTGTACACAGTCCAGCTACCTGTTTTTACAAGCTCTGAGCTGAGCGTAGAGTTTTTATCTTTTATTTCTTTCCATAGCTTGTCTGGAAACGAATATTCGCCTCCCCAGGAATTTACAGCTTTAAAAAAATCATCTCTCTGTCTTTTAATGTTTTCTTCTTTTTCTTCTGTGGCTCTTTTAACTATTGATCTTAGTTTTTCTATAATTTCTAATTTCTTTTCTCTGTTTACTCCGATAGACGTAAGCAAGTTATCAAGAGCTGCAGTTTGCATTCTATTCTGAATAAAGTCGTAATTTGGTGCTTTCATGGAAATTCCCAGACCCTCTGGGTGTGATTTTGTTAAAATTATAATGTCTGCTTTTGGTTCTGGGTTTCCACCCCCTGCTTTTGCAGCTCCAGTTACAAGTTGAGTTCCAAAATCTCCAAGACTCAACGAAATTGATCCACCTGAATCAGTCACTATTCTGTTTATTGCATCTTTAAGATTTACTTCACTTTTAAGTGCAGATGTTTTCTCGTCTAATATGCCCCTTACATACTCTCTAAGCAGCTTCTTGTTCATTTTTTAACCTTGTCTTCGTCTTGATATACCAAAGCGCGCGATTAGCATTCTCAGGATCACTTACAATATAATTATTAATGTAATTAGGAAAATCATCAAGATAGTTCTTTAAAACTTTGTCTCCTAACATATAATCTATAAATTGAGTATATGTTGTTATGATTTCCGGGTCTTTGTTTATTCTCAGTGCCTTAAGAATTTGATGTGGGTTTGTAATTTTTTGACCTTTACCTACCCACTTTTTTCCGACAAGCTGTTTGTATTGCAATCCGCCAGGGAATGAAATAGTGATTTTTTCATTGTCAGGCATTTTGTTTGATATTTTCTTGGCAATGTGACAAAGCATTAGATTACGATACACACCTTTGACGCCTTGATCACCATCACCGCTCATGAGCCAGGCAACATCATCGAGCTTATCTTTTTCAGCAAGCATTAGATCAATTTGAACGTAGTAGTTATTAAAACCGTATACTGGGTATTTTACTGCAATATTTTGTCCAGATATTTTTACGTTGTTTTCACCTATTCTTTCCTGTAGACGTTTTGTTAGTGTAGTTTTATTTAGCGGAGAGCACGAAATGCATAGATCTATATCACCTGATACTGTTGATTTTCCTGTTGATCCGATAAAACTATATTTTGGAATACCTAACGCTGAAAGGTGTAAGTTAAAAAGTGAATCAGCAGTTTTTTTGATGTATGATTTATTGATAGAAGACGTGTTTGTAAAAAGCTTTCCGCCCATTATAGTTTTTCCTTTCGTTTATAACGTTCTTCTTTTAATCTTATTTTTAGTCTCGTATATGAATACGATATTAGTGCAATTGGTAAGATTAAAATAAATGAAAGAATACCAATAATAAGTGATAAATTTTTAACAAAACTATAGCTTAGTTGTTTTACGGCGTTTGATAACTTTTGCATCGTCATATTTGAAGTATCCTAGTATTTTGTTGATGGGTGTAAAAATTCCAGCTAGTTTATATAACTGGCCTTTGTATTCAAAGACAATACCCTCTGCGTTTCTGTAGAGCTCTCGCTGGTTTAGTCTTTTAATAGTGTCGTTTATTCTGTCTAGAGTTCTTTTTGGGGCTCTTATATTTTTATCTTGTGCTGCCTCTATAAGAGCAGTAACCCTGTCAATCGTTGCCCATGAAGCGCCAGGAACTTGACCTGCCTGTTGAGGTGGATATTGTTCCATAACATCAAATGCTAGTCGTTGAAGTATCTCTTCAAATGGTGTCAGTGCCGCCTGAGCAACTGTGTGTCTCTCTTCGATCTCTTGAAAGCGCTTCCAATCTTTTTTGTCAGAGAAAGATCGATGTGAAAGGGCTGACTTCTGTGATAGTGCAAGCCTTCTGGATGCATCCTCTACTAAACCAATAGGAATATTCATGTTAGCCTTTAGATAGGTCTCAGTAAGCTTCTGGTTTAGGTCTCCAACGGTGTGGGACATATTAAGACCTACATTATCAACTAGCTCTTCTATGCTTTGTTCAAATGAAAACCTTGGAGCCTTTTCTGAATATTCAAGGATTGGCACGCTTTTTATGCTTGGAGGCATATAGCTCCAGCCTTCGTTGATTTTTTCCATCAATAAAGAATATGACTCAGTGTCAGGTGTATCTCCAAACATTGAAACAAACTGTATTGCGATTAGATTACATGTTCTGTATGTTACTGTGTTTTCACCTGAATTTGTGAGCATTGCTCCTTCGATTACAAACTTTCCATTTTGGAAAGTCTTTTCAGTAAGTCCTACATTTTCATCAAGAACCTCTGATAGCTCTTTGTAAAAGAATTCAAAGCTACTACGAATATCCTTGCTATAGCGATTCATATCACGTAGCATAATTCCAGGCTGCTCGCCAGAAATTGCCCTTGAAAGCCTTGACGGGTTTAGTCCTTTATTAAAAAACTGTAATTCACTATTGATAACAGTGAATGTTAGATTTTGACCATCAATTTTTTCTTCGATGTTTTCAACCTTTCCGGTCAATAAATCATTTCCCATTTGTACAAGATCGCTTAGCAGTAGGCTAGTGTCCTCGTGTGGTGCAATGATGTGGGCAACTATTTCTCTATCCGACATAAAATGGAACTCCTGTTTTTTCTTGTCTTGCTGTGAACATAATGTCAATTATTTTATTTTTTTCATCATCCGACAATAGTGCCGGTAGATAGTTTATTATACCATCTTTGTTGTTATTTTGCACGAATTCCCTTATCTGAGTTGCCCTTACAAGAGCCTTTTCTTCTGGGTCTCCGTTGTGACCAGATGCTGCAAGTGATTCTGATAATTGTTGTAAGTCGTTTGAATTGTCTGGGTCAAATATTCTGAAAGTTAGTGTTCCCGACTTATAAAGGTTTCCATAATATTTCTCTTCTTTATATTCACCTTTTCTTGTTTTTTGTCCGATTATGCTTGTAATGAATATATTTTTAGTTTCATTATCACCATAAATTGTGATTTTATCATAGCTAGATATTCCGTTTTTTAGATCGGCTATTTCTTCGAACATATTAACAATAGGTGTTGGGTCAGATATTTTTATTATTAGCTTGTCACCGTATTCCTCTTGAAGTGCGGGAGCAACAATATTATACATGTCTTCACTCATTTCTTTTGTGATTGTTACGCCTGCTTTATCACGTTTAGATATTGTATAATATAAGATAACAAAATCATTTTCATCCAGGGCCAACGAGAGCTTTGCATGATGGCCTGTATGATATGGTTTAAAGCTTCCACCAAAGAGTCCGAGTGTTTTCATTTATTTTTTTCCTTCACTGTATAATTTTATTTTCATTTCTTGAACAAAGCCGTAAAGCTCGTCATAGGGAATATTAGCGTCAATTGTAATCATGTTTCCGTCAATGTCAAATTTTGCCCATGTATCAATTGCCGTTTTTTCTTTTTGAAGTGGAAGTGCTTGAATTTCTGCTTCTGTTACTGGACTAAAATCCCATAAATCAACGCAAACGTTTACACGCTTTCCAGTACTTATTGGCCCTGAATGGTGGTGCCCATGAATTAATCGTTGATAGCTTTTGATAAGATCAAGCGGGAGAGGATAATGGGAAAGAAGCCACCGTTCATTGTTTGATGTAGATACTTCTAAATGATAATGAACTTCATCAAATCCTATTTCTTTCATTGTTCTCGGGCTTCTATCGTGATTTCCAAGAATTAAAATCTTTTTTCCGTTTGCTTGCGAAAGCCACTCTGCTGCTTTTTCTTTTTCACCAAGTGCAAAATCTCCAATAACATAAACGGTATCATCGATTGTAATTTTTTCATTCCATTTACGTAGAATTTCCTTGTTCATATGATCGACCGAATCAAACGGACGGTTACAATATTTTATGATGTTTTTGTGGAATAGATGTTGGTCGCTACAAAAATAGTTCATTGTGAATTTTTTGCCGACTCGTATTGTGCTAGAGCAGCATACACATCAAATGCAAAATCTTCTATTTGTAATGGGGTCATTGGGAATCCTTTTTTAAGAGAGCGTTCTTCTTTTTTTCCTAATTGCTTCCATAGATTAGACTCATATTTTTTTAATACTTTGTTTGCCGTTGTGTTAGTGTCATCAGCATCTATAATATTACAAAACCTAACTATAGAATCCATAAGAGATGATAATTTGTCATCATTAATATATAATGCGTTACTATACTGTTCTGTCAAATAATATAAAGTATCTGAAATAAACGATACAGGGTTTACAGAGATCTTGTCAAAAGCTATATCTTTTCTTTTATTGCTCTCTACTCTTTTTCCATCTTTTATTCTTGCCTGAACACCTGTTGTTCCAAACGATAATGTTAGCACATCGCCAAGAGCAGAATAAAGACAGCCAAACAAATAGCCCTTTTTACCTTGTTCCGGTCCATATCTTCTCCTCATCCACTCAAAGTATAGTGGAAATGTTACTATCATATCTATTTGTACATTATGTCCATTTGGTGACTGTATTACAACCATGGTTCCAAGATATGCTACAATCCTCTCATCTTCTTGAATTTCAATATATTCTTCAAAAGATTTCTTATACGATTTTTCTATTTTTAATTCTTCTGCTTTTCTTTCTGTCCAGTCTTCATAAAAAGTTTGTGGAAAAGGGAGAGTAACTAAACAATCAACATCACCATATTCTATTTCTGGATTATTAATAAGATCATCATTAATATGGATCGTTGATCCTACTGGGCAACCGTAAGCTACTGGAAGCATATCATTTCTTTCAAGGTGGCGGTTCCACCCATAAATTAATGATCTATATGCAACTAATGCATCTTTTGCAACTTCAGGTGTAAGCCTTGTTTGTTTTGTGTGCTTAGGTGAAAGCATTCCGCCCATAGTATAAGCTCCTTTGAATATTGTATTATTATATCACGTGATATTGATTTTTACACGTTTTTGTTTAATATTTCCATTAACTGATTAATTGATTTTAGGCTATTTTTTGGTGTGTGGAGGATTCCGATGCCGCCAGCATTATTCCATGAATCAATTGTAGATGATTTATCATCAATTAGAATATTTGCAGTTCCGTTTGTTGTTGCATGCTCAAATTTTCTAGCTGAAGGTGTTATTATTATAGATTTGGGTTGTGGTTTTAGCCATGATTTTACCCATTGTATTTTTCCATCAGCTGCAGTTGTTGGAGCATTTTTGCCGCCATTGATTGGTGCAGATAGAATATTTACTACTAGTCCTGATTTATTTAGAAACTCCCATAACTGAGTTATTCCATCTTGATGTGGTTGCATAGATGAAAATATTAATCCTGGATTTGATGATATAGATATAAACATTAGCCTTTTGACGATTGGTATTTGCAGATCGCTTCCTGTTTCTGCTCTCCAATCTTTTCCCATTTCGTCGTGTACTTGTTTAACCCTGTAAAAATGTGACTTTGTTCTGCTTACACCTGGTAATTGACCCCCATCAAGCAAGCTGTTTATTAATGAAATTGCAGTTGATTCAAAGTCAACAAGGACACCATCCATATCACAAAAAATTTGAGTATTGTTTTCTATCATTTTATTCCTACGTATAAGAATATTATATCATAGAATTTTTAGATTTGCATGAAACTGTCTAATTTTTGTTTCACGTGTTTTTTAATCTTTAGTTTCACAACTGTACGAGTCGACCAGAGTCTAATAGCTTTTGTAGTGTATTGGGTTCTTTAGTATATCTTTTGCTCATAGGATTAGATTCAGATGCAAAATCATTATTTAAGAAGCGCCCAATCATTGGCACAGTTGATTTAGTTGATATGTATTGATCACAGTTATCCTCGCTCTCTGGCGTCAAGGTATTCTCTAGATCATCAAGCTGGTGTACCTGGACATCAGGGCGATTATTAAGATAATATTCCCAGATCTTTCGAGCATCTCTAGAAACAGTTCCACGGTCTGGAATTAATCCGCCGCCTTTCCAGGACGACCATTCAATAGCAATATCATATAGCAGTGGGCCCCATCCATCGCTAGCATTGGCCCACTGCATTGCCCATGCGTTACCACAAGGATTTGATGGGCGTGCAATAATTATTTCGCCTTTAATGTCAGAGTCAGGGTTGTCAGATACATAACTAATCTCAACCCTATCAGTTCCTAATCGTTGAATGCGAATCCCAGTGTCAGGAGGAAACTCACCTATCCCGTAAGCTCCCTCTGTTAAAAACTCTCGCCAATGTTCGAATATTTCTTTCATTAAACAATCTCCTGCACGAAACCGTCTAATTGACGCTTTGCGTTTGCAATTTCTTCTTCTAAGTTATCTGATTCCGAATTTACATAAATGAAATTTTGACCGAAAAGCTCTTGATATTTTTCTTTATTTTTAGCAACATTACCGTGTGATCTTTCAACTGTCTTGGCACCCAATCTCCTGCCGCCTGACTTACCGCGTGAAATATCACGCGCTATTGATGAGTCAAGATCAATATCGTTGTAGATCATTGCAACGTCATAGCCGACTGCCTTAAGTCTTCTTACTTGGGCATTGATTTCATTAAAGCTGCCACCAGTTCCGTCAACTAAATAGTTTTCACCTTTTGCCATTAATTCTTTTTTTCTAGCTGTAGCGGCAGATCTTGCATTTACAAACGCCTTGGCGTCGGCTGAAAGAATGCTTCTTATTCTGAGATATTCTGGTTCAATTGCTGCTATCGCCTCGCTGTCTTTTTGTTCTACAGCATCATTGTATGCTTGCTTCAAAGGTGTATATTCGTCTAATAATGCACTCTTGTCAAATGGAAGATTATTTTCTCTTTTTGAATCCTCATATTCGTCGTCTGGGTTTATTATTTCAAAATTATCAGATAGTCCCAGCGCATTAATAACAGAGCTTTTTCCGCTGCCCGGTGCGCCAGCCATAAATATGGCCTTTGATGACGTTGGTGATTCAAGAAGAAGCTCTCTAATATATTCTCTTAGCAGTTGCATATTAATCTTCTTTTATGAGGCCAGTTTTTATGCCGCTTTTTTGTGCCTTGTTACGTAAGTGCTTTAGTGATTCCATACATTTTGTAATACGATCGCGCTCTTTTCTTTCTTGACGATATGGAAGGTTTTTTCTAATTAGTGTTAACTCGTTCAACACAGTGTTATATACATCTATGTGTTTTTGAGACCCATACTCAAGAATACTTCCATCTTCAGTAATAAAGCTTTTTGATTCTGAAATTTGTGATAACTCTTGGCGAATTATTTCTCGTAGCTGTTTTTCTTTCATCTTTAGATCCGCGTGTACAAATAAATATGTTTCACTACTTGTTATTATCCGCTTATTATTATTTCTTTTTCCGCTTTTATTACAGCTCTATTCATAGAACCATGTACAAACATTCTAATATGATCATCTGTAATGACAGAGTTTTCATCAAGATTATATTCAAACCTAATTGCATCATAAAATCTTTCAGATGCTTCTACTTCTAATACACTTCCGTTAGAAAGTTCAATGTTTCTTTTTTCCATTATTTTCTCCAATAATACATTATAATAATTTTTTAAGATTTGTTATGTCAAATTTACCTGAAAATAGAAGCTCTTTGTTTTCTTCTATTTTATCTGGTGTCCAGTCCCACCATCTTAACTTTAGCAAAAACTCTATATCTTTGTCACTAAATCTTTTTTTAATTAGTTTCGCCGGGTTTCCGCCAATAATAGAGTATGGTTCTACGTCTTTTACAACATTTGAATTAGCTGCAATAACAGCACCGTCACCCACTGTGACTCCAGACATTATAGTTGAACCATAACCAATCCATACGTCGTTTCCAATTGTTATATTACCGTTTGAAGTTATTCCTTTTTCTTTAACATCGTCGTGAAGCCACGTTGACGTTCGCTCATATACATGATTTCCGCCTAAGAAAAATGTACAGCCAGATGCTATTGAACAGTATTTACCGAATATTAGTTGTGACTCTTCCTCTGCAGAAGGTATCGTCTCCCATAAAAAAATTTTAGAATTTTCAACTGAATATGTTGCAGTGATTCTGCTGTGATCTCCTAAAATTACTTTATCTTTTCCGATGCCTTTATTTAGTTTTTTGTAGTCTGAAAGATCATAAATTATCATTATTATCCCTCTAAAACTTCATCTATTAACTCTGTATATTTATCTATATTTTCTTGGTTGTCAAGTGAATATTTCCATAAGTACTCTTTTGCTGCTAGTTTATGATGATTGCTAAAGTTTCCTTTGTCTAAAATTGCAGCTTCAAGTGCTCGAGAACCGCCGGAAATACTAAACTCTTCATAATAATATCCTGCATCCTTGAAATACGTTGAATTGTGAACCAAAGGAATTCCAAGATAAAAAGATTCAAGATATGTATAATTCAATCCGCACATGTGCTGGTGTGATAGCATTATATCTGCATATGATGAAAATATTTTTGTAAATTTATATCTTCCTTCAAATGTTGTTTTTTTGCCTTTGATTGAGTTTAGGTGTAAAAATAATGAATCTGCCATTGCATGCTTTCTAATGGTGTCTGCATTAAAAATCATACAATCACCCATTATTTCGGTATTTTTATTATATAAATGCTCAATTATAGCAATTGGAATCATACAATTTTTAATTAAATTTATGTTAGGCTCTATTACTCCAATATTCATTTTTGATGATGGTTTAAAATCTTCTTTTGTTACACCAATTGAATCCATTGATTGAAGTAAAAATTTTGGTGTCCAGACATATGGTGCTTCCCTGATAAAGGGTGCTTGTTTTGAAATTTGAAGCCATTCAAAAGTTTCTTTAAAGTGAGGTGAAGCCCAAACAGCGTCCCTTGGGTGATCATATGCAGCTGATGAATCTATTTCTTTTGCGTTTACAAGCTTTTCAGATAATAAAAAATATGCATTTCCATATGATAAAGTCACAAACTTTGTTTTTGGATGTTTGGCTTTAATTTTTTCAATTAATGCGCCATCATATGATTGTCCTGACTCTACAATTAAATCTAGTTTTTCTTTTCCCAATATTACATCATTAAATAAGGTAATTTTAATTGTTGGGTTTTTAGATTTAAAGTGTTTTATGTTTTCTTCTTCTTGTGAATCTTTTTTACAATGAACAAGTAAACATGGTTCATATTTTAGTGATTTCTCTACAACAGTATAAAATGAATGAATGTTTTGATTCAATCCATTTGTCCATAAAAGAATAAGAGCTCTTCCACTTATTGTTATTCCTATTTTCTTTTTTTTAATGCGTCTGTTTTTAGCCATTAGGATTTATCGCATAAGTTCTTTGATTCTTTTTCTCACGTGTTCTGTTATTTGTGGCTGGCCGACCTTGATAGGAGCAGAATCATTTTCTGGTGATTCGCCTTCTGATGATTGTTTTTCAGGTTGTTCGGATTCATCACCACTATCGCCCTCTGACTCTTCACTGTGCGTCATCTCTATAGGACCAGATGGTTCTTCAGCTTCTGAACCTTCTATTTCGTCTAACATTATTTTTCCGATACTATCTAAGAAAATGTACAGCGCCTCTTTTTCAATGTCTTCTAGTCTATCGACATATTCTTGGAGGTCACCTTTGACATCTGCGTCTTTTAATGACTTTCCTGATCTAATTACATTAAGTTTGTCACGTAACATATAAAACGTGATATCTTCTCCCGGAGGTACTGACTCAGTGTCATCTTCTTTTTTAACTGCTGTTTCGTCATCGATATCTGTTTCTGACTCTTCTTCAGTTCCTTCTTCTTCAGGTACTTCTTCAGAATCTTCAGGAGCTGCTTCGATTTCTTCCTCCTCTGCACCGTCCTCTCCGATTAGAGCGTCCTCGCGGACTTTGTTGACACTTTCTTCTGCTAGCATTCTCAAGAATGTTTCTAGCTTCTTTTCTGATTTAAATGTGTAATCCATTATTTATTTCCTTTGAACTTAACAGAATTTCTCCAGTCTTCTTGATATAACCTTTGCTTTAATCTGGCGTTTGTGTCACCTTCATTTTCTGTTAATTCTTTTTTATGTTGCTCGATTTTGTCTTCACGATCGTTGATATCTTTCATGAATTTATCGAATGTGAACTCTTTTGACTCTGCGTACATTCCATATAATTCGTCTTCCTCATCTGAAAAGACACCGCCTTCAGCGTCTGGGCTAAAATGTTTATCGAGCAATGCTTGTTTTGGGTCGAGCCCTAGATCTTGATCATCCATGTGACGTTGTTCGTACCAATCGTTGTTGTCATCATCGTGTCCCTCTGGGTTTACATATGACAACCAGAGATCATATGCATTGTCGTTAGGTCCGAAGGCATCTTGACCTCCATTTTCATCAACCCATTCATCAAACGATAATTTTCCTTCAACTTCATTAGCTGAAATTGCATCAAGTGAGTTTTGTGCTTCACGACTGTCTACTTTTTGGTCATCCATTGCATTTGCAATAGCCCTTAGTTCGTCTGCGTTAGACGTTCCGTCGTTATCGGCATCTGACCCTGCGAAGGCTTGGCTATCTGCAAACTTGCGATCTCCTAGAGTCTCATGTTCGTCACTATACCACTCGTCTCCTGAGATTATCTGTGACTCTGCGATTATCTCTGCAGTGACCTCGTTAATAAGTTGTCTTAATTCTTTTTCGTTCATTTTATAGTTCCTCTTCAAATGCCTGACGATCTGATTCAACTTCATCATCGCCTTGCATGTAAATTTTTTGTGCCATCTCTATGACGTGTAATATATCATCTGATTCTTCGCCCTCAAGAACCCTAAGCGGGCGAGAGAGCCTTTCAAAAGCAAGATTAATAGCATTTGGGTTTGCCTCATATACAGCCTCAACAAATGTATCGCTTTCTTCACCACCGTTATAATAAGCAGCAACAATTTCGTTTACTTGTTCTTGTACAGCAGATCCCAATGAACCATATGCTATTGCAAATTCTATGAGCTCAGATCCTGATTCGACTTGTGATTGATACATTTCATCAACTCTTGAAAGTTCTTCTTTTATTAGATTTTTTAATTGTGTTTTTGTAATTTTCATCTTATAACCTGTCTTGCATCATTTGTGCGTTGAGTTTAATTGCCCATCTTCCATCTTCAAGCTCGACAACAGATGGGCTCATCGGCGGTGCATTCCATCTTTTTTGGTCTGAACCTATGTCTATGATTGATTGCAACTCGTGGGCTCGTTCATGATCGCTACGATCGTCATCGTCATCTGGAAGTATAACAATGATATCCTGATCTCTAACGATTGTCTGATCTCGACGAGATGTAATCGGCCAATCATATGACATTCCAAGCCACCATCCTGCGCCTTTTAGGTATTCATTCATATCACTTTGGAACATAGAATAGCCACTATCAAACAAAGACGGAGCGTCCGGTTCATTAAGCATAACTTCTTTAATTAATTTTTTAAGTTGTGATCGTGTGATTTTCATTTTATGTCCCTTAAGTTTATAATTATGTTGCAATTTGTAGAAATATTGTTTATTTGTAGCTCTTCAATATCATTTTTGTTAAATTCACATCTAGTCGCATTGTTTACTATTAGTTTCATGACAAACGTCTCTCTTTCCATTAATGATAATATTGAGTTTATGTTTCCAAATGCCTTTATAGTTTTAATATTATTTTGTTTATATTGTAATGACTCTAGCTCGAATGTATCATCATTAATTTGAAGACGAGTTGTGTTTTTTAGATGATCGATCTGAACAGTGTCAGCAATGTCATCTGAAAACATTACTACGTCATTGTCGCTACCATAGTTCACGAGTATCACCTAAGCTTTGATTACTACAGCTGAACATTGCATCCACGTACATTTCATCTACGTCTTTTGCGTATTCGAAATCCATGTTAGTGATATCGTTGAGTTCTTCGGTGTATATTTCTACTTCTGTTTCTTCGCCTCTGATTCTAACAATTATTCCGTGCATAGATTGATCTGATAAATTAAGAACATCGTTTATGAATATTCTTCTTGAGCACTGATTCTCTATAGTAAATACTCGTCTAAGTCTGTTTGGATCTTCTAAATGATCCCACCCTGTTCCCTTTGGAACTATAGGTTGTTCAATATTTTCATTTAGTGATTTTGTTTTTTGCATCCCCCCAACTAAACGTGAAATAGAACCCATGTGCTTTGAATTATTTCGCACAGGTTCTTCGTTTTCTAATAAAAACTGTTTTAGGGAGTAGTTAGTCATGCTTTCTTTTGTTCCACTATTGCTGTTCTTGACGCTCGGAATCTAATGTAGATTGAACTTCTTTCTCTGCCATCATTTCTTCAACATTGTCTCTAATATCTGTAACAGCCCTGTCAAATGCTGATACTATTGCTCCATCATCTTGGAGCTGTTTATTATAATACCCTTTGATGTCTGTTATATGATCGTCAAAATATGCTTGTATTTTTTTGTCCATTTGTTTCTGGAGGCCTTTAAATTCTTCTATTGTAATTCCTGCTGCAAGCACCTTTTTAGCAGATGCATTTTGAGGAGTTCCGTTTTTATCAAATGCTGGTTGGTTTTTTGAAATTCCAGCTAAGATATCTCCAAGAGCTCTCTTTTTGGCATCTGTAATATCTAGATTTGAAACAGCTTCTACACCAAAGTCTCTTCTATTGTTAAAGAAAGTACCGAATGTCTTTCCGAGTAAGAGCTTGTCAAAAGCCCCTCTAATAATCCAACCCGCTGACGTTCCTGTTAGTTTATCGAAGTCTATTTCTTCGTCTCCTGTTGTAACATCTGTTATAATTGATTCAATACCAGCGACGACTTTTTCAACTGCTTCTGGACGTAGACCTTTTGGCGTTTTCTTTCTTATTTTTTTGAACCATTTTTCAACTCCAGGTGACATTATAAGTGCCTCGAGGGCTGAAAACGTCTGATCGTGCATTTTTTCTCCGCCCATATCGCTTGCACCACGAACTAGTGTCACAAACTTTTGTTCTGGGTGCTTTTGGAACCACTGACGGATTCCATTTGCACCACCAAAGCCAAATAGATCCGACTGATTCTCGAGATTTGTTTCAAGTCTTTTTTCTGCTTTATCAACATCAAATAGATCTTCAATAGCTGCATCTTTATCGTCTTCTGTTCCGAATTCTTCGTCTGCAACTTCTTTGCTCATTGCTTCTGGTGCATTTTTGTTCTTGGCAGCTTCAAGATGTGAAATAAACATATCAGAAGGGACGTCAAATGTTTCGTCTATTCCATTTAACTGTATTTTTAATACATCTGGACCTTTTTTAATATTTTCAATAACTTCATCTACTATCTCTTCTACAGTTTGATCATCATCTTCTGAAATTGATTTCTTGAGTCTATCGTATGAAACGTTAGCATGCATCTCAGAGGCTAGCTCTGGAGAGATGTCGGAAATTTCGGACATTTTCTTTGTTAGTTCACCTATTACGTTTAAAACAGCTATTGATTGTGTTACGCCAGAATCTACATAAGAAGAGAACATGCTTTTTATTTCACTGTCCTCTTTAATGGCTGCAAAAAACACTTCGTTTGCAAACCTTGGCGGAAGTGTCACTTTTCTTGCCTTGTGCCCGAAGCTTGCAAAATTTGCGCTTGAACTCTTTACATCGCTGACGTCTATGTTCATTGTGTCTTTTTTATCGTGAATCGCGTTCTTCGAAGTATGGCCGTTGTCAATGATTGTTTGTGCCACCGACTCAGCTGTAGCTACAATATCGTCATCTCTGTCGATACTGAGCTCAACGTCATCAATTCCTTCTTCTTCTGGTTCCCAACCCTCACGATCTCCGACAAAAGAATCCATATCGTCTGTTGATTCATCTTCATTATCTATTTCATCTTCCATCTCGTTTATTGCTTCAAAAAGAAGAGCCTCCATCATAGGAACTCGTGCTTCTTCTTCTCTGTCCATAACACTTTTCAATAGGTTGTGGAGTTGATTATAAAAGAATTCAACCTGATTATCTGGGACCTCTTGGGCTATTGTGGCAGCTGCATCAGATAGTGCCGATGTTGTTGTAGGCATATACTCTTCATCAGCAACATTTGGCATTTCTGATGATAGTTGTAGCGGCATGTGTTCATTTGGCAGCACTGGAAGCTCGTCGCCTGCTATTTGATCTATTCTTGTGCTGTGTATTGTTCTTGAATTACTGTGTTCGTTTACGAATTTTTTTATTAGTTGTTCAAAAACACTTTTGTTGACTTTTACGCCCATTTTAATGTCCTTTGTATGCATTAACTGCATCTATTACTGCTTGGGTTGAAATGTATACGACTGCAATCATTCCCCATACATCTGATGATAGGTCTGCTTTCCACATTAGACCTGTTGCCGTAAGAAAAACAAATAGTTTTCTTGAAATTAGCCTGCTTAAAATTGCGTCTAATAAGTTTAATTTCTTTTTCTCTTGTGCAAACTCTACAAGTTTTTCGCCAGTTTTCTCTGAATCCATGTGTAACCTCAACAAACATTAACAAGTGTATCTTTATTAAATATTATCAATTTATCAAATCATCATCATTTTGTTCAGAATTAAATGCTTTTAAAAGGTTTTCAAGATTCTCGTCTTCAATAGATAGCTGTGTTGCTTCTTGACTTTTGACACTTGGGAGCGTTTTTATTAATTCAAGATACGCTATCGATAGGTTTCCAAGAGCCATCTTTAGATCTTCGTTGTCGCGCTCTATGTTTATTATTCTTGCCTCTAGATTAATCATCTTTGTAGTAAGAATGTTAGCTCCTTTTGACATATTATCTAGTTCGTCTTTTAATAGTGATTCTTTTATTATTTTTTTCAACATTTTTAATTTCTGCTTTATCTTGTTAATCATCTGAAAGTGGGCTCTCTGCGTTTATCATGTCGTATATACTTTCAACATCGACATTTTTTAGTTTTTTAACTGTCTTCAATTTTTTATCTGTCTTTAATTCAGCAAGAAACTCAAGTGAATCTGCCTCTTCATTGGCAATTCGAACAACAAACTCTTCAAAAACTTCTTGCATTGACAATCCATGTTTGAAACACTGAATTCGGAAACCATGATGTGAAGATGCGTTAACACCAACATGAATAGTTTTTCTTCCCTCAAGTTCACTAAGTAGTTTTGTCATAAGTTTATTATATAATGCTTTTTAAATAAATATAGGAATAGAAAAAGAAAACGCCTGACTATGCAGGCGTTTTTTGTATTAAGTTTCTAAGTTGTGTTCTAGTTATTTTCATTTGTTGCCCTTTTCATTATATCGTTCATTACATCATTCGAAATAGCGTCCATATAACCTTGAAACCAACTGTTTCTTCTTGCTTCATCTTCAGATAATGTATCATAATTCCAGTTTGGCTCATCTACTGTTGCTGTTTTTCCGCTATTTGACCCCTCTGAGAATGCATCGCCATCAGATGTAGTAATCGTCTCCATTTCACCATCTCCAGAGGTATCACTTACAGATAATCCTAATTCTGATAATTCACTATCTGTCAGTCCGTATTCATCGTTTCCGGCATTTGAAGCATTTATTGTTGGTCCATGCTTAGTCCACCACGGACCACCGGGATTTCCATCATCTTTCATATCCCAGAGTTTTGACATCTGATCCATAGTAAGTGGCGTTCTATCATCAGAGAATTCTTCTCGTAGAAGTTCTTCTTTAATTAAGTTTCTAAGTTGTGTTCTTGTTATTTTCATTTTATTGCCTTTAACATTGTTGTATATTCTTTTAGTTTCATTTACAGAAGATTTCATGTATTCTTCTAGTTTTTTCTTTATTCTTTTGTTTTCTTCTGTTGCAAGTGGATTTCTTTTATCTTCTATTAGTTCTACAAGTGAACCATTTTTGAAGTAGTTCAGTCTTCTCCGCCACCGCTCTCCGATTCTTCCAAGCCCTATTGAATAGCGATCTAGCCCTTCGCACATTTCGTATAAAAACCTATAGAGGTATCTGTTTATATACAAATTTTCATTAATTTTTCCAGAATCAAAGCTATTAATCGCAGAACTTAACATTTCATACATCTCGTTTATGTCTTTTGAATCTATTTCTCCATCTTCCATAGATTCCTGCTTGTTTCTGAGCTGTATCTGTAGAGGTCTCGTGGGCTCGTTGAATGCTTTTTTCGTAGGAAATAAACTAATTTGTGACTCGAGAGATTCAGTTGTGCTTATTGACTGATCGCTATTTGCACTGTCGTCACCTCCTAACATTGTGTCATCTCCAGTAGACGCCTGGTTTGATGATGCATCGTCTTCTAGCGTTTTACCGGGATCATCAGTTTCATCAAGACAAGTAACCTCTCTTATTAAATTTCTAAGTTGTTTTCTTGTAATTTTCATTTTGTTTCCGCTATAATTATCAAGATTATGCGCCGCCGCCGCCGAGGCCGCCTCCAGCTTCTCCACCTTTTCCACTACCGAATGCAGGCGGGACTTCGGCTTCATTATCGAATCTTGTATCGAAGTCGAAGTCGAAGTTGTTGTTCAATATATCAATTGCCTTTTCAACATGATTAAGTGTGTAGTTGTCTTCAAGAAACTTAAGTGCCCTGTTAACAATTACGTTTTCCAAGTCTAGAAGATGTTCTGGTCTAGTTGCAAGTCGTGCCACCCTTTGAGTGAACTGATCAATGTCTATAAGTGGCATTGGTTCTTCTTCTGGTTCGTCTACTTCAACATCTTCAGCATCTACCATATCATCACCGTCGGTGTCGGCGCTGTCATCGTCCATTGGCTCATCTTCCATAGGCGGTTCTTCACCTAGATCGTCTGGCGGAACATCTCCCAGTTCTTCAGCTCCATCTTCGTAAAGTACCGAAAGTGAACTTTCAGTTAACGCTTCATTTATCTCTTCTACTTCGTCTTCTAGTTCTGGTTCATCTCTGAGTGACATCATCTCATAATTCAAAAAGAACCCGTCTATTTGATCATCAACAGATACTTTTGATAACCTTGTTGACGTTCCGATTGTTGGAGCTTCTGGTTCTATGATTTCTTCTTTGATTAGCTTGATCAGTTCTTTTCTTGATATATTCATTTTTTATTGTCCCAATTCAGGCTGTTGTGGGTTCATCATACTGTCAACTTTTGCGAACCTTGATTCAATGACTTCCCAGTTAAGCTCTTTCATCATAGCAACAACATAAGTCCTTACGTCACCAAGGTAATCTCGGTAGTACGCGTGTTGGTGCGTGTCCATTACTATAATCGGCATGAATCCCATTGGGACGTTAGTTACATTGCCTTCTATAAATACGTTCATATATGAGTTGAGGAACATGTTGTACCCTAACACAGCCCATCCAGACTTTGCAGCCGATGTGCATGCTATGAAGTCTTTTTGCCAGGAATCAAATGATCCAAAGTCTCTTTCTAGTCTCATGAAAGAAAGTGAGTTCATTGATATTTCGGAGTGTATATCACCAACATTCGCAAAAAAGAGTTCATGCAACCAGACTGAATTTAGTGAGTCTACTTCGTTCTCTTTTGTCATCTTAAAGACAGAATGTAGCGGATTAGAGCTAGAACGATCTGCAGTATCTAGTTCAGCAGACGTTCTGTTGAATGCGTCTACATATCCTTGATATACACCAAAGTGATTTTCTTTGTTCTTGGCAGAAAGCATGTCAGTGTTTAGTTTGTACACTTTTTTGCTTGCAACAAATGATTCATCTAGTTGTTGATCTTCACTTGTAAGACCCAGTGAGTCACTTATTATTTTTTTTATTTGTTTATTTTTCATTATAGTCCCATTGCCTCTCTTACAAGAGATTTTAGATTAGGAATTGATTCATCAGTTTCTTTATCACCGTGTTCTTTATCACCGTGCAATTGATCGTCTTCGTCTACAGCATCTTTTGGAAGAACATAATTTTTCTGGAATTCTTCTTTTGTAACGTCGAAAGGTTCTTCACCTGACGCAGACTGAAGTGTTACGACATCATCGCCAGAGCCTTGAATTGTAAACTTCTCTCTTGTCTCGCTGTTCATAACCGTTAACATTTTTGACAATTGTTCTAAATCGTCAAGTTCTTCTATCGTGTTTTCGACTAGATTGAGCGTCTCATTTTTTATGATTTCTATAATATTATCTGCACTTAAACGCATTTTAACCTACTACTTGTTTATTAAATATTACGTTTCGTCGTAAATATCGGTAAATTGTTCAACTTCTATTCCTGCATCTCTAAGTATGTCTAATCCAGACGTATCTCTGTACTCTTCGCAGTACACTACCTTGTCTATTCTGCTATTAGCTATAGCCTTTGCACACATTCTACAACAAGACAGAGTCACGTACATTGTCTTTTTCTTTGGATTGTTAAAATCCATTTTAAGCAGTGCATTTACTTCTGCATGAAGGTTCCCAGACTGTCCTGGTTCAAGTGACTCAACTTCGTTAGGTCCTCCGGTATACCCACCATTATATCCTAAGGCAAGAATCTGTGTGTTATCATTAGATACTATTACAGCACCGACTTTGTGTCTTGGGTCAATCGATCTACTTGCTATAGTATGGGCAGTCTTCATCCATACTTTGTCCCAACTTGGTCTTTTTATTTTATGTTCGTTCAAAATGGATTCTCCTCACAATGTTTTATTATCAACATAACGGCTTCAAAATATTCGTCATCTAATTCTTTGTAAGAAGACCCAAGAGTTGATGATATGACCTTTGGAATATGGGCGTATGCATTCCTACCTTTTGGGTGTCGCGATGAATCTGGAAGTAAGCCGTCCAATGCAGATGCCGAGCTACGAATAGCCTCAAGAATTGTTTTCTGATTCTGCTTGTTCATCTTCTTGTATTGCTTCGTGTCCCCAAATATCCCATTGTGTGTTTCTTGCCTTTCCGCGATGGAACATATCAACATAGGGACCTACTGATCTGTTTTCTACCATGTCATAGAATTCTTCTGGTTTTTGTGAATGAGCACGGCGTTTGGCTTCGACGACTGAAGGTATTGATTTTGATGCAGTTTTTACGTTGTATCCTTTTCCTCGTGTCCCGAAAAGCACCAACTCATGTTGGCCCCTATGATATTGCCCCAGACCAAATCTGTCCTTAACCCATACCCAGTTAGTCTTGTACGTGAAGCCGAGCTCTTTCATTACCCTGAGACCGTCTTGTAAGAAACTGTTTGTTACCCAAAGATAAAGATGAGCGTCTTCATTAATATGTTTAAACGGCTCAGACTGTTGAATTGTTGCTATTATTGCAGGTGTTTTCATAACAGAATAATGCTTCTGTGCTCCTCTTTTAATTTTTCCTCCGCCGATTTCGCTCCAGGGAGGGTCAACTACTAGCGTCTTGTATTTTTTTTCGCTCACTTTAAACAATTACCTCATCAATTTCTTCAGTATTCTCGGCAACTTCGCTTAACAAAGCAGACGCCGCCTCAATTGCTGCAGCCTTTTCAGTGTCTCCTGCTTCTTCAAGTTGCAACTTGATTTTATCAAGCTCTTCCTTGGCAGCCGACGTGTCTACTTTTTCTTCTACGACGTCGAATAAATCATCAACTACAGTATCTCCGGGAAGAGTAAACCCTGCTGCCTTGGGATGCCCTCCGCCACCAAATTCTTTTGCAAATTCTGAAACATCTATGTTGTCATGATGGGCTCTGAGGCTTACCTTTATGTTTTTTTGTTCATGATCATAATACCATATAACAGCTACATCACAGTCTGGTGCAAGTCTTGCACCAATCTCAGACATCCAGTGTGATGAGTTTACAACATACGCGTTTTTACCTTTAAATACTCTTTTCTTTGCCTTGTCTGCAATTTTTTTGATGACAGTCTTGCTATAAGCTAAGATAATTGCACCTTGTTTCATAGCAGATTCAACAACTGATTCATCTTCAAATTTTGAAAACTCTTCAAATTCAAATGGAACCATATCAAAATATGCACTGAACTCTTTCGAGTAAGAGATCTTCCATTTCCAAAGATCGCGATCTTCAATTAGATTCAAAAGTCTTGGTGGTTCTTTTCCTGGATGGAAAAATTTCCAAGTAATTACAGCACCCGAGTGGTTCATGTCAAATATCGCTTCTGATATGTCGTGCAATTCTACAACGGCTGATTTATGATGATCGAGAATAACAAGCGAATTTGAATCTTCTATCATTTGCTTTGTTGTTGCATTATCAAAGCTAAAATCGCATATTGCTACATTTTTTCCAGTTACATCTGGAGGTGGAGCCCCATGTTTACATGCAATATATTTTGCCTTTGAGCCGAGAAGTTTCCATGCAGCCCATGCAGCGCCGAAACCATCACTGCAATTTGCATGATATAAAACTATTTCAACTTCATTTGGATTGGGTCTTCCCATTACACTTCCTTATTGATATAACTATTGTGTTGAAAGCATCTTGGCTCATATAATTCTGCGCCTCCGACTTCAATTTCGTTATCTGAACTTGTTTTCTTTATCGTGTAGTAGGCGTCTTTTTCGCACATTGTACACACAGCTGGGCATTTTTCGATCCTTGTTGCCCACCTGTACATTTTTTCCATTTCATCAAATGGCTGTAATGTTGCTGACATGTCTAACGAAGATATTAAGATTGTTTTTCCTTTTTTATATTGATCAATTAAGACTTCTGCAACACCAGGTATCATAAATGCTTCATCAACCGCAATTACAGAGTGCATATCTTGTATATATTTTACCATACTATGACCATTTTTTACACAAATTGCCTGGACTTTTGCTCCTAAATGTGTAGTAATATGATTTTTATTGTATCTTGTGTCAATATCAGGTTTGAATGTTATAAATTTCTTCTTTTGATAAGATAAACGATCAAGACGAGTTAAAAGGCGAGATGTTTTACTTCCAAACATTGGGCCACAATATATTATAAAACTAGGATTCTTCATCAGCTCTTCCATAGTCATCTTTAAATCTTACTATTTGATTGTTTTTTCCATTGCTGATTTCAACTATATATGAATCCTCAAGTGCCTTTAATCTAAAAGGTATTTCACTTTGGATGCTGAATGTGTCTCCTGACTTTAGTGGGTGTCGTATTTCTGCTGAATGATCTGGGGTTTTTCGGACAGACCATGTTGATGCAATTACACTTCCGCTTATGATAAAAAGAACCTCATCCTTAATCGTATTGTATTTTAAGCTAGTTCTTTCATCTTTTTTTATTTTTATTATTTTTCCTCCAATTGATTTAATTGCAGACCATGAAATCACTGACCCCCAGGGTTTTTCTATTTCAGTTCCTTTTCCTTTCCATGCAGATTTTGGATTATCTGTTTTACTCATATTGCCGATCCTAAAATATGTGGTTTTCCATCATTCAAACCAGACATAGTTCTAATTCCCCATTTTGCCTTTATATTTATTTCGTCAATACTAAAAGCATTGCAATATGACATTCCGCTTTTTAACCCCTTTGTTAGATTATTAACAATATCAATTGCAGATCCTTTTGCGGACACAAGTGCTTTTACGCCCTCAGCTGTGGGGGTGTATGTATTATTTTGATCTGGCCTGTTTGACATTGCAGCCGATGAAGCCATTCCTCTATATTCTTTTACCTTTCCTTGACTTGTTTCAATAAACTTTCCTGGAGTTTCATTTGTTCCGCTTAAAAGTGAACCAATCATAACAAGGTTACTTCCTGCAGCAAAGGCTTTAACAATATCACCAGATGTTTTAATTCCGCCGTCAGCAACTATATGCACTCCGCACTGATCCGCCGCATGTGAACAATCTAAAACAGCTGAAAACTGTGGTATTCCGTGTCCGGTTACAATATTTGTGCTGCAGCAGCTTCCATTTGAAATTCCAACTTTTATACTATTTGCTCCCCAGTCGCTTAGATCGCGGACAGCCTGGGCAGTTGCAACATTTCCAGCCATTATAAACGCATCTCTATAATTTGCCCTGACCCATTGAATCATATTTTTCATCATTATAGAATGCCCGTGAGCTATATCAATTACAAAATGACGAGCTCCAGAGCCATGGAGTACATCAAACCTTTCTTTGCTGTGATCATTTACTCCCACTGAAACAAAGCAATCAGCTCCACCTACCCTTACTAAATTATATTCATCTATATTTTCGCTAATTGACGTAAACCTATGAAGAGACCCTACTCCTCCCGCATTAAACATTGCAAGTGCCATTTCGGATCCTGTAATGGTGTCCATATTTGCAGACATTATTGGTGTTCGTAGTTGAAAATCTCCTAATTGAACAGATGTATTAGCTGATGATCTTGTATTCATCTCTGAATATTGTGGTACCAGAAAAATATCGTCGTAAGAGTAGCTGTACTGTTGGCTCATTTTGTTTCCTTTTTATTGTTGTGCCAGTTGAATGTTTTAGTGATTCCTTCGCTAAAACTTGTCTTTGTGTAAAAATTTAAATGTGACTTTATTCTTGATGAATTTCCTAGTGATAACTTAATGTCTCCTTTTCTTGATGGAGCGTTTTTCACTTTGACTTCCTCATAATAATCACAAAAATGTTCCAAAACCTTATTATTTGTCGTAGGAACCCCAGTAGATACATTATAAGCAATTCCATTGAATTGTTCATTATGATTAGCAGTTATAATGTTTGCTCTAACAACATCATCAATATAGACAAAATCCCTCGATTGCGATCCGTCACCTTCTAAAATCAGAGGATCATTATTTTCTATACAATTGATCCAAGCAGATATTACAGACGAATAGGGTGTGTTTCCTGTTTGTCCGGGACCGTATACGTTGAAATATCTCAATGACACTATGTCAATATCATAAAGATTACAGAATATTTTTGATATATCTTCTATAGCAGATTTTTGCCACGCATATGGAGTTATTGGATGTTTCCCAAATATAGAACTTATATCATGTTCATATTTGTCTCCATAAACTGCAGCAGACGATGAAAATACTATCCTTTTTACGTTTCCTATTGCAGCCTCAAACAATCTAACTGTTGAAGCAATATTTATTTCTGTCGTTAGTGAAGGATTTTCTATAGAGAATGATACGCTTGGAATAGCAGCAAGATGAAAAATTGTATCAAACTTTTTTTCTTTTATCATTTGAAGTATTTTTTGATTGTCAAAATTTGAAACTATTAAATTGCAGTCTACGTCAGCGAGCCTATTTTTGTCACCTGATGACAGATTGTCAACAACATGTACTATTATTTCTTTTTCTACTAGTTTTCTTACAAGTGCAGATCCTATAAATCCACACCCTCCTGTTACTAAGCATGTTTTAAAGTTTGTCACAATAGTATTATACCAACGAGCATCAATAAGTTCAATATAAGCTAGAATTTAATCCTGTTGTTCTATTACCACCCTTTGAAAACTCTTTATTCATTATATGGTATCGCTCTATTGTATGTTGAAAACCTAGTGCATGACCTATCTCATGCTCTAGAATCCTTGGTCTCGCTATATTGACGTTTGGTATCTCTATCCAGGCACCGACAATTTCTTTTCTTTTGTCAGAATATTCCGTGTATGCTGTATGTGTATTTGCCAATAAAAGAAAATTAAAATTATTTGTTGGTTCCATAATATAAATTGCTCCTCGATATTGAGCATCGTAAGGGCAGGAAAATTCAAAAATCTCTCCAAATGAATAACCGAGACTCTCCCAAAATGAAATAGCGTTTTTTATTCTTGTTTTGCTTATTTTTGTTCCATTACAAATAATAACATTAGGCGGAACTGCCCAGCTTGCCTTTTTTTCTATAATGCCGTTAAAAAATGAAACTTCTTCTGTGTAGTTATTTTCGACAAACACTTTATATGTTTCATCTTTGTTTGCTACGGCGTTTAATGGTTGTTGATTACATGCAAAAATAAAAAAAAGTATATAAAATAATGGTTTCATATACTGTAATTATGTTATTTGTTTTTATTTTGCGTGTTTATCCGCTATTGATGATGAAGACCATGCATCAGGTTTGATTTTAAATTTAAAGCCTGCTCCTTTTGCAAAACCCGCGAGCATGTCACTAAATCTGCTGGTTGCGTTTCCTGCATCAGGCGCTGAGGCATCAATGTGTAATTCTATATTGTCTACATTGTTTTCACGTAATTCCAGACCAACCTCTATAGATTTACTTACCTCATGAAGAATTCTATTAACAAGAGAACCAAATTTTCCAGCTTTTACTTTTTCCTTTCGATAAAAATATGTTCCGCCGTTTCTTTTTTCTTCATTGTGCATACAAATAACTGTTGCAAAAACAAATTTATCTTGTACCATGTGAGAATCTGTGCCTACGTAGATGCCGCCGCCTTGTATTGTATGCTCTTTAATTTTTATAAGCATATCTTTATGTTCAATTACATCGCCGTTGGGGCACATCCATATACAGTCTTCCATCTACTCACCATTTTATTAGTTGGTATCTAGAAATACCCGTATTTTAATTATTTGTTTGGCTCAATAAGTGATCTAAGAATAGAGTTTGTTGTTTGATAAGGATCAATGCTTGAAGCAGGTCTTCGATCTTCAAAGTACCCACACCAATTGTTTTGTATAGTTTGTACTGGAATTCTTACACTGCAACCTCTATTTGATATACCCCAAGAAAATTCGTCTGGAGAAGAAGTTTCTAATTCACCCGTCATTCTGAGATGATTATCTGATCCATACACTTTCATATCATCTTTGTGATTTAGTGCCATTCTGTCCATAATTGCCTTGAATTTTTCTTCTGTTCCGTTTTCACGAAGATCTTTTGTAGAAACATTGTGATGCAATCCAGCGCCATTCCACTCGCCGAGAACTGGCTTTGCCTCGAATGTCACAGCCACACCATGATTTTCTGCAATTCTTAAAAGCATCCACCTTGAAATCCAAAGTTCATCAGAAACAAGTGTTGGTCCAACAGCTGGTCCGCCGACCTGGTACTCATGTTGACCAGGTTTTACCTCTACATTTGTTCCTGTGATATGAATGCCCGCCCGAATGCAAGCGTCTACGTGCTCTTCTGAAATGTCTCTTCCAAAACAGCGATCTCCTCCTGCTGAACAATAATAGGGTCCTTGCGGGGGTGGATAGCCTCCTTCGGGAAATCCTAGCGGTCTGCCATTTTTCATAATAGAGTATTCTTGTTCGAGCCCAAATGCAGCTTCTAATTCTTTATTCGCGACTTCATTTTCTATAAGGGTATGACGATGATTTGTAGTGTGTGGAGTGCCATCTGGGTTGAGGACCTCACACAATACAATTACTGATCTTCCATCGTTTCTTACTGTATCTGTAACAGCACGGATTGGAGCAAGTATACAATCGCTATCATCACCTGTTGCCTGTCCTGTTGATGATCCATCAAATGACCAAAGAGGAAGAACAGAAATATCACCGGCGGCTAATTTTGCAACATCTTCTGTTGTAAGTTGGTGCACTTTTAATTTTGACCTCATTGTCCAAGATTCACCTTGAAACCCGTTTAAGCCGATCCACACATACTCTAGTTTTAATGTAGTTACTTCATTCATTTCTATTAAAATCCTCTAGTTTTTTTAATATTTTATTATATGCTTGCTCAGGTTTATCGTAAATAGTTACGCCTGAAACACCTTCTAGTGCCTTATTATACGATGTTCTTGGTGAAAGGACTTCAATACTATGCTTTGCATATTCCATTGAATGCTTTTCTGAATCATCTAGTGCGCAGAGAACAACATCACTATGGAAATAATCTTGTGTTAATAGCCACCTATATTTTTCAGGAGAAAAATCAATATGATTGCACTTAATACCTGCAGCCTCAACCCAGCGATACGTATCATATTTACATTTAAGATTATCTGCAGGTCTTGCTGTAATTAGCTGGACAAACACGCCTTTTTCATATAGCTTGTTAGCAATATTTATCATTTTTTGGTTGGGTGCTATAGTCATCAAGCCACCCTCCGTAATGAACTGTTGAAAAGTTCCCTCTGGAGACAATCCTGCTTCCTTTACTTCTTTTGACGAATAATACTCTGTAGAATTAGGATCAACATATACATCATGCTCATCATGAAGCCACTGAGTAAATGTATCTCTGAATTCATTTAACACATCATCAATATCAAACAATACGACAGGTTGCCCCTCGTACCACGGACTATCTTCAAATTGATGGCGCATATTTAGAAAAAGGTCTTTGCTGTGAAACGCTTCTATAAAGTCTTCTTGAGAAAAATCCCATAGGTTCATAATAGCAAGCATGTACCTGAATGAATCAACTGATTTAAACAGTAGTTTATTTCTATCTACTGCTTTTTTTGTAAGTCTGTGATCTTTAAAATTGACAGAATCAATTATCCCAGAAGCCTCACTATGGAGTGCCAACGTAAAAGATTTAGTAAGATCTTCTTTTTCTTCACTTGACAAATCTAATTTATTAAAAAATAAATTTGAAAACTCATTTTGAGCTTCAAACATGTGCATAAGCGTAGACGACGACTTGTTTTTATTCTTTTTCATTTATACTCCTATGTGTTATTATCATAACACACAATAAATGATTTTACAATTTCTAGTATTTGTTAGTTATTCTATCTAGTATGATATTATGCTTTCTAATATATGCGTCAAAAAAATCATCAACTGAATACCCTGAAAGTATTAGCAAGCTTATGAAATAATTCTGTGCATCTACGAATTCTTCGAGAAAATGCTCTCTATCAACAACAGGATCATCCATTTTTTTATGCTCTTTAGTATTTTTTAAGAGCTGGAGTGCTTCAAAGATCTCTTCTACGCCTCTAAGTGTTACTTCTCTGATTTGCTGTTGTGATGACTTCTCTGATAGCTCTAGCGGCCATCCTTCGGGATATACGTTTGCGTATTCATTAACTGCAGTCATGAACTCTTCTCTGAGTTCGAATATTTTATCTAATTTGTCTTTCATTAGTTAAACAGGTCATCATCATCAATATTTGTAATATTAATTTCATCATCTGCTGAAAGCTCTGCGGCTTCAGTAAGCATTCGCTCTATGTTTTCTGTCTGTGAATCAATATATCCTTCATGAAGAGTTACCATGTCACCCTGACGCTCTACTCTGATTGTCCTGAGATTGTCGATAATATCAGTTCCTGTAAGTAGTGCAACCTGTAAAAGTCTGGCAATCTCTGAGATTACATTGTCATCTAAATTATATGCTTTTTTCATACTATCCTCTTGTTAGTTAGATAATATTATTTTATATTATGTTTGAATATTGTTTATTATTTTTAGCCAACTGTTACGCTTTTTGCAAGGTTGCGAGGTTTATCAACATTGTACCCTAGCTCAAGCGTGGTATAATATGCTATTAATTGCATTGGTATAATTGTTAAAACGGT
>Ga0208299_1000463_pt1 | contig 37932 bp, 44 predicted proteins | sample 15_taG_FD_184089 | JGI IMG/M metagenome (GOLD analysis project Ga0208299, IMG submission 184089) | Marine viral communities from the Subarctic Pacific Ocean - 15_ETSP_OMZ_AT15312 metaG (SPAdes) (version 2) | ecosystem: Environmental > Aquatic > Marine > Oceanic | place: Pacific Ocean | collected... | reverse complement strand
TGACCCACTGCGAGATCGGAATGGCTATACTTTTAAGTGGAGTATTTACTGCTTCTCTTTTTTTTATTATCGCCACATTCCTAATACCTGACGAAAAACCGAAGAAAAAGAAAATCCTAAATACACGAAAACGTGAACGACAAATTACTTGAATAGAAAATGAATAGAATAAATTGGAGTCGTCTTCCCGCAGATCCAAATGGATTTAGTTTTGGTGATTTGCAAAAAGCCTATCGACTGCTTTATAAGCGCTTAGAAGAATGTCGCAGAATGAAGGGGGCTACAGAGACAGTTCTAAAAAAATCAGTCATGACAGAGCGCGAGGCAAAGAAAGTAGCCAAAAGTGCCAGCAAGCAGCTGATAACGATTACCAAGAAGCAGAAAGCAAAAGAAGAAGCCGTTAAAAGTGGATATTGGAGTGGGGCATCAGCCATTAGCGTAGCCCTTACCTATGAACTTTTCAAGGCTGGAGATGCATGGCCGGGAGGATCGTCCTTCAAAGAGTTCTGGAGCCATGAAGCGATGGTCTCTACGATGACATTTATTTACACCACAATTTTCGCATGGGCATACCGTTGCGCCCACCCAGACAGTCGATAACAGGAAAACAATGAAATGTCATTAACGATCACGAATTCTCGCCTTGAATTACAGTGCTTCCCCGTGGATGTGACACTGTCAGATGGCAGCACGGTGATTCCAGCTGATGAATATGTTACGTCGGTGGCAGTAGGTTACACAGCTACCGACGACGATGGCACCACATCGTATACGGACGGCATTGTGTCCCTTTCTGCTCCAGAAAGTAAAGACCCCTCTTCCTTTACAGCATTTGCATCGCTGGAAAAGGCGTGGGGGGATGCCATCGCAGAACAATGGCGCACAGACAATGACGTAGACGCGAAGCTGGCAGCGGACATCGAAATAATTAAGAAAAGGCCTAAGATTATCCCCCTTCCTTGGGATACAGCCTAAACCAGTGGACACGGGCGCGTAATATGTAATATTCGGGGAATAAGAGAATAAATGGGTCTCGCCCATCCAAAGGAAGAAAATGATGAAAAAGATCATCCTTAGTCTTATAACCCTTTTGTTTACGACTTCTATAGCCGCCTCGCAGCCTTCGATAGACATATCGGCACACACTAGACATGTCTGGCGCGGTCAAGCGGGACCGGACGCTATCTCCATACAGCCAGATATACGAATTCCCTTGTCCAGCAATGGGACCAGTGTGGGCCTTTGGGGGCAAGTGCCCATCCGAGGCGACGCGACAGAGATAGATCTTACCGTTGCACAAGACATTGGCAAAATAGGCACGCTTACTGCAACGGCATATTACTACGACGGCCCCTTTCTTGAAGTAGACAGTCACGATGTAGAGGTGTCATTCGCTGCGTCGTATGAGGGGGTCGATCTAATGGTCGGCTATTTCGTTTCTGGCGATGCAGTCAAAAATGATAAGTGGCTTCAAGTAGGATACGACATAGGCGGCTTTGGCGTATTTGCAGGCGTAGGAGACGGCAATTACATAACGGATGACGATGATATGGGGCTTGTCGTTATAGGCGCTGAAATCGAATTAGAGGGCGGCTATGGAGCATCCTTCATGTATAATGCAGACACCGAATCGCCCTTCCTCATTGCAAGCAAGAGATGGTAATGGAGGGTCGTAATTTCAAAGCATATGTTCGTCCTCTCATTGCCTCCGGACTTACGGTGTGCGTGGTAGCTGGTGAATTAGCCGGTAGTGGCGTATCGGGTGAGTTCATAACGCTCTATTCCATGATCATGGCGTTTTATTTCGGTGAAGCAGCTTCAGAAAAGGCTGACAAGTGACAGTTCGGCTTCTCCCTGCCCTGCTTTGCTTCGGCTGCGCTACGGCCTCTATTCCAGAGCGGATACAAATGTCGCTCAATCCCCTATCGACGGCTATCGTATCCGTGCACCAAAAGACGGACAATCTGAAAGCCGAGGCCATAGCGCAGACGAAAAAGATAAATGTGATTTCAGGGTCAGTGGCTAAAGTCGAATCCACATCGTCTGAAATACTGGTGCTGATAGACTCTTTGAGAGCAGAAATTGAAAAAGGCAAGAATCAAGTGCCGCAGCTGATCAAAGAGCGCGTAGTAGAAAAAGTTCAGCGCTTTGAGTCAGAAGTGAAAGTAATGGGTGGGCTGTCCATTGAAAGACAGAAAGACTTATTCAATCGCATCAACGCACAAAAAGATGCATTGAATCAACAAATGGAAAGTATTGCCAGTCGGCTTGATAGTCTCAAGTCAATGGCCAATCCTTTATCGTTTATGGATAACATAGCAACAGCAGGCCTATTTGGTTGGGTCGCGCTGTTGGGTGCCATATTAACCAAGGTGCTTCGCAAACCTTCAACGGGGAGAGAGTAAGATGACCGAAGCAACAACTGCCGACCTTCAGGCGGCAATAGAGAAGCAGAATCGTATCATTCAGAGCTTGATCCAGCAACGCAACAAGGCACTGGATGACGTAGTGGTAATGCAAGCAGATCTTGCTATGCTGCAAGAGCGAGTCAATCCCACTAATGGGAATCCTTCGCCCGACTCCATCGAAAATCCGGACGGAGAGGATATTGAATAAGGTCTTGTTTAATGCCCTCCGATTCGACCCCCCAATATCATAGAGAAATCGGAGAGATAGCGGGCAAATTAGATGCGCTGATTCGTCAGGTTGACGACATAGATCGCAAACTAGATGAGTCAGCGCACTACATTGCTCGCATCGAGATCCACGAGAAGCGCATCGAGGCGATTGATGCGTGGCGCCAGAGTTTATGGCACCGCACGGCTCTCGTAGTAGCTGCGATGATGGGGTCTATTCTCACTGTATATACCATTACAATAAACACAGTTAAAGAATGGCTTATTAAATGAGTGCATCCAATGGGAAGTGGGAGTTAGGCGTAGTCTCCTTCTTCGATTCCTTTGAAGATTTCGACCAATTTACACGACTCGGTTCGGATTACACTACACTGCCCTCGGCCAATAACGCAACGGGCGATATAACGCTTGATAGTACCATCTCTGCCAACTACGCCGCCGCTCCGTTTTATTTATTTACGGAACCTACATCCAATGGCGCTCAGTTGAAGGGTGCTGAGCTTCATATGGGGCCATCTTCTCATGCGGATAATGATGGAGCCATAGCTCGAACGCACGTTACCACACTATCCAACAATGTGATGTCGGGAATTCAGCAGGGACAATTTAGCGTTTCTACTGTGCCCTATGCCAAGTTCAACCAAAACGATCCAGTTATTATACGCACTGTTCCCCACGGTTGGACTCCTTCTGTTAACCTAGAAACCGCTAAGTGGCAGGTATATCCAGTCCGGCGGTATGATGACAGATATATCAATGTCGCTATCGCTGGAGGAAATGCTGTTACCGTTGACACTACAACGGCCTACGCGTATTTCAACCAAAAAGCAGTGCGAATGGCCGTAAATGATTCAAGCGACAATAGCAACCGAGTGATCAAGCGCACCACGCCCATTAATAGCATCAGTGCCCATATCCCCAAGTACCGCTTCAGCTATTATTATCGTTTAGCCAAGGCTAATCCGCGAGCGACTACTGACATATCGCTTACCTCTATGTCAACGGCTAACCCCGCTCGTATACACCTTCGAGCTATGTCGGCAGATGGGAATGTGCTTGCTGCGCTAACTGGAGAGACAGTAGGGACAGTCACATACAATGCATCCTTATTGGGAAGCAGCACCGACGACCTAAAAAGTGAATTTACATTAGCAACAAAAACATTTGGGTTGTACCAAACTGGATCCTCTACGACAGACAGTCCAGACTGGAACATGTCTACCACTACTACGCCGAGCACCAACCCCAATGATAAAGCCGCTCTGCGAATTAATCGCATGGAAATACAGATGGCCCTGCGTTCTGGTGTCAATGCGGCATTTGATGTCGATGATCTGATGATAGAGCATGCAGCTGGAACATCGCATGAAAACAATGGATACTACGAAATGGCAACGTATCCAGAGCAGGGCTCATTGCAGTGGAATTTTAGACGGCCATCCACACGGAACAGTTACACGGTCAACAATACAATGCGCCGAGCAAAAACGTCAGGAAATATGAAGCCGAAGCACATTATCAGCGCGTCGTTTGTTAATGTGCCCAAGCAGATGTTTTACGATATGCGCACTCTAATGGGTTGGCAAGATCGAGGGCACTTGATCTCTTTGCGCCCATATCATAGTGGGCTTCCCAATGTATTACAAGGCATCATATCTGTAGATAATTTTTCCAACCAGATGTGGGATCTGGGGCGAGTGACGTTCTCTTTAAAATTTGAAGAGGCATAATGGCAACCTATGCCTCATGGCGATCAAGCGCATTAGCAGGCGGCAAAGTAGCCTTATCCAATATTACGGATGCAACCAGTGCTACCGATGTGAATGGCACCGACTGCGACAAGACTTACTGGGAAGCCAATGCTTACGATCAGCTATACAGTATGTTCACGCTCTTTCCAAGCAATCCAGACAAGGGCGTAGATGGTGACTTGTGGATCAATTACGATGCCACCAGCAATGCCGATTCCAAGTTAGTATTCCAAACCAACAACAATGTTAGCAGCACTAATCCTGAGATCCTTTGGGACGCCTCTGAGACTCACTTCGCTTTCAATAATGCAGTTAAAGTAACAGGCACGCTTCAGGCCACAGGTAATATCACCGGAACCTTTGCTGGGACATTGGCCAGTAGCGCGACGTCCGGCATTACATCACTTGGTACATTGACTGCCCTTCAGGTAGACAGCGTCAATATTAACAGTTCAACGATATCTAACTCAGGCGGCTCCATCCTTGTTGAAGGCACCACCTTCAATGGAAATGACGTTACGATTGCGGGAAACCTTACGGTCAGTGGAACACAGACCTATTTAAATACGGCAACACTTGATGTCGAAGATAAAAACATTCAGGTAAACAAGAATAGCAATACTGCCAATGCCATAGACTCTGGCCTCACTATTTTGGGCGATAGTAATACAGAAGTTGGGTATTTCAAGGTCGGCTCGACTGGCTATGGAAACCTATTACTATTTAAGGCACCAGCAGGCGAGCAGTTTAAAATCAACGCTACTGCCGCTGCGGAGACGATTACAATTGGCGGTAGCCTGAACATCGAAGCCGATTCCAATATCAACCAAGACGTAACCACAGATGCATCGGTGACGTTTGGGCAGTTGGATGTAGACAATCTGCAAATTGCTGGAAATACCGTTTCATCTACAGACACCAATGGAAACATCCTCCTTGATCCCAATGGTGCTGGAACGGTTAAAATAAGATTTCAAAACGGAAATTATTTAACGGTACCCAATGCTGACGGCAATAGCGGTCAAGTCCTGTCTACAAATGGCAGCGGCACGCTCTCGTGGATTAATTCGACAAGCTCTACCCTATCGGCCTTAACCGATACAACCGTATCCTCCCCCGTCGATGGCCATGTGCTCATTTACGACCAACAGACTTCTGCATGGCGCAACAAGGAGGTCACAGGCGATATATCCATCACCGATGGCGGTGTAACAGCTATTGCCTCTGGCGTGATCGTCAATGCGGATATCAATTCCAGTGCAGCCATAGCGGATAGTAAATTAGCCACCATCACCACAGGCAATAAGGTCGCGGCTAGTGCTATCCAGCAATCCACCAACAGTGCTCTCGAAAACAGTTCGGGCCTGCGTATTAAAGCGAACTTTGCAGGGTCTGGCTTGTCGATGACGTCGGGAGGTGGCAATCAAACCATAGACATCGCATCGGGTGGCATTTCTACGGCAATGATAGCAGATGACGCTGTAACTGCCGACAAGATTGCCGATGGAGTGCTCCCTTCGGCATACAACTACTGGACCTTAGCTGTTGGTGGGACCAGTGCCAATGTGTTATCGGGTTATAATGTCTATTTCGCTGCTGGCAATGGATTGGATATCACTTACGAAACCAGTGTTAGCGGCGGCACAGATAAGCTCATCACCTTCTCCCACGAAGACACATCGTCACAAGCCAATGTAGATAATTCGGGAACGACGTATATACAAGATATTACGTTCGATACTTATGGACATGTGACAGGTGTGACATCAGCCGACCACAGCCATTCGGGGTATTTAGCTACGAGCGGTGGTGCATTAACTGGAGTTCTAACCAGTAATTCTGATGTAAATATCAATTCCTCCCTGCTTTATGTTGCGACAGGCTATTCCAAGGTCGGCATCGGATATACTCCTTCAAGTGGTGGCGGCAAGCTGGAAGTATATGGAGGATCTAGTTGGGCAGATTCGGGTGAATCATTAGCCAAGTTTCGCTCTTCAGGTTCTGACGCACGGATACATATTAATTCGACCTCCCCATCGGGCACTTTTAAAGCCTACACGATATACGAAGATGGTAATACCTCATCCAAGTTCTCCACCGGCCTTAGTGGCGGTGCATATAAAATAACGACTGGAACTACCCTATCGGGCACGGAGAGACTCAAAGTCGATAGCAGTGGAAACTGGGATATTGGGACAACGGGAACGGACTATAACCATAATTTCCATGGTGATACAGGCGCGAAGTTCTATTGGAAGTGGTACTCCGGCGGCGGCATAGATAAATATAATTACACCAAGCTTATCACGCCGGGTGGTGCTGCGTCGTTTACGTTGACACACCTTAATTGTTCGGGAAGCGAACTGTCAGGCGGTGATTATGTCCTTGTTGTAGGGGGTGAAATCCAATGCACTTCAGTTGACGAGACGTCAGACTCACGCGTAAAGACCAACATCAATAATATCGATAGTGCGCTGGATACAGTCACTCAACTGCAGGGAGTGACCTTCGACTGGCAAGACAATGAAGACCTTGGATTTGATACTCCACCGAACGGCGATAGAACGCAATTTGGCTTAATTGCCCAAGATGTAGAGGGTGTCCTTCCTGAAATAGTGAATTCTCAGGGTGATGCAATAAAATCAATTAAAAAGTCAAGTATTATCCCTTTTCTTATTGAAGCGATCAAAGAGCTTAAAGAAGAAATCGAAACCCTGAAAGCGGGTTCGTGATACTTCCATGGTGGATGCTGCTCCCCATGGCCGTAATCAGTAAAGCAGTGTGGTATTTATCAAAACGAATGAACGGCCAAGGCCATAGGGGCTGGAACCCGTTCGATTGAAATTGAGGAACTTAAAATGGGTTACATGGAATACATAGCAACTATTGTAATATTGACCGCTACGTGCTTCGATGCGCTACGCGATGCGTGGATGCGCTCGGAGGGCTGGTGGAAGCGACATACGGTTAAGTGGATCAGCTTTTATCTGCCGCTAACCTTTATCATGGTCATGCATATTGGATGGCAATGGTGGGGTCCGCTGGCGTTGATCAGTTGGGTCGTTTGGCGCATGTCGCTACGCTACATCGGGGGTGTAAAATGGGAGTCGATGTGGGTCCGATGGATTAAGAATGCCATCGGCAATCGATGTAAGTGTCCGTGAGCGACACGGCGGTAGATCATTATGTGAATTGGGATTTGGCGAGAGAGCAATTGCTTGATCTCAGTCGCGAGGTAATGAGTGCGATCCGCGTATGTGACGTGGCTATGCAGGCTGGAGACAGCACACACAAAGAAGATCTTCTGGCACGAAAGATGATAGAGATCTTCCCTATGGACGCCGAACAAGTCAGCAAGCTTTCCGCATTCTATGTAGAGCTTGTAAATGCCATTTCACAGCAAAGCCAGTATCTCAACAGTAATGAGATCAATAGAGAAGTAACCGAGGATGCCTAAATTTGACACCTTTAAGTTCGGCACAGATAAATTTGGCACCTACGCCGCGACTGTTGCCGACCCTCCAGCCCTCACTACGGCGGGAGGTGCTTCGAGGCGCGATGATTACATCCGAATGCCCTCAGGTAAGGTCGTGGTTTTATCCCACGGCCTTACCGCAGGCGACCAAGCGCTTAAGGATACCATAACCGCAAGCCTTACTGGGGCTGGTGGAACGCTGGTTAGAGGAACTGACGTGATTACACAAGCACTTAAAGATGCATTAGAATCGCATATTGTAACCTATGATTTGAAGTTCTTTATCATGGATAACAATCAGCGATGGGTTGATTTTACGGATCGCGGTGAGTGGCGCGGACGTAATCAACTTCGCAAGGTTGGAAGCCTTACGTATTCCTCACAGCGTCTTCGAGGCGAATTACAGCAAAAACTGTCATCTGTCACATTGGATAACTCGGATGGATTTTGGGAAAGGCCCCTTCCAGCCGAGTTAAAAGCGTCATACGACGAAAACTTCAAACAAGTGTATGACAGTTCCAACAATAGGCCCTATGCTGCAAGTTTCAGTGTGTCAGCTGGAGGAAAAGAAAGCGCCTTCTTTCGACGTAAGGCTGCGCTGCGAGTGGAGTTTCTTCTTGCTGGAGACGAACAACCCAATGTGGTCACACTGGGCATCTTTATTATAGAAGACATTAGAACTAACAACCAAGATAAAAGTGCCACACTCCGACTTGCGCCTCTTTCCAATGCGCTAACTGAAAGCCGTGCCGGCAATGTAAAAAACGGCACTACGCCCTACATGAATCGGTCGCCACATTTTCTGACACGAGAGCTACTTCGCAAGGTATACAATGGCACCGATACCAGTGGCAATGATACAGGTGATATTCCTAGCTCGTGGTTTATACAAAACGACACAAGCTTTGATGTCCCAGAAGATTCGACATCAGCATGGGTCTCGTCGTCTTTTGGTCGTCCACCAGAAGCTTACTCTGACTCTACTGGCACTGACCAAGGTTGGGCTGATAGTCATGGGCGCATATGTCGCGCCATGGTCGCATGGGAATACACAACGGGGACAATAGCTACAACGGTAGGTTCAACGACCATAACGGGAACGAGCACCAGCTGGTCCTCGTCAACCAGTGACCTTCATAATAAAATTAAAGTGGGCGACGCTTTAATTATTGGAAAACAATACGCCAGCGGTGACAATGCGTCTTCAGATGGCAACAATGGCTATTTCACGATATCGGCCATCAATAGTGCGACCAGTATAACACTGGATCGGCCCGTTGAGGGAACAGCCGATGAAACCGGATTAAAATACAGTATTGTTCGTGTATATATGGGCCTTGATAATAGCTTGTGGGAATACAACATTGCCACAGATCGGCACCGTGAACTTACTAATTCATCTACTAATCCATTGGATACCACCAATGGATACAAGATTCGCCGTCTTTGGGTAAACACTGGAGATACAGATTACCCTATTTATGGAGCGGCTGTCAAAAGCGACCCGTCTGAAGCATTCGAGTTGGGATGCAAAGTCTTCAAGTTTCGCTGGAACGGCACTACGCCGGAATTCAGCGTCACTGCGACCATAGGCGAAAGCTCAAATCGCTTTTATATGGGTGATACGTTCGTCCGTGAAGCGGATCAGATTAGGCATTCACCGACACTTTACAATTACAAAATTGGGAAGTGGCATGAAGATACAGCGTACCAAGATGGTTCAATAGACCAAGTGCCAATCACTATACCATTTGAGCAGACTCTTTCGCAGTGCTACGATAATTATGGCAAGACCATCAACGTCTATAAGCAGCAGAGCACCGATACTAAGACAGCGTATGCAGTAGAGCAGACAATTAACAATACAAGCAATGCCAAAGACGTTGATATAGTTGATGTTCGAGATGCTGGCGTGAACGAAGGTCATTGGTCTGTGGAAGGAGAGCCTAAGACCAATGCGATTCCGAACAGCCCAACCAGTTATTACATACGAGTAAAGTACACCTATGGCCAGCAAGGTTTCTTAATTCTCAATCCAGATGCAGGCACCAAGGGGACTATCTATTATTGCCGCGCAGACGATACGTCTTCGGGCACCTTTGGCTCGATTGATTTAGGAGATGGGACTTCAACAGATGAAGACGATATACTCGAACGAACATATACTATTTACGCCTACGACATCAATGCAAATTCTCACACTGCACTTTCTGGCTTTGCCACGGATGTAAATAAGGCGGTGCCAACGGCTGTGTGCCTTGGTAGTACAAATGATAGTAATGGAAACAAGCCTATTTACATTGCCTTTCACGAATTAGGCGTCAACGAGCGATATGACTCAGCTACCTATGGCGCGAACAGTAAAACGCATTTATATCGATTGGGTTATACAGAGTCAGGTGGAACGGTAACGCACAACTATAAAAGACTATTGGAGTATACAAACATAGCGGCTGGAGGAGGTAGTGCAGCAGATCCAGAGCAGTTATGCGTACTGGAAATGGTCGAGGGTGTTGCTTCAAATAATAATTCGCGCCTGTGTATGTCTGCACTACAAGCCGAAAATATTGATACTGACCAAACCTCTTCCCCTGCCTACCGCATGTGGGTATATGACGATGCGGCGACTGAAAACTCAACCGCCACTGTATTAAATGGATATCGTAGGTCGCAATACCGTCCAACGGGCTTGGCATATGTCAACTTAGGCGGCAGTTCCAATGATCGTCGCGTGATGTTCCTTGAGGATAAGACGGGCCAACTAAAGACGCATGATATGAGCGACAGCACGGAAAGTGGCCAGTCTATTTTTCAGACGATTAGCAACCTGCCTGCCGTCAACACTGAATTTTCTACGATTACACCCATTGTCTGGCTGCAAAACATTAAGCACGCGTTTTGGATCTCATCGCCTACGCCTTCGCCGTTGCGATCTGAGATGGTAAATGGTAAATATTATTTATCCAAGTGGGCCCCTACATACCCTGCCCGTGTAGAATTTGCTGATTTTAGTAAAATGAATACATGGGAGGCATTGGGTTATTTGGCTGAGATAGCCGACTGCAATTACGGCTTTAACCCCGATGGAACATTCTTCTTCAAGCGCAAGCCATCACACAAAAACTCCGCTTATACGTTTACGTCTGTCGGAGCAAATAAGTTAATTTCCATAGACAAGGGGCGAGGACAAAAAGAAATAGTCAATCATGCGACGCGCATACCGTCTATGGCTATCATTGGCGACATAAAAATACATGTCGATGTGATCAATGCGTCTGACTATGGAAAAGAGACCAATGATCGCCATACGCTGTCTGCGATACAGCGAGACATGGATAGAAAATCAATTATTCTTTCATGTATTCAGGGCGGTCGAATCCCGACGTCTACAGACACCATTCACGTAAAACGATCTTTGGCCAAGTTTAAGTTTAAAATAACTGAGCCCAAGATTGAAACGTCATTACGAGCAACGTACAGTGCGTCTTCATATGTCGTAAAAACAATAGACGCTGAAGGCACTCGCTTAGGGTCGGCCCTGACTGTAGAAGGAGACGATGGGGCCAAAGACACTGCATTGGTAGGTATGCTACTGCGCTTTGGGAGTAATGATACCGACATTATCGAGACGCATGATGCCGCATGGCCTGCTGGAGCTTCGGGCGAGGCTACGTTTCCCATCAATGAAATTCAGACATACATCGATGTTAGAAAACACAACACCAACAGTCCTATTACCGATGGCAGCATAGACCTTACAGCCGACATCCAAAACCTAAGTCGGCCTCTGAAGTTCGGAGATGTGATCGCAGTAGGAGATTTGACGCGCCAAAGTGCCGATACGCGCATCGAATACATGACGATACAGTCCATTGACAATGCAAACAAACGCATTCACGTCATTCGCAATAGCCAGTTTAACACAGGCCCTGTCCAGCATCGACCCGATGAAGATATTTACCTTATTCGCAATGGCAGTGAAGTTTATCTTAATGCGCCCTTGAGCGGTAGCACATCATACGCCTTGGGCGATTCGGTTGTCATTGATACGCCACTCAATGACAAGGATTCACTGCTCCTTCCCACAAACGTCTTCGATAATAGCTTTGTGCATTCGGATCGCTACGATGTAGCAGAATTTCAACCGATCTTAGGCGAATACACTCCCATAGGTGGACTTAATACGCCCTACACTACCAATGTAGATCTTCGGTTCTCCATAGACACAACTGCAAACAATAAGGAACTAAAGTTCAGCGAAGGCGATATGGTTCGTATTGAATGTCAGGGCATGACACTCGAACAAGACACAGGATCTGCTCAAGTGGCTGCTGATTCTGTGTCTGTTAACAAGTGGGGCAAGCGCGAGTCGCAGCTGCGCGACAATCCATTTGCCAACATCTTACAGTCTCAGTGGAATGCGCAACGCGAAGTAAGAAACAACAAAGATCCCAAATACACACTGACTGTTTCTACCCTTCTGGCACCGTGGATCAATCTGATGGATGTAGTGACGCTGCAAGATCAAGAAGTGTTGCCAAGAAGCAAACAGTTTTCTGAGGATTGTTACATATCCAATATTTCATTCAACCCACAAACTAATGGGCTGATGAATCTGACACTGCGCTCAATAGATAGTTATTAGTAGCTGTCCTTGCGATGCGAGGCCAGCACCTTATTGCGCGACAGTTTTCGTAGTGCCATCCAATAGATCTGCCGCACTCGCTCTCTAGTTAAGCCTAGAGATTTGCCAATATCTTCTAAGACCATCGCAGGGCCATCTATCCCGTGATAGCTCTGGACTATAAACCGCTCGCGTAGTCCATCGATGGAATTGACTACCTCCCTAACGTCCAGTAGCAACTCAGCATCAACCATTGCATCGTCGCTCGGTTGAATTGTTTCGTCGCGTATAAAGTCGCGCAGCGTCGTTGAGCCTTCCAAATCGTTGTCGATAAAAAACAAAGGCATATCAAGAGAGGTAATTACTGAGGTGTGGGCTATATAGGCTTCGACAAAATCCTTGCGCATCTCGCTCAGTTCAAAGCTCTCCCTATCTGTGAGGTGTCTACCTAATGCCTGCTCAAGTGATTTCTTTTCCTTCTCCATTTTGCGGATTTTATCAATAAACGATTGAGAAGGAGTTATCGTGTAGGCTTGTATCAGTGCACTAATAATCGTGTTGCGAATCCACCACACGGCATACGTGATAAACTTACAGTTGCGACTTGGGTCGAAGCGGGTCATTGCCTCCATCAACCCTACCATGCCCTCTGACATCAGATCATCTACAGCTAAAACTTTACTGCGTCGATCATATGACAACACTACCGTCGCTACAAAGCGCACATTAGAGCGCATTATCGCATCTTGCAGGGTGTCTATTTTTGGACGTGGACCGCCTACGTTTTCAAGAATGCGCAACTGTGCAAATGAAGCGCGTTCATCGGGTCGCGTCATGGGAGGCAGATGTCGATAGCGCCGACATAGCCGCGTTATCGCATTTTTTTCACTCTTCTGTATCGGGTAATCCATCGGGCTCTTCGTTATCTGGTAATGCTTTTACTTGGACCCCGTGCAGCAGTCACTCAAGTAGCTATACAGTGATGTTTTCGGTGAGACTGGACTCAGGTTCGGTTATAGCCCCTCCTATTATAGATCCAGCTAAAAACCAATTTATATTGAACAACTCCGCATTATTGGGTGTTCGGTGGTCTGGTATTTCATGCAACACAGGCATCCCCGCCTCATTGCAAATCACTACAAAGCCGATTGGATCTTGCTTCGCCTCTTCTGCAGTGGACGCGTCGGATATTGATAGTGGGTTGATCTTGTCACTGGCTCGTTCAGTCATTCTTCTTCCTCCTCTGTGTCGGTTTCAGGCTCATTAGAATCGGATCCTTTGCCGTAGGTTTCAGGCCCCCCAGAATCATCTTCCTCACCATTGCTGGTATCCCAAGCTCGTTCCATGCTCATCAGCTTAGCACTTTGCTTGAAGTTGAATCCGTGTCGAGCGGCAATCTCTGTCTTGGATAGCACGCCGATTCGATGAAGAATCTCTGACTCCTGTGCCATGCGGATTGGATCTTGTTGCACGACTTCTGGAAACTGGAGATCGATCTTTACATCAACAGTATCTATACTAACGGTTTCAGTGGGAACCTCTTCGCCAACTTGAGCTACGGCATGAATGATTTCGCTCTGTGGAGCTTTAGCGCGAACCATTGGGCCAATCTCATCGGCCAATCGATCATAGCTTTCCATGGTAAAGGTTTCTACTTCTGTTTTCTCTGGCAGTGCTCCCGCCTTGACCTTCTCGCGTAAAACGACACGAAACATGATTTCAAGGTCTTTAAGCCAATCGAACTGATACGAGCGGATCGATTGAGCAAAGGGCGTATCGCTACTGCGGATGCTAGCATACACTTGATTTGAGGGGTCTTGGAAAAGCAGATGCTCTGGCATGCCCACACCAGAGGCGATAGCCAATCGTATCAATCTACCGTCTTCGGTAACATCATCAGCGTTGATCTCAGGCTTAATAACACGCCACTCGACCTGAGGGGTCTCTGTTAAGATTTGACCGCCTACAGGGCCGCGCTGCGCCCTTCCTCCAGCCAGCTTTCGATTACCGCTAATACGGCGCACCCAGACCACCTTAGAGCGTTCGTGATTGAGGATAATCCTATCGGTTATGAAGTCCTCGTAATACTTCAAATAGCGCAATACCGGATACATTAACGGCACTCCGCGCACATCCGACCCTGCGCCCATTTTGACCATCTGAACGAGCTTGCGATTCGACATGCGGCCCGTGCCTTTTGCAACGGCCCCACTGGGCAAAGCCTTCTGCTCGAAATAGTCGATGTCGGCATACCAGTCGTATTTGGCAGAGTCTCTGTCGGTGTCAAATGAAATGCGATTTACAGAATCGTTTTCCATCAGCTTACCGTAGGCCAGTCGCGTTTCTGTATCTTCGGGATGCGTTTGAATAGAGCGTATATCGTAAGGCTTCGTCCGGTCGCGTAAGTGGACGTCGCCTGTAGAGGGATCTATGTAGTAGAAAAAGTAGTGTTCGCCGTGAATGAACTTGCTTTTTACGGCCTGTTTTATACGACTGTGTAATTGATTGGATGAAGCAAACGAGCGCAATTCGTCTTCTATTTCTTGCACCGAACAAGAAATTTCAAGGCCTGTTCCCACTGTATAGTTGGTCAGGTTGGATATGATGGATTTGGCATGTGGATCGATCTTCGCCTTTTGATGGCAGCTTTCCATCACCTGAACCAGCACCGCAGAGTCTTCGTCGGACCCAACGGCATACGATCCGAGTGGACCACCAGCGAAGAATTCGGTCAAAGCCTGCTTGATGGAACTGTCATCCACACTGTCAGATGACACTACAAGAGGCTTCCATCGGCTGTCGAGTAGTTGGGAGGCCTGTGTGGCTAACGTGACATCGCCTGTGCCAAATTCCAACATGCCGCCGCTGGTGTCTGTATATCCCCTGTTTACATCGGCTCCCATCTCTGCTACGGCGTCTAAGACGGCATCATTTATCTTTTCGTCTTGTTCAGCCTTCATCTTCTCTTCTACGTCGCTTCGTATCCGCTCTTCGAGAGCGCCGACTTCAGAAACGACGACTCGTCCAAGCTCTGTTGCTAAAGTTTCAGTGAATCCAGTTGAATCGGTCATAATTTATCTTCCCAGAAAATCTTCTAGGCTCATGGTTTGAGATAGATCGTTTTCTTCTACTCCGAACGAGTCTTCTACGAACCCATCTTCATTGTCGCTGTCCGCTATCGAATCGATGCCCAAGTTTCCATAAAATTCATCTTCTGATTGCTGGTCAAAGGCCGATAGTTCCTCTGGATCGACCATTTCAGAAGCATTGTTCATACAGTTAAAGAGTGCACCCGCTGCGCTTTGGAGGACATCATCCGTCCCCCCTTCCATTTTGACTACTTTGCCCTTTTGTCCATCGAACTGAGCCTCGTCCATTTCCTTTTCGATCCACGTACGCGACTCATCAAAGAAGGTCATTTGTGGCAATATTACCCGCGATTCGTGTAGCGCATCGCGCAATGCGCCCATTGCAGCTGAAGGCTCTCGACTGATTGTTTCCTTGCGGATCATCTCCGGCTTTGAAAAGTCGATCATGACCTTGTTGGATGTTTGATCCACAGAGAGTAGGCCGCAAGGAATGCCCATGCCGCGAATATTGGAGATCATCTGGTGGCTTTGAAAACGGTCAAACGTAATCAGTCCGTCTTGTAAGTTAAATTCTCGCTCGTAAACCAACTGTTCGATGATGCTCATCAGCGCATTAAACGACATTTCACGCTCATCATAGTACCTTCGCGGCTTAATTCGACTGACGAAATCAAACTTTATCTTGGGAATATTAATCTCTCGATATTCCTCATCGCCGGGCATGCGCATCTGCCGCTTCGTAAAGCCAACTGCGTGGCACATAGACATACCCACGGCATCTCTGCGAATCGCTAAGTCAATGTGCATGTAACGAGGCACTACATTAGTGGCCCTGAAGTCGGGCCGCAGCGCGTAGGTGTCCTCATCGATGGCCAGTGGAATAGACGCACCCTTACTTATCGCCCCTTGGATATGTTCTGGACTGCGGAAGTATGGGTTAGTCGCTCCTACGGGGATCGACAGGTACTCCAGCATCGCCCTTTCGGGATTGTCCTTAAAGGCGCGATAGAACTCTATGGGTATTTCAACAATCATTGCATGGCTTCGCTTGTGATTATTTGTCCCTGCTCAAACGCTGATAGCTTTGAGGCGTCAATGATTTCAGGCATAGCTGACGTAGGGTTACCCAGATCGCGAGGCCAGAAATTAAAGAGCGGAATAAAGCGTTCAGACCACTTGAATTCGGGCACCGGTCCTTCGAGATTGGCCCACACAGACCACACGCATATAGGATCTTTTATGCGCCACAAATTGGCCTCTACTATCCTCGACTCATTAGGCTCTTCAACCAGCTGCGCCGATATGTTGGCTATGTGCAGTCCCAGATGATCGCTGCGCCGATTGATATAGCCTGCCACTGCTCCTTCCCATGCGCCCATCGCTTCAGAGCACGCCTTCATCGAAGTGTTAAAGAGAGTAGAAAAGCACTCCTTAGATACAAACCGAACAGTGGCTACGCGGTATTCTTGCCACCGATAGCCCCGCGCTATCGCCCTGCGAGCATTGTCGGCCCGTTCGACAATAATGGTCATTCAGTAACTCGTTGGATGTTCACTGTAGGATCGAAGTTGGGGTCAAGCACTTGCATGCACTCATTTAATTCCTTGCGCGTCTCTGGAGACATCACAGAATGGGCATGCTGCAATAAGATTGCGACTCGATCACGAGCCTCTTCAACGGTCATAATACACTCCTCATTGTGCGCGACGCACGTCAGTGGTAAAGATTCGATGATTGTCGAGCTTTGCGTAGGTAAAATCCACCCACCAAGCTCCAGTGGGTGTAGGAGAATAGCCCTTTTCTATGGCCCATCCCATGCCGTCTGCATCTTCCGGTGACGGATCTAAATAGCAGGGCAACTGCAAATGATATTGCGTGTCCGTGTATTGCTTTCCGCGCTGTGAGATGCGATAACGGGTAACTGGAAAGTCCCACTGCTGATGTGTGTGGCCACTGATAACGATGTCCGCATCGGGCAAGTAAACCGCCTTGCGATTGGCCTGTATTACACCTTTTGTAACGGGCGATGAACCTCCGTATCCATGGGTGTAAAAAGTGCGGATAGTGTAAGTGTCTGACCGTCGCTTGTTCGTTGACATGGGGTTTCGGTGGAGGAGGAAAAAGATCCACCCTTGATAGCCCATCGGCTTTATCGAAGCCCCTTTGTGGCGCAATGATTCGATGGTTCGATTGATAACGTCAGTTTCCAGATGACGCAAAATACTGGTTTCATGATTGCCCTTGGCCCAACCGACAATGTTTTTGCAGTATGGGGTCAAAAATTCCACAGTTTCGTCTATCGCCCGATCAATGTAGTTGTCGGCCATTAGGCCGGGACGCATAGAATTTTTGGAACGACGGGGATCATTTCGGCCTTGCATCATATCATACCAGTCACCTAAAAAATAAATAGGTGAGTTTGTGCTGACGGCTTCCTGTAGGTGGCGCTCTAACATATCGCGCAGGCAATACGTAGAGTCAAAGTGTTGGTCCGATTGGAATAGAACACTTTGCGTCTTCTGTGAATCAGCAACATTGATGTCAGTGCGTATGCATATATTGCTCAATCGTGTAGTGGTATTTGAAAAGCTTTCTTCGGCTTCCATTGGCGAACCTCAACAAGTACGACTACGCAGCTGTAACGGCCTCAAGTGTTTCCTCGGCTTTGGCAGAGTTGACAACCTTGACGTTATCCACATCAAAGGAAAACGTCTTTCCACTAAGATTTAGAGGCTTGCGCTCCCAAAACGGCTTGCTCGTGTAGAATATCCCACGATCATTATGGGCGCGGCGTTTCATTTTCTGCGTAAAATCATTGGTGGTACGGGAAGAAGAAATGACAATAATCAATCCAGCCAAACACATTTGCCCGTGTCTAATGGCGCCAAAGCGGGATTCCTGACGTTGATAGAGGTCTTCATAGGCCTCTCTTGCCGCATCATACTCATCGGCGCCAGTCAGGGCTCGCTTAGATGACCCCGTCCTCTCCATGAAATTGGCCTCATCGATCACCCCTGCCCCAATGCAATAACCAAGCCCCGTAGCAGCCGATCCAGAGCCGGGGAAAATGACTACGTTACGAGGAAAACGCAGTTCGCTCGGATACTGTCGCTTGTCTTGCATGTCAGAGATGTCGATTTGCGGCGGGAAGTAATCGTTAAAAAAGGGAGTATCGAACTTGGGAAGCAGTTCTTTGAACGTAACCTTCTTCGCTTGGTCCTCCGACCGATTCATGCAGTTTATGGAAATGGTAGTATCGAGGTCTAAGTTGTATGGCTCAAAAAATTCGGTGCGAGGCTGAATAAGGAATTCTCTGGTCAGTAGCCAGATGGCCAATGACATTTCAAAATCCTTGCCTGTCCCCTTGGGTGTCTCAATCACCACAGTATGCACATTATGAGCACGTCGAACGGTCACCTCATCGCTTTGGCCATGCACAGTGGGATAAGCAGCAATCGCCTTGCGCTTGGCATGTTCAAACGACAAGGCGTAAACACGAACGGTTTGTAATGTCTTTTCATGTGCTATAAAGGCCACGTCAAAATCGCAACGCATATGCCAGACATCGGCCAATTCTTGGCGCACGGACTCCCAAATCTTGAAGCGGCCAAGGTAGTAATCATCGCGCAATAAGTCTTCGATAGTTACTTCCATCTCCGCGTCTGCTACATCGTCGTTCCACTCTTTGCGAGCCCCGCGATATTTTTCAGCACCTATCTGATCTTTTTCCAAGTCCTCAATGGAGGTCGTTAGGATTTGATCCAGATCTGTCCAGACATTAGCCGTCTTATTCATTCTAACGGGAAGCCATTCGGCTGCGATTTTCCATTGGCAAGGCAATGAAATAGCCAATAAACACTGCGTATAACACAGTTAGAATAGATATGGCAATCGCGGGTCCGATCTTCGCTGGATCGTCCAAGGCTACGAGCATGAGCACAAGTCCAATTAAGGTGCCAAAACCGCCAGAACCCATTGCATATAAGCGAGTTAATCGCCAGAAATCTGCGGTGCCTGTCTTCACATTAGTGAACAAGAGCGCACAGCCAGTCATGCCGACGACGATCAGCAGGGATGGGACATTTATGAAAATTGTCGGATCTTCCATCGCGAGTGCAGACAAAACAAATAGCCCTACAAATCCGATGATCTGTTTGACTTTGGACATATGCAACTCCCTATTAAAAAGATGAAGATAGTGCATAATTAGCATAATATGGCTATGCTTTATATTAATAATATTACAATATAGATGCTATTTGTCCACAATACCATCAGATGATGGCTCTTGTTCTACTAATTGTGATACAGTTTCGCTAATACCGGCAGCTTTTTGCCTTCGTATCATCTCGGTATAGCCAAATTCATTAGTCGGCAAGACCAATTCGTCTTTTATGCGTTTTAAGATGGACACTGCTGCATCTCCCTTAACAGTCTCAGAGACTATGTGCAGTATGCCAGTGACCATCACTTGAGCAATGGCCTGAACAGCCCTTCCCTGCATGATCGTTGCATCGCGCCGAGCGGTCGTTGCTTGATACTGAGCACTTTTGATGATCTGAGTGGCCACTGACTCAATGCGATCAAGAGTCACTCCATCTTCAGTCATCTTATCTTTAGCCATCTCTTTAAGTGCTTCAAGCTCATAGAGAGATCGAACCGAGTCATATAGATCTTCGGGTGAAAGCTCACTTTTCACTTTATCCAAATACTTATTGAATTCCAGTGAATCTTCTGCGGCGTCGCCTGCCGTTATTGCATTTTCAGTCATGGTTTCCCCAGTTAAAAATTCATTGCGCACCAACTCCTCGAAGTCATGTGCGAGTCGATAAGATTTACTGTATGCCCTACCGCCCCAACCGGCATACCAGCAGTTTTGATGTCGATTGCAAGGGCCAAGCCCTGCGTGATCAGTGCGGTATCCGGCGTAGTTGGTGCATCGTCTTTGCTGTCGTGGGTTGATCCAACCGTGTGGATTGTCCATATCGTCGGGAACAAACGTAGGCAAAGCATGGTTGGTGTGATGGCCACAGACCCTGCGCTTGCGCGAGCCATCGTCTTCCAGTAGATATATTTCGATCTGGTTGACGAACTCAAATCGCGGTGGCTTTGTCTCTAACACGTCACGCAGCTGGCGCTCATTGCGCGGACGGGAATATTTTTGTCCGCACGTTTTGAGGCTTTTTATGTTGTTCAGTTCAGCCATGGCGCTTGATAAATGCCGTTACATTCGGGTAATCGCCTGTAGATACAAGATCATGCATCAAGCTAGATTGAGAGAGATACTCGCAGTCTCTGGTGGTGTGGGAGCGGAAGAAGTAGGCCAGTATATTGCTTGAATCCACACTGCACAGACGCACCTCATAGGGGCGCTTGTCCAAGAAAAGATTGTATCGCTTGTTGAAGGAAACATCACACATCGATTCAAGTTCGACTGTCATCTCATCGAAGTGATCTGGAGCTTCTTCGACCACCTTGCGCTTGGCGCGAGGTGCTGTTGCTGTTTTTCGCTTAGCCATGAGAATTGTTCTCCTGTTTGGCATGGCGCAGAATGCGCCAAGCACACGCTTCGAGGGGTCCATGCTCTTCGAGGTTAACGCCGTGTTCATCCAGTAACGCGATAAGCAGATCTACAATACACTTATGAGAGTCCATTCTCGTATCTCTGTATCCGAGCTTTTCATTCTTCCACGATACCAAGTCAGTACTGCTCAAACTCTGTGCCGTCTTAATGATCGTTTGTTTTTCCTCTGGCGTTGCGGCCTGTTCCAGTAATGGATTGATCATATTGGTCTTAGCTACGCCCAACTCGACAATAGACGCACCGTCCTGTGAGTGCTCCTTGTCTGCTCGCCAGAAAAGCATAGCCCTAAACGCAGTTCGTGGAGCAATGCTCAGTCCACCGCTCAGCACTGGAGCAGACACATACTGCTCAAAGCTTTGAAATCCCAGCCATTCAAAGCCTCTCTTGCCGCCCCTGTTCTTGTCCTTGAGTTCGATGAGCATTTCGCCCATTTCCAATGTTTGCTGTTTTACGCTATGGAATCGAGATAGCAATAAGTTGTGTTCGGCCTGTATCTCTTCAGCGAAGTCTTGGCCGCGAAGAGAATCCAAGTATGATTGGAAAATGATTTTAGCGGCACTTTTTAAATCGAAATTGTAGTGCAACTGAAACGAGCGGATACCCATGTTGTGTGCTTCAGTGTGATGGAAGCGACATAGGCTCACCAAGTTTTCCGCATCCGGCCCACCGGCTCCGCGTGTAACGATATGATGTGGATCAGATACTTGAACGATCTCTGGATTAACTGATATGTCCTCGACGTTATTGCCATCGAAGTCAGTGCCTTTAGTGAACTGACAGATGACACAGCGGACCTTACGCACATACTCTCGATACTCTGGCCACTCCCGATACTGTGGGATTGCCGGTGGGAATACGGGTTCTGGCACTTGTTCCACTACGGTGCAGTTGTCGGTGTCTATTTCGGTCACTGGACTACCTCCCCATCAAATAATTGCTTGGCTGTGCTTATAGACGCATACTGCTCATCCGTGAAGTCTTCACCCTTTATGGCCAGTGCTCGCTCTTTTGTAGCAAGTATAATGGCCTCATCTATAGTCCAAACCTCGTCTGTTCCCTTTTCCTTTTCTATCCGTTGTCCTTCTGTGGTAACGACCCAAATGTTACGCTTCAGACGATGCGAAAACATGAACACTTCGCGCTCTTCGATCTTGAATTTCTTTAGATTCGCAAGGCGCTTATCGTAGTAATCACGCGCCTGTATTTTTTCGTCTTCCGCATTAACTATCGGCTTTTCCTTGGGTTTCGGATCCTCTTCTATTGTCCCGTTTAGATTGGTGCCGATGAGATTCAAGCTACGATCCATCAACTGATCGAATTGCGTCCGGTCTTTATCCGATGCTTTTCCAGTATCGATCTTCTTTTCGAGCAGGCGCATCTTCTTCAAGACCGATGCGCCCCCTTTCTTTCTCAGCGTTACTTCTTGTTGCTTGGTAAGGTTCATAGGATTATCTCAAGTTTACGATGCCATCGTAGTCGGCAGCGGTGGCATCGCGGAAGCGGGAAAAATGCCCTTCCATGAATAGCTTTGGAACACCCGCCCCTTCTGTGTCTCTACCCTTGAGCGGAACGATTGATGTTATAGGATCAAGCAGCTGCGACGGTTCGCCGTCCAGTTCACTAGAGTGCTTGGCCTGTGTGTTCTTGCGGAATACGGTGAACGCGTTGTCGGCCAATTGAGGGACCATCTTGGATCCGCTAATCTCATTAAGCGTTTCCACGCGCTCATCATCACTGCCCTGTGGCTTTTTAGGGTGGGCGATCAGAAATACACTGCACTCATTGTAAACAGCGAATTCTTTGAGGGCCTTGGCTACGCGCCCTTGTTCGTGATTCACCTCATTATGGCGAGCGCTCATGGTCAGCATCATCAGATTGTCTACGACGAAGATGCGAATATCGTATTCACGATAGGCCTGTGTCATAATGCTAATCAGCGAATCTATGCTTGGGTCCAAGCTTGGATATGCGACATAGAGCGGCACGTCCGCGATCTGCTCATAGGCCACAGCTAATGTCTCTTGTGTCAGATCTTTCTTGCGCGTTGAGGTGATCGACTGCACATACTGTCTTGCGATCTGTCGTATAGGCATCTCAGCACACCAGAGCAGACTGGGAATATTCATCTTTGCCCATTCTAGCAGTTGCTGTTTCATTAGGGTTGTTTTTCCTCGCCCCTCTTGTCCGGTTACGATCCAAAACTCACCATAGTTGACCTTTGCCAGAGCCTCATTGAACAGCGGCCAATGCCATGGTAGGCCAGAGTCGAGTGTGCCCTCCAGCATCAACTCTTCTTGCAGTCCTTCCAGTGCCTGTGATAATGACTCGACGCCTTCGATAGGCTTTTCTTGGGCTTTGTCGATGATCTCGTACAAGAACTCATCGCCGTGATGTACGAGTACGTCATTGGCATCCATGCCAGCAGGCAATTCGACATTGACCACGACCTCTTCACCCAGTTTCCGTTGGAAGTCACGAGCCGTGGTTTGCCCTGCCTTGTCCGGATCGTAGACCAATACGACGCGCTTGAACTGAGAGAGTAGATCAAACCATTCGGACTTCATTCCCTTCCCCCCTGCGCCGACGGCTCCCGAGACCACATTCCAGTGTCCGCACTGCCAGATGGACATGGCATCGATCTCGCCTTCGCAGAGGACCACAGAATCTTTCCCGTAGTCCAATTTCTCCGCATGAAAAAGTGGCGATGCCATCCCCGCTTCTCTGGTCATCATCTTCTTGGGCTCGTCTGGTGGAAGGCTGCGGTATTTGATCAAACTGATATGCGGCCCATTGACCGAATGAGAAAAGTATGGGATGACCCATACGGCTTTTTTTGCATTCGCCGCTTTCTTCACGCCAACCTTAAATTCCTTGGCCGTGTCTTCGGTGATGTGTCGCACGTCCTTTAACAGCTTCAGCCCCTCGTGCTCATCGCGCATTAGGGCCTCGTGATACTCATCGATCCATTCAAGGGGCAAAGTTTTCTTTGGCTCTTCAGTGCGAAGAGTAGCAAACTCACCAATGCTTCCCAGTCGGGCGAAGCTGGGAGACGTGGAATCGACGTCTATGTTTAAATGCCGTTTCAGTGTAGTAAGATTACCCGATGCCTTGCACTTTTGGCAGTGATATGGAGCGCCATCCCTACCGGCATTCAGGTAGAAATGATTGCTATGGTCATTGCAGAATGGACAGGTTTTTATAATGAGTTCACCTTCTCCCCCTTTCTTCAACTCCCATCCATCTTGCTGTGCTCGCGCTGCTACAAATTCATATGCATCGTTGCCCCCATTCATACTGCCACCTCCTGTGATTCCATTTGCCGTCGGATGGCCCATGGCAACTCTTCCTTGGGCGTGTCCTTGGGCGTCTTCTTTGCTATCTCGGCGTCGATTTTCTGTAGCTTCGTGATGAAAGTCCGAACATCCCCGTTGCCAAAGATGTTCTTTTGTGTCCATTCATCTATTTCGTGCGTTGGATGCTTGACGGCTCCGCATTCCAACCAAAACGTCAGATAATCGCGCAGGGATTCTTCAGTGCGAGCTTTGTCTTTTAGGAGTTCATTAAGAAACTTTCGATCTCTTCCGTAGACGATGTTTGGTTCTTTCCCGAATAGTGTCGTATAATACGCACGCATGTGCCCAAGCAAACGACCAGACAGGTCAGAATTAGGATCCTTTTTCTTTTGTCCCTTTTTGCGCTCGATTTTCTGTTTAACTTCATCTTTGTGATCGCACCAGTTAAGTAATTCACGTCCTACGTCGTATCCCGTTTTACCCCAACTGCGTTTATAACTGCCATCTGACAGTTGCTGTATTGCACCATCTGCATCGACGGCAACTGCCATTAAATTCAATGCCAACTTGCGCACTGATTCTGTTGGCAAACCATCTAAGGCTTCCCATGGCGTCACTGTATTTGCCATGATTAACCCCCAACAGCGCCGACTTTAACATCATCGACTCTCGGTTTTATTTTGTTGCTGGCCTGACGCTTACTCTTCCTCTTTTTCATGTTGGCAAAATGATTGGAGATTAAGTCTGATGCTTCGCCCTTGGTCATCGCGGATGTGGTAGGTATCCGAAACTTGACCAGCATCCCTCGCTGAGCTTCCGTGGCGGGATCAGAATGCCATTTCTGCATTTTTGACATCAGCGGTATGTGCTGACTGTAGTTTTCGCGAATGAATCCATCGGCACTCTGAAACGCTAGATTGAGATCATTGCGTCGGCGCACTTTAGTGGGCGCTGCGTTAGGGACATGACAGGCTACTTCCCATGCGCCAATGATGTCCTGTTTGATCTCCAGATACCCTGCGCCCTTCGACATGTCGGATCGATAGTGATCTTGTCCTACCTGTCTCCAGCGCAAATCGCTCATAGCCTGTATATGATCTGGTGGAGGCTCTACGCTAAATGGATCAAATTCTTCACTGCTAATCGTCTTAGCCGCATCTATCGACAAGGCCTCTAAGACATGCTCATTGCCCATCGCCATATTCGACATACGATTAAACGTCTCGACTATGTCCTCGCCTTCGGTGTCAAACTCAGATCGTAGACCAAAAAGAGCCGGTGTGGTCATCAGTGAGTTGGCAGCGCAGACATCAACCATATCGACTACCAAGCAGTCTTTCTTGTTGGGATGTAGCCTGAGGCCGCGCCCAATGATCTGCTGATACAGCACACTGGATCGCGTAGGCCGTGCCATAATAATCGTATCGATCACGGGTATGTCGGTGCCCTCAGTCAGAACACCACAATTGACAAGCACTGGGTATTTGCGATTACGGAAATCCTCAAGTAGCTGAGCACGTTCCGCTTCGTCCGTATCGCCATGCACCAGACGAGCATCGATGCCTTCCTCGCGAAACGCATCCGTTACTGCCGCGATGTGTTTTCTGTCCACCGTAAAAACCAGAGTGGCTTTTCTATTGGCGGCGTGCTCCTTGTAAGCTTGGACGATCTGATGGTTGCGCTGCGGTGTATTGACTTGAGATTCCAGTTCGCTCGTATTGAAATCACCGTGGTTGAGCGAGACACTTGAAATGTCTTCACCCGTCCAGATGCGCACGGCCCGTAGATTCGCCAACCACTTTTCTTCGATGGCGTTGAGAATATTTTTGTGGTAGACGATCTCTTGGTAGGTCGAATCCATCCGCTTTCCATCAGACCGACGCACTGTAGCCGACCAACCAGAAAGCATGATGTGAGATTTATTACTCAATACGCCGAAATATTCAAAAATATTCTGGTAGGTCGATGCCGCAGAGTGATGCATCTCATCGCAAATAATTGCTTTGAAATTATTGGGGTTAAACTTGCGAATACGAGGAGTAAGCTCTCCCGACTTAAGTCGTCGTCCCAGTGTGGCCACGGATGCGGAAATCACATCAGCCGTGGGCGATGCCTTCGATTGAGCTTGTTCGATCTCTACGGTCAGATTGGGATTCGCATCGGCAATTTTTTGGGCGTTCTGCTGCACTAATTCCTTTCGATGCGCCAAGACCAACACTTGTGTCGCGCCCGTCTTTGGCTCTGGAATGCGAGGAATCATATGCGCAAACTGGACGGTTTTGCCTAGTCCTGTGGCTTGAGATACGACCTGTCTTTTTACCCCATGGGACAGAGCCTCAAGAGACGCATTGATGCAGTCCTCTTGATAGTCGCGCAATGTAATTGCGGATTGTGAATCCTTGGGCTTCTCCGCAAACAATGACTGTTGTTGCATTGGATCTCCTACTGTGGTGAGTGAGTGTGTGTTTTATGTGCGTAAGCACTGGCGACATCAAACATTATGCGCAATGAAAACCAGTGACTTTTGCGGTTGAGGGTAGATCGTTTTTCCACATCGGCTGCGAGGCAAGCATACTCGCCCAAGGCCTCAGATACGATATACGCATCGATGGGCAATGGATTTAAGTGGGTGATATGCTGGGATATGGATTTTCGCAGCGCACTAACAGTCCAGTGAGGCTGGACATAGTCGGCCATATTTCGGGCCTCGTCGGGGCACAGCTCTTTGAGTTTCAAAAAAGTGAGCCCCTATATAAGTACATATATGTACTTATATACTTATGTACTGTACATATGTACATATATATAGTCTGTATATTACTAGCGTAATATACAGAGACGGCGGCTAACACCGCCTGCATGTCATTTTGATTAATTTTCACTTTAAAAAGCTTCACTGAAACAGAAATGGTTGGTTTTTAGTTACCCATTTGGGGGCAGTGATGCCTTAAAGCTCTCAAATGGCGTATACGGCTATGCTTTAAAGCATAGGACTCGACATGCCTGTCCCTTGCCGTACGTCGATTCTACGCGATCTGGGAGGCCCTGAGGCCGATATTAGGGAGTTAGTGTGTCGGCGGGTTTATAGGCTTGAGCTAAAAAACCCTGCAAGTCGGCTTTGGAAACTTTTCTGGTCCGACCGCATTGATAGTGACCGAAACGTCCATTTTTCGCCCACTTATTAGCGGTCTGATAAGTAACCCCGACAGTCTGAGCTACCTCGCGTATAGTATATACATCTTGACTTAGATCAATCATCGGGACTCCAGTGTGTTAAAAGAGGACAGCGGGGTCTTGGCAGTGCATCACCCTCAGGACCCTGACGGGTTTGTAAGTCCGCTCGCCCACTGTCCTCGAAAATTTCATATTATATATCTAAAAGTATATCAAAATATATATTTATTGCATCACCTCCGTCAAGTGGCATGTTGCATAAAATGAATCATTATTTCCTTTTTGTGCAATAAAAAGCAATATTTGATCGCTAAAAATGTCATTTTTGGCATAAAGGCCTTGATTATTTCATTTATTGATTGTATCTTGATGTGTGATATATGTAGTATACGCACTATTTGAGAACTGAACATAGCGCATAGCATTGCAAAGGGCCTACAACAAAGGAGTTAAATATGACAAATAATTGGGGAGATCGACTCAAGCAGGTGCGAGAGCTAAAAAGCATGTCGCAGAGAGCGGTTGCCATGGAAGCCGAAGTGCCTCAATCGACAATTAACCGAATCGAGAAAGGTAGAGTCAATGGGGTTAACAGCACGACGGCGATCAGAATCGCTAAGGTGTTGGGAATTTCACTCGATTATTTGATTATTGGAACTGGCGAGAGTAATGTTGGAGGCTTAGTAGATAAAACATCAAAAACAGATCCCTGCACATTCGCACAGGCCAATTCGTGGATCCGAACACTGCTAATACATGATGGGATTGTGACATATGACAGTAAGCGTCATAAGGATGTCGACAATTCAATCGAAGGCGAGTCGCTGGTAGATCGACTGGATCCACAAGACAGGATAGCAGTAGAGGAAACAATTGCGCAGCTGCAACACAATCAGCGGCCAGATCCAATTATGATCAAAATGAATTTAATTTGGCACACTGCATGGATTGCCAAAATCGATGAGGCCGACGACAATGAGTGCGTGCTAATTCAACTGTCGATGGTTAGTCAGTCAGAGTTGCAACGGCAGCGATTCACTGCTGCGGTAGGTCGCCAATAAAAAAAAGACATTTATTGACATGAGAGGGTAGGGACAATGTCCCTACCCTTTTTTTATTTTATAGTTTGAGCAAGATATGAACCCAAGACCTTGGCGGCTTCCTCTCGATTCATAGAAGTGCAATCTTGGAGACGATCACTAACGCGCTTAATTGTATTATCGGTTCGCTCTTTTTCTAATAGGTGTTCTAATGCACAAAATATATCTTCAGCTAAATCGACTCGGTTTTGCTCTATTACATTTGCAGCCGCTTCATTAATTGTCTTAGAAACAATATCCTCATCTGTCTGATAGCAAGCAGAAACATCATTCAAGTTTCTATGGATTTCAAATCGATTAATTAGACCGGAAAGATCGTAGTGTATATCATACTCAAATGGGTAAGTAATCATGCGCTCCAAGCCATCATTGGGAAGCTCGGCAAAGGAAGGCTCTGATTCTATTATGGCGTCCATATTATTTGGCCAGCGACCTAAATATCGATAGCGCAAAACACCTTTGATGCGCGTTAATTCGTCAGTTCTTAACACTGTTTCATATGTTGCGTCTTCGTACGAATGTTCGTGCGTGGACTTGCAGATACGCATGTACTCCAACCACCGAGACATTGGCATAGACACCGATGGTTTTAGATTGGAGTCGCGAGGCGTGTTTATTGAATCATATTTAACCACTTTGCAATCACGACTACACATCGCCATAGTTTCAGTTATATCGCCATGGTTTGTAGAGGCTAAATGCACAAAATACTGAGCATCAGCAGTGCGGGTATCATCTTGCAAGCAATTAAGATAGTTAGCCTTATTGACATATATGTCTATACGTTCTATACCGGATAAGTCATTTTCGGTAAAAGTAAATTGAATCACACAAATAAGCACATCCATTGTATTGCGTGTTCGTTCTGGCCAGCTGCGAAGACCTTTAATATGCAGCAAGCGCAAGTGATTGTTTGTGTCATTTATAAAAGAGTCTTTATTGAAATAGTCGGAGAAATATTCAGTAAAACGATGACTTGCGAGTTGAGATTGGTCTATTTTGGTAGCGTTAATAAATGTCTCATCATATCGGTTGCATTGCCCTGCGAACTCGTGGAGTATGGCACAGACGTCTGATGAGTATTCTATTTTTTCGTCTTCGCTTATGAGGTGAAGAAATATATTCCTTGTATGAATATGTGTAAAATATTTATACAAGGAATCACCACAGCATGTCCATGGGCTTGTTAAATATCTCTTTAACTGAAAGATGACATTGTCAATGATCGAATTGGCTGTAGCGTCAGGAGTGGATCTGTGAGGTAATTGCTCCACATAGCTCATGGGTTTACTCGTATCATATCCCATGTAGTCGAGATCAATGTCTTTGCACATAAATAATACCTGCCAGCATTTAAAGGGTTGGCAACTCACACCACCACCAGCTAACAATCTTGGGTGGTAGATCGATGGATGCTTTGACTATCGGATCCTCGAAGGTTAGGCGAAGCATTGTTAGTGGCATTCGGTGTAGCTGTTGCTCTTTATGCCATATATTTTTTATCACCATTAAAACTTCTTTTGCCGTGGCTCGGGTATCGGGCGTGCATACAAGATCGATGCTTTCAATGTTCACAAATCGGTCGGAATGCACTGTTTCGTTGTCCCCATCATCTTGCTCTGGTCGGTTATATCTGCACATTGTAGGCCAGTCGATGTATCCCTTGCTATAGTCAATCACCTCACCGTTAATAGTGTCACCTTCATCTATGGTCCAAAACGGTTTGTATCTAATGAGTTCTTTTCTACTAATATCTTCGCCAAGCCTTGCAACGCCAGCCTGAAAGTAGTGTGGTGAAGTGCATTGGAAATCATTGGAAATATATTTTTTATAGCGCCGCACGGTACTTTCTTCCTTCAGATCGCGAATTAAGTTCGGCAACACTTCATCAATGAGTCGGACTCCAGTTCGTCGGTACGTTGCCGTAGGAACATCGGAGCAAATATCTTCCCAAGTCAGCCCTGTGTGGTTAACAATGGCTTGTATTGTTTTAACATTTACCGACTCAAATTCTTTCCTGACAATCTTAGCCACCGTCTGCCGTGACACCTGTATTTTATCTGCTAATGTGATCGCAGCAAAATTATGATAATGTAGCCATTCTTTCAGTTTACTCGAATTATTGAAGGGCACATTAAACTCCTTTCGTGTCGTGAGAAAAAAGATAGCACGTATAATATACGATTACAACAACTACTTTAGTGCCCATGTTAACAACCATTAACATATTTGCCGTTTTTGGCATAATAATGAGTTTTTTTTATTATTTATATCAATTGGGTATAACAAACGTCGTGAATCAAGCTCCTTTCGTATCTGTGGACAATAAATAAGGGGCCCCTATTAAATAGGGGCCCCTTATTTTGCGTATAGTGCGAGTTCTCTAATTACGCGAACGATTCGCCTTCGTCATCTAATTCTTCGTCTTCGACGGGCCAAAGAGATTCTGCCATCATTTTATCAAAACAATCTCGTTTCATCTGGGCTCTGGTATTTATATCAAGTTCATCTGCTATATCCTTTATCTCATCGGGGTATCCAGCGTGAGCCCATATTTTAAAGTCTGCATCTGCTCCCCCTAGACTGGTCGCCAAGTCGCAAATAACAATCTTATTTTTAACCTTGCCGCGTCCCTTTAGTCCACAAAAATAGTGACGCCTAAAAATGTCGCTTGTTGATCCCACAAAAAACTCCTATACGGTGAGTAGTGTCATCTGACAGGGCTCTCAAATATACCATAGTAGCCCTCCGGATGCCATGCTATGAAAAGGCATTTACTGACCCACCAAATTGTGCCGAAAGCTGAAAGCGGCCATCCAAAATAGCAGCATCTCACGCGCCTGCTGATTCTCCAGATCCGGATAGACTTGCTGCAGTGCCTCGGCCCCGCCGTACATATTTATGGATCCTCCCTCGCGTATCGAATCAAGGGCATATTCCAGCATCTTCAGCTGATGAGTGTCCTCGATCCATTCGGGAATTTTTTCGTCATACTGCTCTTGCGTGGTGATGTCGGACATGTTGATCTCCTTGTGAGTGTGTGTGTGCTTAACTACGTATTGGATAATAAGTTCTTGTATTTCTCAATGTGGCCTTTGGCCATTTGCGTAAAGCCATGAACCACATTGTCCCTGCTTGCAACGTGAGCCAGCCACTCTAAATGCCCTGTGACGTGCTCTTCGGCTTGCTCTCGTGACTTGTATGCGAGATGTCCAGCTTGTTCCCCATAAACGTCGTGGATTTCAAACTGGCCATCTTCGTTCTCTTCGATGCTGCCGACTTTTTTATCGTCTAATAGAATGTCGTTGTTCATTATGCTACTTTTTTTGCCTCCTTAAGCTTCTTCGTGTCTTCGGCCCAAGCGCATGCTTGCATCAACCACACGGCTGCGGCATGTAAATCCTCCTTAGTCCCGACACTATCTTTGTGCAGTGCGCTATAGCTGACTACAGCATCTGGCTCTCTATCCTCTGAGATGTCAGTAAGGTAGTTGTGCATAAGCCATAGGCCGTGTAGTATCGTTTTCTCAGAACTCAATTTTGATTGTATTTGTAATTCAGAGAAGTGATATGCTGTTTTTCTGAGCTTTGTAAAATCTGCTTTGTCTTTACACTGAAAAAACAGCATAGAGTAATCCATTGCTCCGTATTTCATGCGCACATCAGACGAAGGTTTCATGTTTTGTGCACTCGCACGAAAATATGAGTCATCAGCGCGTGCAGCAGCGAGTGCCATCTCGGTCCACTCCAGTGCTTCGTTCATATGTGCTGTAATTAATTTTAATCCACGCAGAATCGATGCTGAGACTACTGGACGATCTTCTGGCGCTGTTCTGTTGTCTATCCTTCGCTGTCTAATATCACGTTCTCTGACTAGCTGTTGCTTTAGCAGTGGATGTTCAATGTCGTCAATTGCAATACGCCGCCAATTATAGTGACTGCCGCCAAGATCTATCCCTTTTGATATTTGGTCCATTTCGTATATCGTGGGACTATCATATGCATCTTTATTTACGCGCCGATGAGTTAAGCCGAGTGAGTCTTTGTCTTCTCCGGCATACCAATATGTGATGTCTTCCTTCAGCTGTGGACACAAAGGCAGCGGAAGCTCAGCCTCATAGCACACTGCGTAATTGTTTCGTTCTCTAAAGACAATACATTCGCGCATTTCAATTTGTGCAGGCATCTGCCATTACCTCCGTGTTATGTTGGTTTGGATGAATTCCAAACACTTCGCTACGTGCTTATTGATTAGTCAGTTCAGAGACTACATCTTCAGTATCAACCCGATCTAAAACCCAATCCAATGCCAAGCATATGCCGCCGACCTTGGCTGAATCAAGGTCATTTCGTATTTCAGTCTCTGCGAATCTATCCAGCATGTCAACTATTCATGATCATCCGCTTGCCGTGGGCAACAGAAGCAATGCGCTTTCTACTGTTTTTGCTCCGTGCCATGACTATTGCTCCTCCTTGATTTGCGCAAGCTCATTTTCGATCCAGCTTTCAATGTCGTCAACTGTGATATCTTGCTCGTCTCTCGCATCAGCAATGGCTTTTTTGATGATCGTTTTCAATTCTGATTCTGTTGTTTTTGCAGTTATTCCATATATCTCTGCGGCACTGTCCTCTGAAAACCAATGTTCGGCTTGCCAGACCCCGCCAGATGTCGTTTCAAGGTCTTCGCATTTGTCTTCAATCGACTCAATAGCGTCTTGAGCATCATCTGAAAAAGACGCCGTAAGATTGGCTTGTCTATTATACCCCACTTCCGCGCCGTCAATTACGCGCTGTGCAAATGGGGCCAGTGCTTCCATTAGCTCGTTGATCTCAGTATAGGTGAGTTCATTATTAATGCCATAGCGCTGTATTACCCCATGCCAGACATCAAACGGAACTGCGTTGCCAATCTCATAATTCGCTTCGGGTATTAGATCGCCCGTCCGAACATCTAACGAGATATGGGCAGGTTGTGACGATGTTTGTCCACCGTATTGATGGTAGAGCGGATGCAGTATCTCGCTCTCCAAGTAATTAATGCTAACCTTCGTAATTGTTTCAGTCATTATGCGTCCTCTATCTTGTCGGGGTTTGCACTCAGATAGTTAGGATCTTGCCCGAGATCGTCTACGTCTCCAGCGGTTATAATATCAAATCCCAAAACATTGTCATGATATAGCCACAATGACTTGTGTAAATGCCTCACTGACGCAGCATCAGTGTTCGAGGCTGTTTCGCGGTCTAAGACGTAATATATTTTATGATCTTCAAACCCCCCACGATCCATTTCATCGCACGCACCCCACAACTTTGATAGCACTTGTTGATTGCCTGTGAGGCAGACGGTGATTTTATCCATTATGCATCCTCTATTTTGTCTGGAAATTGCTGGTTTAATACATCGGTTTCGACATGCTTTTCAAGCCACTGAATAGTTTCATAGTTTGACAATGGGCGAATCTGCTTGCCTTCGATTCGATAATTCCCACCTATGTTGGCATACTTTGATAAAGCACCGCCAGAGCAAGCCAAGAAGTATGCGCCCTTGTCTGTTTTATACAACCGTTCAACTACGAGGTGAAAGTCTCCACTGTTGAATCCATTGTCATATTCTGCGATTTCCGTAGCTGTGTCTGTGTCGTAGCGCTTGCTGTTAATTATCGCTTGCATGGTCTTTCTTCCTGTGAGTGAGTGTGTGTACAATACGTATGCGCGAGTGCATGGTCAATCAATATCGTCATCCCATATGGTAGCCCTCATGGTTCAATTGTCGAACCTGTTCGATGCAATAAAAAGGCCCCACTACTTTGCAGTAGAAGGGCCTGAGGTTATATTAGTCATGTAGCAACCATGTAACGCTTGTTGCTATCTGGTTACTCGCAAGTCGTAAGTTATTGTTTTTTAATCGACAAGTTTTGGAATCATAATCCACGTGTCGGGGGTTCGAGTCCCTCCGCCGCTACCAATTATCGCAAGTTCATACACCACATGAACTTGCGATATTTTTTTGTCTTAAGTCTATATAAATCCCTTGCTTAAGCAGTGTATCGTATATTACATTTAACTGTGATTACGAGTTACAAGGACGTACAAGGAGTGACAGTAGTGCACATATATACATCTTATTTCTTGTTACTAATCTGTTACTCGGTGTGTCTTGGTAGCCAATTTGTTACTAATCTGTTACTCGCTTATAGCTCAATAGGGGCTTATTATGGCATCGCAAAGCAAGAAAAACAAACGAAAGGTAAGCTATCGCTTACACACACAGAGAAGCAAAACGCTACCCACCGAAGAAGATGCTCTTGATTATCTTGAGGTAGCCAACCTTATGGAACGTCGTTACAGGACGAAAAATGACCGGCGCGATGAAGTAGAGTTGTGGATAAAGCGAAGGTATATAACGGTTGCGGATGCAGTCGCATCGTTTCCCAGCTATTCCGACCACGTAGAAGTCAATCAGCTGGGAACCAAATTAATCGATTGGGCTGCTATACTTGAGCAATACTCAGGCGACCGCATCGACGCCTCGCAGAGCGTTAATAAGCTAAGTGCTAATCATGTAGTCAAGATGACACGCGCCAAAACCGCGATCAATTGGCTTAAGCAGAATTACCCCGATTTGCAGGTTCCTCATAAAGTCTTACAAGAAGAAATAAACCAACAGCGCAGGGACGCTGTGCCGCTCAGCACGCAAGAGAAGTGGATTATTGCCATGAGGCAGATTTTATCGGCGGCTATAGAACTAAAGATGATCGGCGGCGAGAATCCCGCAGAAAAAATAAAGGTCAGACGTAGGGGCGCGACCAGAGTAACGCCCAATCATAGACGCCATATACTTCCAGATGAGTGGATTAAGAGCCTTTTACCTGCGACATTTGACATGGTTGACCTCACCAAGGAAGAGCCTCGACTCAAAGTGCGAAAGCCCCTTCGTGGAAAATCGAAGCTATCCTTGATTGCACCAGAAGAGTTAGACGCCCTGCCACACCAAGTGTCGCGCCAACATTTGCGGAAACTGCTCAACGTAGCGCCGATCACCTTACAGCGGTATATGAAGGATGGGTTACTGCCCTACATTAAGCCGAATCAAGGCAACCAAAGCAGTCACTCTCCTCACAATACGATCTCTAAATCAATCGTAATAGAGTGGGTCAAAAACTCAAAAGAATCAGTGCCAGAGAACTTCTACTTTGAAAAGCGCACACGGGAGAAGGTGGCAATGCGAGGCATGTTCCCCCTTGCCTTTCGCATCGGGCTATTTTGCGGCCTGCGCAACAGTGAAATCGTCTGGTTGCCGTGGGACCATGTAGACCTCGACAGGCGCATCCTCAGGGTTACCAAGGTAACGTCACCCCGTGGAGAAGTGTGGTCACCTAAATCCGACAAGGAAGAAAATGAAGAGGTGACCGAGTTCCGCGAGATAGGGATGGTTCAAGAGCTGGTTGACCTGTTCAAGGCTGAACGAAAGCGCCTGAAAAAGCATAATCTATTTGATTTCTTCATCTTTCCCAGCGGTAATCCAAGAGGTCCAGTCGATGCTGGAAAGCCGAATGGCCCACGAGTGCTTAATGAAAATTTCCAGAAGCTGTTAAGATATTGCGGATACCCCACCAGAAAAGAGGGTGGCAACCATACTTTTTATTCGCTTCGACATTGCTATGCCACGGGCCTACTGCGAGAAGGCGAGGAACTCAGGACAGTGCAAGAGCGCATGGGCCATGCGGACATCCGCACAACCCAACACTACCTTCATGCTGTTGAAGCAAATGAAATTGTCGAAGACAGACTTGCTTCTCGCTGGGCTAGTTCCGATATCGCTTCTCAATAAAATCCAGCACATCTCTTACGCGAAAGCGTTTTTCGTATCGTCCAAAATCCACATACGGCAACTTCCCCGCCGGATGCTGTCCATTGGCCATTCGTTTTATAGTGCGCCTATTCAGTCCAGTATAGTGTTCCACCGTCTCAATTGGCACCAGCTGATCGGGCGGCAGATGTTCGAGGAACGTCTTTTCAGTTTTCATCTCTACTCGCTTCTTTTAATGTCGTTTCATTGAGACAATGAAGTCATGTTCACGCATTTTTCGTGCTTCATCTGACTCAGCTTCGTGACTCTCGCGACTTTCGCGTAAGCATTCCTCGCAAAGACTGAGGTCTTGTCCCCAAATTCCACCATTATGAGCCTTAACGCATATTGGACACTCGTAAGTCAGTTCATTTGCTGTATGAGCTTTTTCTTTTAGGCGAACATGCTCTCGCCAATCGTCTACCCATTCGATGAACTCATTCTTTATTAAGTTCAGCAGTGCTTGCTGGTCTATGTGATTCTCGGCGCCTGCTGGATAGTCACCGCCGCTCTTTAACATCGTTCGCAGTAACCGTAGCTGATCTTTGTCTAGTCCTTTCAGTTCAGCTTCTATTATTTGTTTATTCATCCTGTTCTTCTTGCTCTTTCATCATTTTATCATAGACCCATTTTGGCATAGACGAATCGTCTTCCTCTTCCTCGCCCTCAATCAGATCGTAGATCTCTTCCACTGTCTCTGTTGCCAATAGCGAATTATAAGAACTATCCCCTGCCTTCCCTTTCAGTGTCACTTTTGATAAGATGACGGTTTCTGTACCCGCCTTCGGATCTCCATCAACCAAGTACCGTGTGACCTCTTCGGGTTCGACAAAATCAATTTTTCTAACAGAAACAATAACTTCTTCTTCATTATGAAGAGGAATCAACGGGGCTATTGCCCGAGTGAGCTTGATATGTGTTTTCGGCATTAGTTAGTCTCCTCTGTTAGATTGATCCACTTGCCGTCTTCGTCTTTGACAGATAGGATATCCATCGTTTCCTTGCCGTCAGGGTAGGTATAGCGAACCCAGAATCGACCAAGCACTTCTATTAATAGAGGTAGCCCTGTGCTCTGTGCCCATTCGTGGCCGTCCATCTGTGCTGATTCTGGTGACCCGTGGCCTATAAGTCCAAACTGGACAGGGACAGGCCATTCGACCCCCTCGTCTAATTCGTATTGAACTGCTTTCCATCCGCTGACTGTATTCTGTATGCCTATATGGGTTTCTGGTAATGTCATTTCTGGCCTCTTTTGCGAGTATAGAAGATGGCACTGAGCGCATAGGCGTAATGTTCAGCGTCTTGAGGGGTTAGTGCTTTTCTTTCAACTTTTTCTGCGTTTCTGTAGTTATATTTTG
>Ga0208299_1000462_pt1 | contig 37944 bp, 53 predicted proteins | sample 15_taG_FD_184089 | JGI IMG/M metagenome (GOLD analysis project Ga0208299, IMG submission 184089) | Marine viral communities from the Subarctic Pacific Ocean - 15_ETSP_OMZ_AT15312 metaG (SPAdes) (version 2) | ecosystem: Environmental > Aquatic > Marine > Oceanic | place: Pacific Ocean | collected... | reverse complement strand
TGATGAAAGCACTAATTTTAACCGGAGACAGCCGGGTTTCCCAAATAGAAGAAGACGGAAATATTTTTCCAGTTCACTCAAATTTGCAGTGGATCAACTGCGCCGATACGGTGACAACGAGCCACACATATGTTGACGGCCAGTTTGTCGATCCTGTCGAGTGGTCGGCAGAGTATCAGTGGAGAGAGCTCCGTCTACGTCGATCTGCGCTGCTAGCTCAGTCTGACTGGACACAAATGCCAGACTCTAACGCAGATGCGGCTGTGTGGGCAACGTACCGCCAAGAATTACGGGACTTACCAGCCAATACGGCTGACCCAGCGAACCCTGCGTGGCCGTCGAAGCCGATTTGATATGACCCGCGCACTCGCCATCGCCCTTGCCTTGCTGGCCTTCCCCGCCGCCGCGCAGCAGCAGATGCCATGCGCGCCTCGGGATGTGGTGACTAAATCACTAGCCACTGAGCATAATGAGCATGTGGTTTTGCGAGGTCTAGCCAATGGCAACCTCATAGAAATCTGGTTAGGAGACGAGGGCGGGTTCTCGGTCATTATGACCCTTGCGGAGGGTGGGCTTAGTTGCATGGTTTCGGCGGGGACGGCGATGCACCGAGTAGATCAGCCAACGCCGAAGCCGGGGGGAAAGTCGTGACACCTCATCCAGCAACCATTGATACGACGGCCGCATCAGGTGGGTTGCTCTCAGCCGCTTGGACATTCATAGCGAACGGGGAACTCGGCACTGTGCTCGGCGTGATTGCAGCAGCGCTGTCGGTCGCGGTACTGCTCCAGAGATATCGCATCAATGCCAAGGAACTGGACCGCGACAAATGATCTCCGCGCTCGTCTCCACGTTACTGCCAATCGTCTCAGGTGTCATCGACCGCCTGGTGCCGGATACCAACGCCGCAGCCGGCGCCAAGCGCGAACTCGAAAAGGCCCTGATCGACGCGGAAACGGCCGGCGTGTTAGGTCAGCTTGAAATCAACAAGATCGAGGCTGCGCACAGATCCATATGGACATCAGGCTGGCGGCCGTTCGTCGGCTGGTGCTGCGGCGCCGCGCTCTGCTACCACTTTGTGCTTCAGCCGATCATCATTTTCGGCCTGGCCCTGACCGCCACCGTGCCGCCGGATCTGCCGGCTTTCGACATGGAATCGCTGCTGACGATTTTGCTGGGGATGCTTGGCTTATCCGGTATGCGCTCCTTCGAGAAATTCAAAGGTGTAGCTAAGTGATCGTCTTGGCGCGGGTGATCGATAACCTGAAATCTGAAGAAGGCTATCGCGCTCACGCCTACCGCGACAGTCTCGGCGTATTGACTATCGGATACGGCCGCAACATTGACAAGAGCGGGCTGGGGATCTCAAAAAAAGAAGCCTCCGACATGCTACGCAACGATGTGCGCCGCACTGTCATCGAGCTGGAAATGTCTGTGCCGTGGTCTTTAGATCTGCCGGCGCATCAGCGCGAAACCCTGATCGAGTTAGCTTTTCAGATGGGGATACCCAGGCTGCTCGGCTTCAAGAAAATGCTGGCAGCGCTCAAAGCTGGCGACAACGAAACCGCTGCAGCAGAGTTGATGGATAGTGTTTATGCAAAACAAACCCCCCGCCGCGCCAGGCGGTACGCCGAAAAAATCGCCCGATAACATTCTGAAGGGCTCGATCTCCGAATCGGCGGTGGCCTATCGGCTGACCACTAAAGGCTGGATTGTGTATACGCCAGAGTTCCGGGCTGCCGGGCCAATCGACCTGGCGGCGATGCATCCTGACACCCAGAGCTGGTTGCTGATCGACGTGAAAACCGAAACAATGCGCAGGGCCAGGCGCGCGCAGAAGTCTGTACGCATTTATCGCAAACGGACAGAGCTCCAGGAGCAGCTCGGCGTAATTCTGGCGTATGTCAATGCCAAAGGTGAGATTGCCTGGCGCCCACGCTTGCCGACCGCCGTTGCTGCTCTCGTCTAAAGCAGTGCGATGCTGCGTCGGCTGGCTCGGCGGAAAACCAGGTGACCGCGCGTGGACAACGCGTCTACGAAATGCTTCACATTGTTCAGTGATTTGATATTCCCGGCGATGCCGATCTCTTCGTAGGTCGGGGAATAGCCGTGCTCATCGATGAGCCCTCGAATAACGTCGAGCACCTCGGTCTGGCGTTTGGTCAGTCCCAACTTCATCGATCAAGCTCCTTGATCTTGAGGGTGCCGGCACGTTTCGGCGGCTTGGCCTCGACGCTGTACGCTTTCCTCGCCGCTGACATCCCCCACGAAACTTCCGCGAACACCTCGCCGTTTTCATCTTTCGCCATAGCTGTCGGGTGCAGCCCCATGCGATCCATGATCTGGGTCTGGGCGGCATTAATCAATTTCTGCGCAGCGCTTTTAGCCTGGCGTGCCGCGATCAGATCCATCACCAGGTCGCTTTCTTCTTGATCAAGCTCGACTGCCGGCAGATCGTCTTCGACAACGCGAAATGTCTCCTGTGCATCGTTAGGCGTCATCGCCGGATACCAATCGGCAACACCATCGCGCTCGAACACGGCCAGGCGCTCGGCAAAATCGAGTACGTCGGCTCGGATCTTGGATTGCATTACCGGATCTGCCGCCATCAGGTAAATGCGCAGCTCGGTGCCTCTATACAGAGTGCCAATCGCTGACCACTTGTAGCCGGTGCACATTATTAAGCCTTGGCATTGCCACGGTCCTCGGTAAGGCGCCGGTTCATCAAGCGGCATCACTCCAGTCAGCTTGGCCTCGGCAATGCCAGGCCCGTCGAGCGCGATGCTATCGGCGCCGACGACATAGATCCCAGCGGATGGGTCGTGCTCGATGATGCGGCCGTCGCCTTCGAGTATGCCGTCGAGAGACCCCTGCAACGGCAGCTCATCATGTTGCACGCGCTCGGTGATCTGATAATCGATGCTGCATTGGAGGCGCTCGGCCGTCGCACGCAAGATCTCGTTCTCCATCTTGTTGCCCCAGTCAGCAGCCTCACCGGCGGCGGCGCGTTTCGGCTCTGGCAAATTTTTTGCCCTGGCATCGAGCGCTGCGATTGATTTGCGCAGCTCATCGTTTGGTGTAGAGAACCCACTGACGCCCATGATGGCCGGCAACCGGCTGCATGACATGACGGCATCGTCGGACAGCTTACCAATAATTTTATCCATGATGCACCTATGCCGGGGTGACGAGAAAGAAGGCCAGTCCGAGCGCGAAAATTGCTGCCGCCGCGAAAAAATTGAGCGTAAATTTTATGCCGGAATTTGCCGGGCCGCTTTCACGCCGGCCGCAATCGGTGGCAAGCGAAACGTGTAGTGCGATTAGCCGTTGGTGTAATGTAGGTCGCATAATAACTCCTTGGGTTACAAGGAATTAGGCGCATCAATTTTATCCAAGTCATTGAAAAGACTGAAAACGCGAAGCACGGCCCGCGCCTCCAGCCCCCGCCTATATTCCTTTGTTTTCTGCCAAAATTTTAAACATCTACTCATACTTAGGCGCCAGCCTTAGGCGCTGACGTTCTTACTTCGTTTGCGATGAGATCTGCTGCTCGACGCGCCAAGCGCGGCCGGTCAACATTTCTGGTGTAGACTGCTGCCTGTTTCGGAGACAGCCAACCAAACATTGCCATCAATTCATTTTCCGTTGCGCCGGCATCCGCCGCCATTGTTGCGCTCAGTTTACGGACGCCATGGGCTGACAGACCTTTTTCTACGCCGGCCTTTCGCGCCCACTTAACAAACTGCTGCCCCAGGCCTTTTGGAGAAAACGAAACGCCGTACTGATTGATCATGTAGACAAGATCGCCGTGCTGCGTAGCGTCGATGGCCGCGCGCAATGGCTGTAAAATTGGCACCTCTGTCGGCTTTTTCTCGATGCGTTCGCTGCCTTTTGTTTCCCTCCACCGCAACCAGCCGTCTTTCTCGTGGACCGGGCCGAGCTTACAGGCGTCAGAGATCCGGCACCCGGTATACAATAAAATGCACATCATAAGATGTTCTCTGGTGCCAAGCGGCCAGCGCTCAAAATATTTCCCAATGTCATCTCTCGTCCACGGGGTATGCCCACCGGGGTTGCGTTTTAAAGACCTCGCGGCTCTCGTAACCTTGGCGTCTCTCGCCACGTTGACCGACACCAGATCTCGGCGTTCGGCATAATCGAGAATTGCGCGCAAAGCATTCAGCCTGGTCTTCGCCGCCTCCGGTGCACCCCGATTGGCTTTTGCATCGAGAAGATCGATCACGTCCGACACCGTGAATTTTCTGATATCGTCTCTCGAAATCGCCGGCAAGAATTGCTCGATTACACGACGGCGTACATGCTGCGTGGTTCGGTGGAGATTTTTAAAGCCGTGGAAATCGTAGTACCCAGAGACGACCTTTCGCCAGGTGAATTTACTGTCGCGCGTCTCGACGTTACCCGCGCCAAGCGACACAAGCGCCTCGGTGTACGCGGTCAGAAACTCCGCGCTGCCGGGCTGGCCGTCGATCCGAATGCGCGTGCCTGTGCGGTGTCTGCGCACATAAAAATAGGTGCGACCGCCGGCGCTTTCTTCTTTTAGGTACGGTAATTTCAAGTCATCTACCTCCTTCATTTATAATAAGAAAACCCGACGCCTTGTCGCCTAGCGATTTGACATAGATCTGGCGTCAATTTGACAGTCCGCTTGGTCATAATCGCAGATTTACGCCGTTTGGATTTTCCCGCGCCTATCAAATCGACAGGCCGGCCCAGATTTTTTCCGCTAAATCGAGCGTGCTTTGCTTAAAACCAAACTCCCGGCACCATCTCGTCTGGAAAGTCGCGGACGCCAAACTATCACCGCTCAACCGGTATAATGCATATCGGTATAGCATGACGCAGAGCTGCTTGACGCAGTGGCTTCGCATCCAGCCGCCCGTGGGCACCACGAACTTCGACTGGTTCTGCCGGCAATCACAGATGGTGATCAGGCCTTGAGCCTCCGTGTCATCAATCAGCCGCCTGGCCGAGGTTTCCGAGGCGCCGTAACTTTCCGCCTGGGTGATCACGTCTTGACGCGTGGCATGTTGCTCGAAGTCGCCGGCGAGTAGGGCGCGCGCGCGGCAGAGCAGCATGAGATATCTAGTCGGTGATTTGTAATCAACGCGCACGCCGCCGGTTGACGCACGGTAGCCGACAAGAGCGGCGGCGATTTCAACGCGCTGCCACCGCGACAAATCCGCGATCTCTTGAACTGTCGCGATCAGCCTTGTCATTTTCTCGAATTGCAGGTCATATCTCTCGTCATCAGCCGTGACCAGCGCGTTAAGATCTTGTTCGATGATCGGCTTCAAAGTCGATAGAAAAAGTAGCAACCGTTGACGATCTGGGCGGTCCGTCATTTTATTCCCCCTTCCCGTGCGCCGCGATGCGTGCAGCGAAGACGAGCTCCCGGTATCGCCGGCGAATATTGCGCACAGCCGACAGTGACCAGGTTGGTTTGCCTCTCGCGGTCTTGACGCCGCGCGCAGCCAGGCCCTTTGCTAATTGATCGAGAGTTATGCAGCCATACTTTTCCAGCTCATCAAGAATGGGCCCGACTTCGAGCGCCAGATCGTCGGCCGACTGACGAACAAATTCACCGCCGGCCTTGGCGCCTTTCTTTGGCGATGGCGTGCCCAGCTTGGTGCCTCGACGTTTGGCTGCTGCCAGCCCGTCCTTGGTGCGCTGGCTGATCAGATCGGCCTCGTACTCCGCGACATTAGCCATCAGTTGCAGCATGAACTTGGTCTGTGCAGGGTTGCCCATGTCCGGGATATCGCAAGCCACGAACTTCTGCCCGCTTTCCAGGATCCGAGTAAGGAACGGCAAGTTGCGCGTCAGGCGGTCCAGCTTGGCAACGACCAGGGTGGCGCCTTCTTCCTCGCACAGCTTCAGTGCAGCGCGCAGTTGCGGCCGGTGACGATCCGTGCGCTTGCCGCTTTCCTCCTCGGTGAACTCGCCAAGCAGGGACCAGGTGCCGCCGTTCAGAAAATCCTCGACCACCTTACGCTGGGCATCGAGGCCAAGACCCGACGCGCCCTGGCGCTTGGTGCTGACGCGATAATACCCGACAAATTTTCCGGCATGTGGCGGCAATGTTTCGATCTCCTCCGCGTCGATGCTAACCGGGTCGTTTGTGCTTTGCAACATTATGTAACCTCCTTCTCTCGCAGCAGCTTGACCGCCTCGCGCACTGGTTTATCGGTGAAACGCTTCGATCCAAACATCCCAAGGCTTTTGTAGAGCTTCCGGTGTTTGTCGATCCTGGTGGCCAGCTTACGCGGCTTCACATCCACCGCACGGCTGTACTTATCGAGATCACGCGTCGGGATAGTTCGCGGGTGTAGATCTCCGCAGTCCAGCACGCGCGACCATTTCGGGCCACGCTTGAGCACGACGATCAGTCGCTCACCGCCGCGCTCGAACCAGTGTTTAGCAATCAGCATTTTTTCTCCTTTTCGCGTATCGAGCATTAGCCGCTCCGTGAATCCTGTCCCAACTTGCGTCAAGGTCACGATTTAATGCCATCCCTCGATGCAGCCAGTTGCTACTCCAATCTTCTCGGGCGCATTCTTCGGCATACGACTTGGTAAGATCGTCATCGATTTCTTTTCGGGTTTTTTCCCATACCGGCTTTCCCTCCTTAGTCATTTTTTTCTCCTAACTGTATGTGATGTCGTTGACCTCGGACCCATCGCTCAGTGCCACGGTCTCGTAATGGAAGGTCAGGGTGTCCTTGCCGTCCGACAGGCGGCTGAAGAACACGGTGTCCAGGTTCGCCGCGTCCAACAGGTTCAGCCAGTCCCGGAGCCCGGCGGCGTCGGTGAAGGCGAAGGTCTCGGTCTCTCTGATGTTGCGTAATGTCATGTAGTGCTCTCCTCAAATTTATTCAGCCATTTCGGGCCGAAGTTGTTCCGTACCCGGCGCAGCAGATGCCCGTCCGGGATGGCGTTGACCTCTCGGCCATGCCACCAGTCCTCGTACAGTTTCGCCTTCCAGTCTGGCCCCTTGCGCTCGGCGTATTCGCGAAGCGCCGCCAGCTCGGCTGTGCTTGGGTTCATTATGATTCCTCCTCCGTTGTTTCGACCCGAATGGTGTCGGCGTCATCCGTGTCAGTTACTTTCAAGATCCCCATCTCCACCATCCGGGCCAGGATCACATCCTCATTGCACGTCGAGCAGCACCGGCCTTCCGCCAGGGGCTCGGCATTGTTTCCTTTATCCCACCCGACAGCGTTGGGCTTGATATCTTCGTTACACAGGACACATTTCATCGCTCTCTCCTTTCTAGTTTTCGTAAAGGGCTATGGCGCCCGGATTTACCCATTCCCAGAAATGACCGCGTTCGTGCGCCCATTTTTCGAGGGTCGGGTCGATGTATGGGCAGCCGCCGCGAAACTCGCCGTAGTAATCCGCGAACCCGTCGCCCTCCTCCGCGCTGACAGTCAGCACGTTGTCATCATTGGTGAAGCCACGCGGCCGCTTCTTCACCTCAACCATCTCTCCGTCTACCCAATCGTAGGCATTCAAAAGCGGCAGATCTTCAGGTTTGAATTTCATCACTTCCCTCCCTTCAAAATCAGCTTGGCCGCTTCGAGCCGTAAGTCTTCCGCCGGGGTGTTGTTCCAGGCGTGCATCGATAAGGCCTTGACCATGTTTTTCAGCGCCGAGCGGGGCGAACCCTTGCCCACGATCTTGCGTGCTTCTTCAATGTTCATCGCTCTCTCCTCTAAAGCCATTTGCCGTCGTACTTGATCCCGGCGCAGCCCCACATACCGATCCCGAAATCATCGAGTGGCTCGAAGCCGTCGTAATCTCCGACGATACGACCGACCGCCATCAAGTTTTCGTCGCCATCGTAAAGCGCGAATTTCTCGCCGGCGCCGGCCTCGACCGTCAGGCCATTGAGCGGCCCCTCCAAGCCCGTCGCTTCACCATCGAAAAAGTCACGGTCGATCTTCCATCCGTAATCGGCTGTCATTCTTTCAGTCCTTTCCTAGTAGTCGCCATAGCCGGCCGAGTGAGCCCAGGCGTTATCCGCCTCGATGTCTTCCTCGTGCCGCCGGATCTCTGCCATCTTTGCGGCGTTCGATCCGCACTCGTCACAAACGGCTCGACCGCCGTGGGGATCGGTGCCGCCGCAAGGCACCAACGTCTCGCGGTAGTCGTAGCCGCGCGGCACCCAGTAGCTAACTTTGTTTTTGCATTTCATCGTCATCGCTCTCCTCTAGTTAGATATTGTTGTCGGTGCAGTAGGCGGCTTCCTCGTCGTACTCATCGACCGTCTCGGCCTCCAGGGCCGCAATGGCCCTCTCCTCCGCTTTGCACTCCGGGCAGTAAGCAATCTTCCCAAACGCCGCCGTGTAATAAGCGCAGTCGTCGCATCCGTTAGGCACTCCCGAACTGTCGGGTGGGTACTCCACGAACTTTTTAAGTTTCTCAGTCATGCTCTCTCCTCTCTAAAATCCATCGTCCAATTCCAGGCCCATCTCCTTGGCGACTTTGATCGCCGCCAGGACGTGTTCCAGCTTGACGCCGTCTTTGTCGAAGTCGAAATACTCTCCGTGCCCGGTTGCCACCTCTGCCGGATTTTCAAAATTGTGGAGGTGTCCGGCCTCCTTGGTCACGGCCACCGGCCAGGCATCCACAACGCCAACCACCGGGGTGTCGATCTCATCGCCGGCCTTGGCCGTGGTGCACACAATCGTGTCGCCGGTCTTCATTTCCTCATCACACATCGCGGCGTCATACGCCTCGCCGGTATCGTGAAATTTCCAGATTTTCGTCATGTTCTCTCCTCTCTAAAATCCGTTGGTGGGCGCCATCGGCAGGGCGTTGTCCAGGTTGATGTCAACGCCGATTGAACAAGGGTGCCAGCCGTTGGCGCAGTTGCGGCCGCGCTCCATGCTGGCAAGATGGCAGTGGGTGGTGCCGTTGTCCCAGGTGGTCCCGACACCCTCAATTACCCAAAGCTCATCGTTTTCGATGAACAAGCGCCCTATAAAATTGCCGTGGTTCATGCTCTCTCCTCTCTATCCGTGGGGGTTTAACAGCCAGACCGCATCCGCCCGGACATCGTTGGTGTCGGTCAGCTCGACCACATCACCGCCGATCTTCATGTCCAGCGCGAAGGCTTCGTAGTCGAAATACCGCAATGCGAACTCATCCAGGTCGTAGCAATCATCGACCAGCTCGGCGGCGTAATCGATCAACTCGCCTCGGTAGACGTGGGCATCGGCAACGTCCATCTCGATCCCGGCCTCGACCAGCATCGCCCAGATCTCCTTGTCGTCATGGTCCAGCTTCATCCACTCCCAAAGCTCGGCCGGGGGCGCCGCGCTCTCGCTGTACCATTTCGAGGGGAAGCTATCGTAGACGCAGAACATCAATTCCGGGTCGTGCTCATTGACCATCTTGACCGCCGCAGCCAGGAACTCGTCCCGGTCCGCGTAATCATCCAGATCCATCCACTCTCCGATCAATCGGCCGTCGTTGTATTTGCCGTAAGTGGTGACCCAGAGCCGTGGGCTACCCAACTTGGTTTTTCCAATCTCAACCGCATTAACTGTCATCTCCTTCTCCCTTTCTCTCTTGTTTCCTGTTTCCTTCCTATTGATATGTAGCACCCCTGTGTTACCTTTGCAATACCCAAACGGTGCTTTTTATCAAAAAAAGTGAAAATAAATTGCCATGATCCAGAAACATCTCCATTTATCCGCTGAAATCTGCGATAAATTAGCAGAGGCAGCGAGGCGCGAAAGACGCTCCCAAAGCAGCCTGGTAGAGGATATTTTGCTAGATGCACTCTCTCAGCGGGCCGCAGATTGGCACGCCGCGCGGCGCCGGCGCGATATTGACGGCATCATTGAGCACGCGCCGACGTGAGCGCTGCAAAACGCAAAGGAACCGGTTTCGAGACTGAAGTGGTCAACCGACACCGCGCGCTGGGCATCGACGCCTTCCGCATCCCGCTGTCTGGTGCGATGGAGCGTTACCCTGGTGACATCCAACTCGCCGGCATGATTGCCGAGTGCAAGCGCCGGAAGAAAAATTTCACCAGCCTCTACAACGCGCTCGATCAGGGTGGCGGATCGGAATTGATGTTCTGCCGTGACGATGGTCGCGAGACGCTGGTGGTGCTGCCCTGGACGACCTGGGAGCTGATTATCAACTGGCTGGAATGGCCGACGAAATTTCCCGTGGCTGGCGGAACCAGTCAATCAAGATCGGAGGAAGATTATGTTTGAAGTATTGAGCGAACCAGGTGGTGAGTTTTTCGACTGGAAGGCAAAGGAGGTCCAATTCTCGGTAGACAAGGTGCTGTGCGACCTCACCGCGTTCGCCGTTGATCCTGGCTCCATAAAGACGGGTTGGGGCTATCTGACGGGGGGCGTATCCCCGGATTATCGCTGGGCGGATGTGCCGGGCACCAAAATTGCCAAGCCGGGCGATGACTACAAACCCGCGTTCCACCTCGATGTCTACGTCACTGAAAACGCCGGCGCGCCGGTCACTGGATGGCGGCCATGGACCACGCGCGGCCGGGCGTCGAGGGACGCGCTAAACGCTATCTGGGAAGAGGTGCACGATGGCGCCAAAGCCAACGCCGGCAAGATCGCAGTGTTGAAGATCGATGAAATCGTCAACATGAAATATGGCCCGGCAATCGTTAAGGCGCCGAAATTCAGCCTGGCGAAATGGATCGCAACGCCGGCCCGCGAGGAACCGGATTCGGAGCCCACCCCAGCACCGGAGCCAGTCGCGCCGCCAGCGGCAGATGACGATGATCTGTTCTAGTCGAGGCGATGATCGCGTGGGAGAAATACTGCCTCCCTGTAGCGAGATCGTTCTGGGGCGAACCTAAACGCCACCAGCCAGGCGCCGACGTTGTCTTCTGGGGCGCACACAATGCCCGGAAAGTGACGACAGCAACCGGCACCTGGTACGATTTCGAGACGGAGCAAGGCGGCGGCACCAAGGATCTGATCGAGCACCTGGCGCCCAGCGCGCGGTGTTCGGGAGGTGCCGCCGCCTGGTTACGCGACAATCTCGGCGTGCAGATCGATGATGAGTACGACGGTGGCGCGGATCTAAGCGCCCTGAAGGCGCCGCAGCGCATCGCTGAACAGTACGTTTATGTGACCGCCGCCGGTGAACCGCACCTGGTCGTGTATCGCTGGGCCCCAGCGAAAACATTCACGCAAGCCCTGCCTGATGGCCGCAAGCCAAGCGACAATCCCCAATTCGAGCCCCTGCCTTATCGCCTGGATAAGATCGCACGAGCTGGGCGCAGGACGCCGATCTTTATCTGTGAAGGCGAGAAAGATGTGCACTCGCTCGAAGCTCTCGGCCTGGTCGCAACCTGCAATCCCGGAGGTTCGGGTAAATGGAAGGCAGAATACGCGCAGCACTTCGAAGGCCGGCGCCTGGTGCTGCTGCCGGATAACGACGAACCAGGCCGGCGCCATATGCAGCAAGTCGCCGCCTCGATGCTGCCCTGCGCCAGCGAGATCCGGCTGGTGGAGCTGCCCGACCTACCAGACAAAGGCGATCCGACAGACTGGCTAGAGGCCGGTGGATCTCGACAACAGCTAATTGATCTCTGTGCTGGCACTGATGCACTCAGCCCGGATGAACACATTGAGATCGTAACACCGCTCCGGGCTCTGTCTCTGGGCGCATTGCTCTCACGCCGGCCGAGTGGTTGGCTCATCGATGACATGGTGCCAGAGAACTCGCTAACCGCAATATGGGGAGAGCCAGGCGCCTACAAGACCTTCCTGGTGCTCGATATGATGCTGTCATTGGCGCATGGCGCCGAATGGCACGGCGCAGAACTTGCCAAGGCCCTGGTGGTCTATGTCGCCGGCGAAGGCGTTGGCGGATTGCGGAAGCGCGTTGGCGCCTGGCATCACGAACGCCAGCTTGACGCGGCTGACGCGGATTTCATCCTGATCGAGGAACCCGCGCCGCTGGATGCTGACGGCGCCAAGGCGCTGATCGATACCATCGACGCGCTGCGCGCTGATCGCCAGGTCGCGGCGATGGTCTATGACACGTTAGCCAGGTGCATGGTGGGAGATGAAAACAGCGCGGCAGATATGTCGGCGGCAATCGGCGCTGTAGACGATGTGCGGAGTCACTACGCCGGATCCACGGCCATCCTGGTACATCACCAAGGAAAAGACGCGGCAAGGGCTCTACGAGGCTCCACGGCGCTGCTAGGGGCACTCGATGCCTCGCTGCAAGCGCGGAAAGCAGACAGCTACCTGGAAGTCGTGCAGCACAAACAAAAAGACGCCGAACAGGGACCGTCACGGTGGTTCGAGGCCAAGACGGTCGAGTTTCAGATCGGCGCGCTCGATGATGAGGAGACCAGCCTGGTGCTGGCATCGATGGACGCAGCGCCAACGGTCAAGGTGAAGGATCGGCTGACCGAGCCGGTGGAAACAGCTCTCCGGGCCCTGCGTGAAGCGGTCGAGATCTACGGCAAGGAACACGCCCTCTCGGACATCCCGTGGCGCACGGTCGGGGAAGAGCATTGGCGGTCCGTCGCGGCGGGAATGACGCTTTCGAGCGGTGGCGCAGATGCTCAATCCAAGGCGTTTCGACGCGCTGCCGGCAAGCTCATGGAGAAGGGTCTGGTGGTCGGCCAAGGGGGTCGTTTCTGGGTCGTGGAGGACGCCCAAAAGAGGCGTTTTGCGGATTATGACAAATAATAGCGCTGGACAGCCCGGACAACTGACTGGACAACGCTGTCCGGGTAGCAAGTGGTTGATTTCATTGAATAACGCAAAACCCGGACAGATTCCCGGACAGCCGATGCGGAGCCGTGGTGGACACCGGACACCGGACACTCACCTTAGGTGTCCGTGTCCTGTCCGTCCGGGCAAAATCCTGTCCAATTTGAGAGGTGAATTATGGATCTGATAAATCGCGATTCAGAGGCTCAAATCAAGGCTCTGGATCGGGAGGCATTTCGGCTCGAAACGCTGTGGCTGGATGCCGACAGATTATGCGCTGCGGTGGAGCCTGAACTGGCCGGTCGATTTCGCGCGCAGCTCGACAAACTGAACGCGGCCATCAGAGATGACGACAAGCCACGGATCGAGAAAGCAGCAGCCGCAATGCGCCGCGCCTGGCTAACGCTGGATGCCGAAGCACGGAAGGCCGGTAACCTACCACCAGGCGAAGCGGTGTTCGTTGGAGATCATGGCAGCGGCCGGCGCGTGGCGATCTACCAACCAGGTGCATCGATTGGTGACATCGAGGACGGCGCCCTGCGGCTGCACATCGATGAGGTGATCAAATTGCTGCCGGCCGAGGTGCTGGAGGTTAAGCGCTTTTGGCCTGGCGCTACGGTGACGGCGGTCAATAAGAAGGAGCCGATGAACGATGCAATCCCCTTTTAAAGACAAACCCGACACCAGGCTGTATTCGATCTTGCCGGCCAGAGCTGTGCAGGATGACGAGCTGCCGCACATGACCTTGCGCGTTCTCGGCGCTCTCTGTCTTCACTCGAACGGCGCCGGCGTCTGCTGGCCGTCCCGAATGACGCTCGGCCGGCATGTCAATAGATCGAAGAATACCATCACCAGGCACGTCTCGCTGCTCGTGGCCAAGGGCTACGTTCGCCGGCTCAAGGCCAGGATGTACCCGGTCAAGCGGAAGAGCAAAGCCGGCATGACCGGGCGCCTTCAAATACTGTTCGAGGGCAAGCAGACCAAGCTGCCGACTAAAGAGGAGTTTTATGCGGCCAAGCCCAAGGTCGTCGCGGAAATCGATGGAGAAGCAACGCCGGCTGAAGATCATAATGAAAGGGGGGTCCGGGGGGTGGATAACGAGATTCATAAGCGCATCGTTGGCGCCTTCCTGGCGGGCGTCCAGGACATCGCCGGCCAGCATCGAGACGCCATCGCCCAGGTCGAGGAGGCCAGGCGCCTGGCCGTTGCCGGCATCGAGGCCAGCCAGGTGCGGGAGTACACCATCTCCATGTGCATCGAGGCCAGGGACAAGGGCAGATCGCCGCCGCTCATGCTGCACCAGGTGACAAAGTGGGCCGGTCTGGGCTAATATACAAAACCCAAACGAGGGATTGGAATATGAAATGCCGAAATCGCGTAAAAAATCAGAAGCCACCCCCTTCCCCCCCCCGCCTCGCGCGTTTCGTTATGGGGGGGTCACGAAAAATTATGGTGAAAAACAATGAAAGCCGCTGAACTGTTGAGCGAAGCCGCCGAGCTGGTTTCCGGCCCGCGCGCGGAGCAGCACGGCGATATGCGAGACAACCATGAGAATATAGCCGAATTGTGGAACGCCTTCCTGCGGATTCGCCGGGATCCTGTTGCGCCATTGACCGGGTCGCAAGTCGCGATTTGCATGGCGCTGGTGAAGATCGCGCGCACCCAGACCGGCGACGATAATGCGGACGATCTGTGTGATGCGGCGGGTTATTGCGGCATTGCGTCGGAATTGAACGATGACGAGAGATAAATTGGCCGACCAGATGCAGGGCAATTCCGAGCTGATCGTGTGCGAGTGGTGCGGCCACGTCACGCATCTGGTTTGGCGAAATGGCGCCGGCTATTGCGGTTCCTGCAAGCGCGAATTGGAACCTGGCGAGGAGCCCGAAGAATGAATTGTTGGGCGTGCAGCACAGAATTGATTTGGGGCGGCGACCACGAAGCGGATGCTGCTGAATATTCCATTGTGTCAAATCTGCACTGCCCGGAATGCGATTCGATGGTCTTCGTGTACTGGGGTAAGCCTGATGGCGACGAATGAGAAGCTGAGCATACGCCAGGCGCGTGCCGCATTGCGCGAACAGGATGAGGGCAAGCGCCAGGCGGTGCTCGAAGAGCTGGAGGCGCTGGCCGGCGCCGAGATTACTGATGTGCTGGCGTGGGATAATGCCGGCCGCGTCACCTTCAAGGATAGCTCCGAGCTTTCGTCGCGCGCCAGGAAGGCGGTGAAAAAGGTCAAGGTAACCGCGACGGCGCACGGCAACAATATCGAGCTGGAAATGCACGACAAGCTACCGGCGTTGCGGCTGTTGGCGAAGCACCGAGGACTGCTGGAGGTTGCTTCTGACCTGCACCGGCCGTCACTGATTGGAATTAATTTGAAAGGCCCCGATGTGACTGAATACGAGGTGATCGATGACGACAGAGATGTGGATCGGGCAGACGATTAAAGATCTCCGCGAGGAGCGGAAATGGACGCAGCAGCACCTAGCTGGCCTGGCCGGCGTGCATCCGCTGACGATTTTACGCATCGAGCAACTGCATCGTTATGGCTCGGTTCATACAATCGAGGCGCTGCTGAATGCGATGGATCACGAGCTTGAAATTGTGAGGGTAGACGGCGATGGCGAGGCGAAACGCGGATCGTAGCGGCAGACGGCAAAAGGTCGAGGCCGATGAGGCGCTAGGCTCTCTCAGCCTGGATTTTTCAAAGTCTCCCAATGTCTGGAAATTTCTGAGCGACGATAGCTTCTTTCGCGGCCTTCTGGGGCCGGTTGGATCGGGTAAGTCCTATGCCTGTGCTGCCGAGGTCATGTTGCGCGCAGCTAAACAGCCAGCTTCCCCGAAAGATAACATCCGCTATAGCCGTTTCGTCGTTGTGCGGAACAGCTACCCGGAACTGCGAACCACTACCCTCAAAACTTGGACCGAGATCTTCCCGGAGAATCAATGGGGCAATATGCGCTGGTCACCGCCACTGACGCATCATATTAAATTGCCTCCGCGCGATGGTGTTCCTGGCCTCGATTGCGAGGTGATTTTTCTCGCGCTCGATCAGCCGAAAGACGTTAGGAAACTGTTGTCGCTGGAGCTGACTGGTGCCTGGGTAAATGAGGCCCGTGAGCTGCCTCTCGCGGTCGTCCAGGGATTAACGCACAGGGTTGGTCGCTACCCTACCAAGGCTAACGGCGGCGCCCCCTGGAGGGGTATCTGGGCCGACACGAACCCAACTGACGACGATCACTGGTGGCATCGCTTGGCCGAGAAGGAGCCGGTGAAAGGCAAATACAAATGGACGTTTTTTCGCCAGCCGCCAGGCATGAACAGCGTCCCCGCTGATACGCCTGATGCGATACCGGCCGCCCAGAAATTCTGGCTGGCAAATCCCGAAGCGGAGAATGTCAACAATTTGCCGCAGGGTTATTACGAACAACAGTTAGGCGGGAAAGATCTCGACTGGATCCAGTGCTACGTCGGCGGTCAATACGTTTATGTGAAGGAGGGGCGACCGGTCTGGACCGAGTACGATGATGTCACGATGAGCATCGATGCCTTGGAGATCGATAAGACGGCTCCCATCGTGATCGGTTTGGACTTTGGCTTGACCCCGGCGGCGGTGTTCTGTCAGCGCGCCGCGTCTGGCACCTGGAAGATGTTGCATGAATTAGTGACCGAGGATATGGGCCTGGAACGGTTCGGTCAGCATTTGCTCTATGAACTGAACACCAGGTTCGAGGGACTGGAGCCGCAGATCTGGGGTGATCCGGCTGGCGCTGCGCGTGATCAGATCTTCGAGGTTACGAGTTTCGATCATCTTCGCACGCTTGGTCTGAATGCAAAGCCGACTGCGAGTAATGATTTCCAGGTCAGGCGGGAGGCGGGTGCTGCTCCGATGTTACGGCTGATCGGCGGCAAGCCTGGTCTGCTGGTTGACAGTAAATGCCGGCGGCTGAGAAAGGCCCTTGCTGGCGGCTATCATTTTAAGCGTCTCGGCATCTCTGGCGGCACGGATCGCTTTCGAGATGTCCCGAACAAGAATCAGCACTCGCATGTCGGTGATGCTTTCGGTTACGCGCTGCTCGGTGGCGGTGAGCACAGGCGCCTGGTGCGCGGCGCTCATAATCCGATGAGCACCCAGCCGATCAAAGCCAAAATGGATTTCGCCGTTTTATGAATCGCGACTTGATCGACCAGCTTTTGCGTGAGGCTGACGCAGCCTGTGGTTCAGATCCGCGCAAGATGAGTGAGTGGCTGGCTGGTGTGGTGGCCGGCTATGTCGATCTCACATGCGGCAGCGTCTCGTCTGGTTTTGTGCGTGGGAGAAAAATGGGCGCCGCCGTTCAGGGAGGAGGAGGCCTTGGCGGCGCCCGCTCCCGCCAGGCGTCAGCCGGTCCCTCGAAGGGCTGAGCGGCGGAAGATTTATAAAACTTAAAGGGTTTAGTTGTGTTTTTCAAGCCTAGATTGAATGAAAATGCGGTGCTGCTTCCGTTTCGCGCGGCACATCTGGCGGGCATGGAATTGCACCCGGTGCAGCGGCGCGGGCTCGACGTTGCGCCGAACGCCCGTGAGTTGCTCGAAGCTCAAGCCGAATGCGGGCCGGCCTACACATTTATGATCGACGGATTCCCTCTGGCGGTGTTCGGTGCGGTCGAGATCTACCCCGGTGTGGCCGAGGCCTGGCTGCTGCTCGACAGCCGTTCCAGCGCCTATTCGGTTACGGTTGGGCGTAACTCGCGACGTTTCTTTGATCAGCTCGGCCCCGCCATGAAACTGCGGCGGTGTCAAATGCTTGTCGATGTGACTTTCGCGTCAGCCATCCGCTACGCCGAGTGGTGTAAGTTTGAAACTGAAGGCGTGATGCGGAAATTCGGCACTGACGGGACGGACAACCTGATGATGGCAAGGATCTATTAGCCAAAATGAGCAAAGTTGTTAAAAGCATCTCAAAGAAAGTTAGCAAGGCGCTCGGCATCAAGCCAAAGCGGCCGATTGTCCCCGACCCCCCGAAGGCAGCGCCAGCGCCAAAGCCAGCGCCAAAGCCAGCGCCAAAGGAACAGGTTGCTGAGGCCCAGAAGAAACAGGAAGAACAGGCGGTCGTGCAGGAACAAAAGGCCAAGGCCGAGGAAAAGCTCGAAGTCGAACAGGTCGTCAAGGAAGAGCGAAAAAAACGCGCCACGCGTCGGTCGAGAGGTACAGGTGGTGGTATGCGCCTGTTGCTTTCACCTGACCGCCCTAACGCCCAGCTCGGTTTGAAGTCAACTTTGGGCTAATTCATGCATCTCGAAGTCAAGCAGGTTCTCGCCAGGTCAGAGCGCGCCGAGGCGCGTAAGGCACAATGGCGAAATATGCTCGAGCAGTGCTACGAGTTCGCGCTGCCGCAGCGGAATCTTTACGCCGGTCACTGGGAGAGTGGCGCGCCGGGCACCTCGAAAATGGACCGCGTATTCGATTCAACGGCAATCAATTCTACACAGAGATTCTCCAACCGCATTCAGGCCACCATGTTCCCGCCATATCGCCATTGGTGTCGCCTCCAGGCCGGCGATGATATTCCCGGCGATGCGAAAGAGACATTGGAAATGGCGCTCGATCTTTACAATGAGCGCATGTTTGCGGTTTTGCGTCAGACGAATTTTGACCTGGCGATGAGCGAATTTTTACTTGATCTCGCGGTAGGTACAGCCGTGATGATGGTGACGCCTGGCGATGAGACTACGCCGGTGCGATTTGAAGCGGTGCCGCAATACCTGGTGAGTTTCGAAGAAGGACCGCACGGAACGATTGATAATGTCTACCGTAAGATGCGGTTGAAGGCGGAAGCAATTCAACAGCAATGGCCGGATGCGAAACTGCCTGACAAGCTCCAGCAGATGGTCGATCAGAAGCCGCATGAAGATGTGGATCTGATGGAGGCTACGATTTATTCGGTCAAAGACGATTACTGGTGCTACCACGTCATTGCGCCGGATCTTCGCGAGGAGATCGTCTATCGTGAGCTCGACAGCTCGATGTGGATTATCGCGCGCTGGATGGTGTGTTCTGGTGAGATCTGGGGCCGAGGGCCGCTGTGTACGGCGCTTCCTGATATTTTGACCCTCAATGCGACCAAGCGAATGTTGTTACAAAATGCGTCACTGTCGATTGCCGGGATGTACACGGCATCAGATGACGGCGTGCTCAACCCGCAGAACATTAACATCGAGCCCGGTGCGGTTATCCCCGTGGCTCGAAATGGCGGACCCCAGGGCCCAAGTCTGATCCCGTTGCCCCGCGCCGGCGATTTCAACCTGGCGCAGATCGTGATCAATGATTTGAGCATGTCGATCAAGCGTACCTTGCTCGATGACACCCTGCCGCCAGACACCATGTCTGCCAGATCCGCGACCGAGGTCGGCGCCAGGATGTCCGAGTTGGCTAATAACATGGGCGCCAGTTTCGGCAGATTAATTACCGAGGCGATGGTGCCGCTCGTTAAGCGGATCCTGCACGTCATGGAACAGGAGAATCTGATCGATATGGCGGGGATGCGCGTTGATGGGCGCCAGGTTAAAATTGTACCGGTCAGCCCGCTTGCCAAGGCTCAGAACATGGAAGAGCTGGACAGCGTGTTGCAATTCGCGCAGATCACCCAATCTTTTGGGCCAATGGGCCAGATGGCGATGAACCAGGAGCGCGCGCTTGAATTTATCGCGGATCGGCTGGGTGTGCCGGCGCGAGTGCTGACCACCGGCGATGAGCGCGCGGAGATGATGGCCCAGATGCAGGAGATGGCGGAAGCCGCCGCTGAAGCAGAAGCAGGAGCCGGGGAAGAGCAAGAGGTTGCCGCATGATGAGCTGGGACAATCTGTTGCAGACCCCGGAATTACCAGACGACCAGACAGGTAACGAAATTGACAGGCTGATCCTCCGGGTTTTCTCGACCCGCGACGGCAAGAAGTTGTTAACGCATTTCCGCCAGATCACCATCGAACAGCCGACGTGGTTCCCTGGTGAAGATGCAAGCCACGGCTACGCCCGTGAAGGCCAAAACAGCATGATCCGCGACATAGAGCGGCGCATGGCTAGAGCAAGGATTGAAAAATGAGTGACGAACAGGCCACGCCAGAAACAGAAGACGAAAGTAAACCCTTAATTAATGTTGAGCCCGAAAAAAATGCTGCACCGGTTGATGAGCCTGATGGAATCCCTGTCATGGTGGATGACGACGACCATGCCTTCACGACTGACCCGCCTGAAGCTGTGGCTGATCGGCCTGAAAATATCCCGGAGAATTTCTGGAATGCTGCAAGTGGTGAAGTCGAAACTGACAAGCTGGCTCAAGCGTATAGCGACTTGCGTGCGAAAATGGATAGCGGCAAGCATAAAGCTCCTAAAGACGGCAAGTATGATTTTGCTGCGTTTCCCGATCTGGCTGGCGAAGAAGACGATGAGCTTCTTGGGTCGTTTTCGGAAATCTTGAAAGATGAGGGTATCAGCCAAGCCGGCGCGGACAAGCTGCTGACGCTGTGGCAAGAAACAAATGGGATGGTGCACGAAGAGGTCGCCAAATCTCACGCTGAGCAAAAGGCGTTACTCGGCCGCAACGGCGATAAAATTATTGAAAGTACCGAAAACTGGTTAGTCAAGATGCAGTCATCCGGCGTCATCTCCGATGGTGAGCTGGAGGCATTGGCGAACAGTACCGGCGATGCGCGCGTTGTGACCGCGCTCAACAAGATCCGGCGGTCATATAACGAAATGGATGTCCCGTCGCCATCTGCCGCAGTCGAGGACGGCGCCGTCGATGCGCTCGAACTGCAATCGATGATGGCGGATTCTCGATACGGGAACGACATGGCTTATACGAAGAGTGTTGAGAACAAGTGGTACGCGCTCCACGGTGAAGGCAAGCCGAACTGAAAATCGGTTACACCGGCCTAGCGCCATTTACGCTAGAGGATGAACACGCCGATAACCATTCGTGGCCGGTGTAATGAATTTTTGTCGGCCCTTGCGGACAACCGACGCTAACAGCAACAATTTTTGAAAGGTGAAAAATCATGGCACTCAGTGTCAGCACAGCCTTCACCACGTTGTTTGATGCAGAGGTCAAGCAGGCTTATCAGGCCCAACGCAAATTGGCCGGCCTCATTCGAGAACGTGATGCGCAAGGCGCGACGACCGTGAAATTCCCGAAATTGGGGAAGGGCGCGGCTACCATTCGGACTCCCCAAAGTGACGTAGTTCCGATCAACGCCACCTATTCGCAAGCAACTGCGACGATGGTGGATTGGATTGCGTCAGAGTATTCGGACATCTTCAATCAGTCACACGTCAACTTCAACGACCGGCAAGAGCTGGTTCAGATGGTTGGCGGCGCGATTGGTCGGAGAATGGATCAGGTCTGCATCGACGCATTGGACGCGGCAACGCCGGCAACGGTAGCCAACTCCATTGGCGGGGCGAACACCGACCTCAACGTGGACAAAATCCGCGAGGCCGCGAAGAAGCTCAATGCTAATAACGTACCTGCGGACAATCGGACACTGTTGATCCACGCCAATTCACTGGCTGCATTGTTAGGGGAAACCCAAGCCACTAGCGTCGATTATACGACTGCTAGAGCGTTAATGGACGGAAGCCTGGATACTTATTTAGGCTTTAAAATCATAGTGTTAGGCAACATGGACGAAGGTGGCCTGACCATTGATGGCTCGAACGACCGTCTCGCTTATGCATTCCACAAGAGTGCTTTGGGCATGGGCATCTCGATGCAGAATCAGACGCGGGTTGATTACATTCCTGAGAAAACTTCGTATCTGGTGGCCTCCATGTTCTCCGCTGGTGCAATCGCCGTCGAAGACACGACGGCCGGCGGCATCGTGCAAATAACCTGTAGGGAGACATAATCATGGCTTTTGCAAGATCAGGTTGGAACCCTATCGGCGGTCAATCCAAGAAAGGTAACGCACCGGCGGTTTGGGCGTATAGCTCGGCCGATGCGATTGCCACCGTCAACACGGCCGCGTACTTCAACAGCGTGTCAGACGAGGTTTCGGTTCGCGATATCATTTTCGTGGTCGATACCGCAACGCCGACGCTTAGCATCGTAAGCGTTTTGAGTAACGCGTCTGGTGTGGTCGATGTCAGCGATGGCACGGCGATTGCCGAAACTGACGGCGACTAGTGACTAACGGCAAGGCGGGGGCTCCGGCCCTCGCTGCGCCTATATTTCTGAGGGGCGCGCATGGCGACCGGCGACACCAAACTGTCGATTTGTTCTGATAGTTTAATAATGCTGGGGGCCGCGCCCCTTTCGTCGTTTTCGGAAGGCACTGACGCGGCGCAGATCTGCGACAGGCTTTATGACGACATCCGTGACACTCTTCTGCTGTCTTATCCCTGGGCCTTTTCCCATAAGAAAGTGCAACTCGCGCAGAGCGTCGATACGCCGACCAACGAATGGGCATATGAGTATCCACTGCCGTCTGACATTCTCGGCCCCGGCCCACGCGCTCTGTTTACATCTAGCGGCACGCGCACCAGCCCGACAGCGCATGGCTGGGAGGTCTACGAGGCCAGCGTGTTGACGAATTATTCCACCGTTTATATCGACTACCAATTCCGGCCGTCAGAAGATGTGATGCCGACTTTTTTCGTGCAACTGCTGAAATATTACATGGCATGGCATATCGCGGAACCCGTCACCGATCAGATTACAAAAGGGCAATACTATCAATTCCTGGCAGTCGGCAATCCGGGTGAGAATTTTCGCGGCGGCATGTTTCGGCAAGCTATGCAGATCGACGGCGCGGCGCGCCCGACGCAAGCCTTTATCGACTATCCGTTGCTGACTGCGCGCGCGGTTTAAGCCGTGAGCCGCGTAATCCGCATTCAGACGAATTTTTCTGCTGGTGAGATGGACCCGCTACTTCGGGCTCGAATTGACCTGGCGCAGTATTTCAATGCTCTGGAAACGGCGACCAATGTTCATATCTTGCCACAGGGGGGCGCCAAGCGCCGGGGCGGCATGAAATATCTGGCAGAGTTGCCAGGAGCCGCATCGCCGGCCAGCGGGGTGCGCCTGATCCCGTTCGAGTTTTCGACAGACGACAGTTATATGTTCGCGCTTACCAACGGCCGCATATACATTTTCCGCAACGCCGTGTTGGTCACAAATATCAACGGCAGCGGTAACGACTATCTGGCGGTCGCTTCGATCACCAGCGCGATGCTTCAGAAAATCCGATATGCGCAATCGGCTGACACGATCATCTTTGTGCATGAAGATCTGCCGCCATTAAAAATCGTTCGTGGCGGTTCGCATAGCACCTGGACTGCGACGGCGATTACGTTCGCCAACGCCCCGCAAAACGCCTTCACGGTTTCCTCTACGCAGCCCGCCGCTACGCTTACACCAAGCGCGACTACCGGCAACATAACTCTGACTGCATCAGCGGCCGTTTTTTCTAGCGGAAATGTCAATCAATTCATCAACGCGCTGAACACTTTCGGGCGTGTGCGGATTGTAGAGTTTGTCAGTACCACGGTTGTCAAGGCGTTTGCCGAAGTTTCATTTTTTGATACCAGCGTAATCGCATCCGGCGATTGGGATCTGGAATCCGGCTACGAGGCATCCTGGTCTGTAACGCGCGGCTACCCGATAAGCACAACATTTCACGAAGGGCGTTTGTTTTTCGGCGGCAGCAAATCGCAGCCAACGACATTCTGGGGCTCGGTCGTAAATCAATATTTCGATTTTGATCTTGGCGAGGCACTCGATGATCGGGCTATCGGCGGCACCATTACCACCGCATCGCTGAACAGCATAGTCGATATCTTCAGTGGCCGTGATCTTCAGCTCTTCACGACCGGCGGCGAATTTTACATTCCTCAAACCGTTGGCGAACCGATCACGCCGAGCAATCTGACTGTCAAGGTCGCGACGAGGAATGGCATCAAGCCGGGTTGCCCGGTCGCTGGCCTCGATTCCGGCACATTGTTCGTGCAGCGCCAGGGCAAGCAGCTCAATGAAATGCTTTTCACGGATCTGGAAGCGGCGTACACCACCGCCAACATCTCGCTGTTATCCGGGCATCTCCTGCGCACGCCAATCGACATGGCGATCAGGCGCGCAACATCGACCGAGGAGGCTGACCGGCTCTTCATCGTCAACGACGGCGACGGCTCATTGGCGGTGTTTTCACTGCTACGCGCGCAGCAGGTCGTGGCACCTTCTGTTTTTGAGACAGACGGGGATTTCAAGGCAATCGGCGTTGATGTTGATACTGTCTATGTCATCGTCAAGCGCTCGATAGATGGTAGCGATGTCTACTATGTGGAGATCTTCGATTCAACGCTGCATACCGATTCCGCAGTTTATTCCGCCAGCGTCAGCAGCACCGGCGCGGCGGCACATCTTGAAGACGAGACGCTCGATGTCATCGTGGACGGCGCGGTGCAGAACGACAAAACGGTATCTGGCGGCAGCGTGACCTTCGACCGGGCATCGACCGCGAATTACGAGATCGGTATGCCGTTCACCATGACGTTGAAGACCATGCCCGTTGAGCCGCGTCTGCAATCCGGCAATATCAAGGGGTTCAAGAAGCGCGTTTTGGAGGTCAACGCCGAGGTGTACGAGAGCCAGGCGATGACGATCAATACGCAGGAGGTCAGTTTCAGATCTTTCGGTGAAGATGTCCTCGATATCGCCGTGGCGCCTTTCACCGGCGTTAAAAAAGTCGGCCCACTGCTGGGTTTCGAGGCCGAAGGCGCAATCACAGTCAGCCAGTCGGTGCCGCTCGACCTGCACCTTCTGGCGCTCGATTACAAACTTTCCGTGGGGCAATAGCGATGACAACATTTATAGCATCAGCAGCAACTTGGATTTCAGCTAATGCCGCAACCATTAGCACTATCGCGACCGTGGCGAGTACGGCGGTCTCCTTAATATCAGCCGGCACATCAGCAGCCGCACAGGTTCAGCAGGGTGAGGCCCGCGCCGTTGAGTACGAGGCCAAGGCTGAAGTGCCAATAATGCAGTCGCGTTCAGAGCAAATCGCGGCCAAGCAGGAGGCTACCGTTCACCGAGAGGCCGGCACGAAAGCGCTCAAGAAAATGCGCTCCGACATCGCGGCCGTCAAGGCACGCGCGGCGTATGGCTCACTCAATCCCTTTACTGGTAGCACCGGCACGCTTGTCAATTTTAATTATGCCGAAGGCACCGACGACTACATGACCCAGGTTCGTAACGCCGTCATCGCGTCGGAAAATGCTGGCGTTTCAGAAGGCGCGGCGCGCTATCAGCGGGATCTTTATCGCCAGGCGGCAGTCAACGCCCGCACCGGTGGCTATATGGGTGCTGCCGCGACTGGACTTGAGCAAGGCTTCCAAGCATTCCAGGCAGGGGCGTTTAGGCCAGCGGCGGCGCCAGTCAGTTCCGCCGGCGGCTACTCTCACCTCTCAACTATCACATAAACGATGGCAAGATATCCCCGATATGAGCGAACCGCCAGCCTGACCGCCCGTGCGCATGTGCCAGGTATGCCAGACTTCGCGGACGCGCGGGAGCAGCAGCGCAACGCGCAAATCTTGGGCGCCTCCGCTGACCGCATGTTCCAGTTTGCAATGAAAGGCGTCGAGAAACAGGCCCGGCATCAGGGCGCCCGCGATGCGGCTAGCGCGCCGGAAGCGACATTGCAAAAATACCAGGCCAACGCACCGCAGACGGCATACGAGGAAAGTGCATATGCCACTGCGGTGAATATCAGTGCCACGCGAATCGAAACCGAGGCGCGCACTGAAATGAATAGCGCCTGGCTCGAGTGGCAGAAGAATTGGCAACAAGAAGCGTATACGCCTGAAACTCTCGTCACCAAAATGACTGCCATTCAGACCGGCTATTCCGAGGCGCTTGCGAATCTCGATCCGGTCGCCGCTCAAAATCTGTCTGCCAAACTCGAAATGCACGGACAATCGCTGCATATTGATGTCGCCGGCACATACTTAAAACAGCAAGCCAAGGAGCAAGCGGCCCAGGCGGTCAGACACCAGGTAGCGTATCAAGATGATTTGCAGCGGTTCGCCCGCCGTGCCGAGCCTAACGCTGAAATGTTCGATGGCGGTCTAAGTCTGAGACTGGAGAATTTCCGCGCCGGCCAGCTTGCGCTTGGTGTTGACCCAGCCACAGTCGAAAGATCTGTCGCCGCCATGGAGGCGCTGTCGCACGAAGATCGTGTTCGCGGCCAATTCAGCCGGTTGTCGTCGCCGGAAGAGCAGAAGGAATTTCTGAAAAAGTTCAAGGCCGACCAGAATGACGGCAACAAACTGGCGCGCGGCCTGGATTCTAAACAGATTAAGATGCTGATCGGTGAGATGAGTGGCGCGCCAAGAGCCCACGCTGCCGCCATGAAACGCATCGCAACCCGCGTCAAATCGACGGCCGGCGACTATTTTAGAAATCTCGGTAAGGGGTATGACACGCGACCGGGAGATCTTGTAGACCTGGAGAAACAGGCGCATTTCAGTGGCGATCCAGAGGCCATCAAGGCGGTCAATTTGTTGCGCGAGGGCGTCAATCTGCGCCGCCGAATGGTGGCAATGCCAGTCGTAGTGGCCGAGGATCACGTCACTCAGATGCGGAATGCCATTGCTGGCGGCGCATCACCGGAAGCGGCCGATCTCACCGAGCTTGCTGAAGGTATTGTTGCGACGGCTAAAACCGGATTGAGTACCGACCAGGTGGGCTATCACAACACCATTGTGAATCCAGAAGAGCCGATGGCTGGGTTATCGACTGAAAATCTGGTGCCGACCGAAGAGAACTTCACAAAAATCCGCGACCGGGTTCAGAGCGTCAACGCCTTCTCGGCCACCATGGGCAATTTCGCCCCGCTCTATTTTACGGCTGCTGAAAAACAGCACTTCACGACATTCTTCAGCGATGCCCGTATCGCGCCGGAAACCAAACTCGCAGCGGTGATGACATTGAACAAAGCATCGCCAGGCGGGTCAATCACGCTTCTTCAGCAGCTAACGGATAACGCCGGCCCGATGGTTGTCGCTGCAGGGCTTGTGGCAGACGGGAATAATGTCGCGGCGCTCCATATCATGCAAGGCGTCGAGGCTGACGCGCTTGGGCTAAAACCAGAAGGGGAGCCTCAAGCGCCGGTCTTTGGCGACAAAGAAAGGGCCGAAATTTTTGATAGTCTTCTCCGCTCTGGTGAAACCGCCCGTCCATTCCAGTTTGGGAACAAGACTATAGCGACAACCCGGTCTGCCGCTAAAATGATGTTCCTTGGCATGTATCAGACTGATATCAGGGCTAAGCAGAGCCCGGAAGAATATTACACAAGGGCGGTCCAGACCACCTTAGGCGCGAAATACGGTCGCGAAGATATCACACATGGCGGCATCCATGAGACGCGTAAGCCAGGCGCTTTATATGGCAAAAATTTCGCCGGCCACAAGGTTCTCCTTTCCCCGCAAATGCCGGTGCAACATTTCCGTTGGCTTGAAGATAATCTGAATGCCGAAGACGCGGGCTTAACGAAAGAGCATCTTGTAGCTCACGATTTAGCGACTGAGGGCCACCAGGGCTGGCCTAAAGTGGGAAACAAAGCGTCTGACGATGCCAGGATTGAGGATTTGCGCCAGGCAACTTTCGCGCCGGGCAGCAGACCCGGTTGGGCTCGGCTTCTAACGCCGCAAGGCGACGGATACCAAGATGGTTATGAAGTCAATCTTGTTCAGTTGCATCTCTTGATGACACGAAAATTCTCAACGCAATGACTAGCTGGATAGAGCCCAACCCGATGATGGCGCCGCCCCGCGTCACGCCAGGGCATCAGGCGACATTGAGCGAGGCGTACAGAAGCGGTCAAACTGGCTGGACCGCCTTTTCTGCTTATGCCCCGGTTAATGCCGCGCGCGACGAATTACAGCCTTATGTTGATGCTTATCGTCTACACACGAACCAGCCAGAATCAAACTGGGCTCTCGATTTTCTGCCAGATCCAGAGTTATTTAACCCGGCCGAGGAGGCAATACGTTTTGGCCGACCGGAAGAGGTTGACTGGTCTGTATCAATAGGGCGTTCGAGTTCGTTTGTCGGATTGATGAACTTTGCGGCGGAACACGGTAAAGATTACGGCCTAGAGCCGCTCGATATAGAGACGCTGAAAAAGCGAGTCGGGGAACAGATCCGAAAGCGAGACGCCGAAACGCAAGCGATGTCTCAGCGGACCACCGGGATGTCCACCGTCGCTAATGTTGTTGGTAACTTTGCCGGGTTTGGTTTGGACGTTTGGAGAGATCCGGCCGGCCACATGGCTTTGCTAATCGGCGGCGGCGGCTATCAGTTCGCAGCCCGTGGCGTGGTCAAGGAAGTCGGGCGCCGCGCGCTACAAGAATCTTTGATCGGCGCCGGAATTGAAGCGTGGATGCAGCCGCAAGTCGCGGCGTGGCGCCAGGAATACGGACTAGATTACTCATGGGAGCATTTCCGTAACGCGGTCGCGCTGGGGGGTGTCGCGGGTGCTGGCTTTGGCGCTGTGCTGCAATCCGGCGCCCGCGCTTATCGCGGCCCAATCGGAAAGGCATATGGCCGGGAGTTGGGGCGCCAGGTCAAGCGCACGCCAGCGGAGGCGGTTCACCGCAAAATGCTCGAACTGGATCGTGAGGCGGTTCTTTCCGGGCTGCGCGCTCTCGAACATGCTGGCGTCAAGACCAGCGATGGCGCGGAAGCTGTCCGCATGGCCGAGGCTGGCCGCGAGGCGGTCGAAGATAACGAGTTTGGGTACTCTCTCGGTGACCACGCGGCCAACGTCATCGAGGCTGAATACTCGGTGCATCTTGATATTCCGATGGCCCAGCGCGAACGTCCCGCCCCAGCCAGCCCCGATGATATCCACTATCACGACAATCTCGACGCAACCGTTTATAGGTTCAATCCGGCCGACATCGAAGTTGATGCTAAGACTTTTCAGTTTAAGAAAGAAGGCACCGATGAGTTTGGTGTCAGCCAGGCCCTAGCCGGCGTAACTAAATGGGATGCCATCAAGGCCGGCCAGATCGTGGTCTATGAATTTGCTGACGGTCGCAGGGCAATCGCAGACGGTCATCAACGCCTTGGCCTGGCAAAGCGCATAACTACACAAGACCCAAGTCAAAAGCCGGTCATTTATGGGTCGTTGTTGCGCGAAGTCGATGGCATTACGCCAGACCAGGCGCGCGCCATTGCTGCTATGAAAAATATTGCTGAAGGCACCGGCAGTGCCATTGACGCGGCCAGGGTGTTGCGTCTCGACCCAAAGCGCCTTGGTGAGTTGCCGCCTAGATCCCGGCTGGTGTCTCAGGCGCGTGACCTTGTGGATCTCTCGGACGAGGTGTTTAACGCAGTCGAGAACGGCGTTGTGCCAGCGAGGTATGCCGCAATCGTTGGGCGCCTGGTGAAAGACCCCGACCAGCAGATGGCCATCATGCAGGTTTTGGCGAAGTCTTCGCCCGATAATGCAACCCAGGCAGAATCAATAGTGCGCCAGGCCATGAATGCCGGGTTTGATGAAAGCACCCAGGTCACGCTTTTCGGTGAAGAGCACCTGGTCGCGAGTTTGTTTTCTGAACGGGCAAAGGTTCTCGACACCACGCTCAAGACGTTGAGGCGCGACCGTTCCGTTTTCAACAGCCTGAACGAAAACCGCGCGCAAATCGAGGCCGAGGGCAATGTTCTCGATGCTGCACAAAATCGGACAAGGAGTGAAATCGATGCCCAAGCGATCACGGTCATACAAAAAGCGGCAAACCGAAAAGGCGAGCTCTCGGACGCGCTCAGCGCAGCCGCGAAAAAATTCAAAGAAACAGGTAACGCCGCCGGTGCAGCTAGAGCATTCACCGATGCTGTCCGACGAGCAGTGGAACGCGGCGATCTTGATGGCGCAGAACTTGGCGATGGGGGACGCGTTGTCGATGTTGCGCCGGAAAGCTATCCAGTCGCGGCAAGCCCAGCGCGAGAAAGCCTAGACGCATTTGACGACCCGGTTAGCGGTGATGGTGTAGCGCGTCAGGCGGATCAGCTCGAAAACGATTTCCGCACGGCGGTCGAGCGAAACGAAGATGCCATAGCTAAAGGCGTCATCATTCCCGATTATCGGCCATATCTGCACATGACGGATGATTCCATCGAGGTGCCGTTGTCGGCTATCAAGCCGATCAGAGCCAGAGAAGATGGCATCGCAAATGCTGAAAAATTCATGGCGGCATCAGCGCGCGGCGAAGGTGAAGGCCGTGGCCCGATCTCTCTTCGAGATGATGGCGACGGCACCTATACGCTGCTAGATGGCAATTCGACATATGCCGTGGCATCGAAGGCCGGTATGCCGGTGCTGCCGGCGCGCATACTGACTGATGAGCAGTTTAGAGGCGAGGTCGCCACCAAGCACGCCAAATTGATAATGGAGCTTGGCCCGAATGCAAAGAAAAAGCGGGTCGTTCTCGCCGGGGATCTGGAACCGGCTCATTTAGAAAGCCTGGAGCGAATGCTGCAAAGCGGCCAGGGCTATTTATCTATCGATGACATTATCGCCAGGAACACTGGTTTTAACAAAGTTCTGAATGATGCAGTGGAGGATGCGGCCGGGGAACACATTGTCGTTGCGCGCGGGCCGCTAAAAGAACGCGACAGAATTGAGGCCAAGGTAAACGGGAAATATTTTGGCAAACTGAATAATATTGCCGATGTTTCGAGATCGACAGTTGTTGTCGCGAGGCCAAGCGACGCCGACGAATTTATCGCGAAATTAGGGAAACGATTCCATGTCATTGACGAAGGGTGGCAAGGCGCGCCGCACGGCCACCAAAATTATGTCGGCTATTTCGATAAGAAAATCGCGGTCATTTCTGACGATGGCTTGATCGGAGAGGTGATTGTTGTTGAGCGGGGCATGTATGACGCAAAGGGATTGGGCGGGCATTCGTATTATGAAATCATGCGCGGCGACCCGCTTGGGCCGGCTATCGCGGGATTGCCAGATGGTCCGATCAAAACCAGGTTGTTGGCGGCAAGCCAGGCCGGTGATGTTGTTGGAGCAAAATTGATCGCGAAAACGGAGGCGACAAAATTATATGAGAGCGTCCACCCGACGATGGATGGCGACTTCCGTCAGGTGGCAGGAACGGCGCTTGGGTCAGCCCCGGAGACAAGCGCTCTGATTTTGAACTCGGCTTCTGACAGTTCTGGCGTGCGGTGGTCTGCCAGCAGCTCATCAGTGGATATTTTGCCCCATTCGGCCGCGTCTTCGTCCCAGATAAACGCCGCGCCATCGTCGCGGAGCACAGCGGGGAATTTACCTTCGAGCGAAAAAAATCTCATAGATGACAGTATAGAGCAAACCGCTGCCGGTGATCAAACCTTAATTCCCGGCGTAGAGCCGATTACTGACCGGGCCCGCGCCGAAGCTGCGCTGGGTAGACCGCTGCACGGCGGCAATAAACCGGCAGATTTTGGTCTATTTGACGAAGGCCAACGCCTCCAGAACGATCTTCTCGATATGGTGCCGGATCTTGACCGCGTGGAGCTTGACCCGACCACCGGCGACCTGACCCCCGTGATGCGCTCGGCGCGCGATCTTCTCGATGAAATTGACCAGGATGCTCGAATGCTCAAATCATTTGAAACGTGCTCGTTATGAGTTTCCTTGAGTGCATGGCACGCGCCGCGCGCGCTGGTGAGATCTCTGAAGAACAGGCTGTCTATGTCAGAGATTTATTTGACGCGACACACATGGAGATGCGTGGAGCGATGTCCGAGGCTGCGGCCGATGCTGCTGCGGCGTCAAAGGCGTTCGACCAGGCCAAGGCAGATGTCGCGCACCGGAATCGCGTCAAGGTGCTCTCGATCCTGTCCTACCGGGCCCGTGAAACAGATCTGCGCAGCTATCCGAAAGTGGGCGGCGCCGCGCGACCTGGCAAGGCGTTACAGGCATTGGTGTCGCCAGATCATCGCAGTCGCACGATGTCTCTGGAATATTACCAGCGGTCCGTCGAGGCCGACTTGTTCAGCAATATGGACAATGTTCTCTACGAATTTCGCAAGACGGTGACCGGTGGCGAACGCGCGCCAGCACGAATGCGTGACGTGGTGCGGGAGATATTTGGCGAGGATACCGGCAGCGCGTCAGCCAGGGAACTCGCAAAAGCCTGGACCGACACGGCGGATCTAGCCAGGAAACGCGCCAACGCCGGCGGAATGCGGATACCGATCCGTGTCGGTTGGGGTATGCCACAGAGCCATAACGCCATGCTGGTGCGGGCATCGAGCAAGGATGCGTGGATCAACTTCTTGATGGAAGATGGCGGCGGGATGCTCGATATGGCTAAAATGCGAAGCGAGAGCACCGGACTGCCGTTTAACGATGGCACACTGCGCGCGGCGCTATCGGATGTTTACGACAGCATCGTTACCGAGGGTTACAACAAGTTGCGGCCAGGCACCGCGCAGCGCGGCAAAGCGTTGCATAATCGCCACACCGACAGCCGGTTCCTGGTGTTCAAAGATCCCGATTCCTGGATGAAGTATCAGGAGAAATTTGGCTCCGACGACATCTTCGAGACGATGACCAGCCACATTCGCTCGATGAGCCGCGACATCTCTATGCTGGAAATGTTTGGCCCCAACCCGGAGCAGACGGTTCTTGCGCTCAAGGCTGCGGCTCGGAAATCTGCCCTGGAAAGCGGCGACCCGAAGGCCATCGAAAAGATCACCGGCGACCTGACGGGATTCGACAATCTCTGGCGCGTGGCGACAAAAGGCGAAGCGACCCAAAATCAGCTCTGGGCAAATGTCGGATCGGGCACCCGAAACATTCTCTCGGCAGCGATGTTGGGCGGCGCGCCCATTACGGCACTGGCCGACTTCAATACGCAACGTCTCGCGGCTGCATTTGTCGGAATGCCGGTGACGCCATTGATGACAAAGGTCTTTCGCGAGATGCGTAATGGCGAAGAAACCGCGCGTTTTGCGGCCCGCATGGGCCTGGTGGCCGACAGCTTCATTCGCGCCGGCTCGGCCAACGCCAGGTTCTTTGGCGATACGATGCTGCCAGGCGTCACGCAGCGCATTGCCGACACCACGCATCGCCTCTCCGGGCTGACCGGCATCACTCGCGCCGGGCGCCAGGCGTTTGGGCTGGAGTTCCAAGGCCACCTGGCCGATGTCGCCGGGAAGAAATTCGCGGATCTCCATGATGGGCTGCAGCAGATCTTCAACCGCAGCGGCATCACGGCGGATGAGTGGGACATGATCCGGGCCACGCCGATCACCACGCACAACGGCGCGACATTTCTCCGCGTGCTTGATGTCGAGGACCGCACCCTGGCGATGAAGGCGATGTCCATGGTGGAGCGCGAAATGGACTTCGCCGTGCCGATCCCGAATCTCCGATCTCGCACAATGCTGAAGGGCACGTCAGATCGAGGCACTTATGTCGGTGAGCTGGCCCGCATGACCGGCATGTTCAAGACTTTCCCGGTGACCATCACCCTGAACAACGTCATGCGGTATCTGAATCAAGACACAACCGCCTCGAAAGCCCGATGGATGACCGATTTCATCATTGGGTCTGCGGTGATCGGCGGTCTGGTGATTGGTGCCAAAAGTATGGTTTACGGGCGCGATCCCCGTGACATGACCACGCCGGAATTTTGGGGTGCCGCTCTGCTGCAAGGTGGCGGTCTGGGCATCCTGGGCGATTTCCTGTTCCAGAATGTCAACCGATTTGGCGCGGGCTTTGGATCCACTCTGGCAGGGCCAGGCGCCGGCTTTGGCACCGACCTAATCAATCTGACCGCCGGCAATGTCATAGAAGCTACACAAGGTAAGGACATGAAAATAGGCCGCGAACTGACGGATTTTGTCGCACGTTATACGCCGGGAACGGGGATCTGGTATGTGCGGTTAGCGTATGAACGCCTGATTTTGGATCAACTCAGAAGGATGGCTGACCCCAACGCGCGACAGCGATTCCGAAGAAAGGCCCGGAACTTGGAACGGCATTTCGGTCAACAGATGTGGTGGGAGCATGGCGAAATGGCGCCAAGCCGCGCGCCAGATCTCAGCGCAGCATTGGGGAATTAAATGAGGATCTATCATGGCTGACTATGCGATAACAGCGGTCGAGCGGCGGGTTGTCTATTCGGGCAGCGCTGGCACCGGGCCCTATTCATTCTCCTTCCCCGTGCTGACCTCGACCGACATCAAGGTTTACAAAGACACCACATTACTCACCGAGACGACCGACTATACTGTCACGGTTTCCGCCGGCGATGGCACTGGCTCGGTCACGCTGGTTGTCGCAGCATCATCAGAAAATACGATTACCATTGTCGGCGCGCGGTCAATCCAGCGCTCCAGCGATTTCGTGACGGCCGGCGATCTACTTGCATCGTCACTGAACACCGAACTCGATAGCCTCACGATATTTACGCAGCAGGTCAGCGAGGAATCTGACCGCGCTATAAAGGCGCCGGTCACTGACCCGACTTCAATCGATATGACACTCCCGGTCAAGGCTGACCGTAAAGGCACCTACCTGGCGTTTAATTCGACAAGCGGCGATCCAGAGGCGGGCGCGACCACTGCCGCCGTCAACACGCTGGTCGATATCACTGACGAAATCAACACCGTCGCCGGCATTGGCGATGAAGTCACGACAGTCGCCGGGCTTGCTGCCGCCATCACCACGGTGAACGGCATCTCGGTCAACATTTCGACAGTCGCCGGTATAGCCGCTAATGTCACGACAGTCGCCAGCGATGCAGCAGACATCAGCACGGTCGCCGGGAAGTCGGCAGAGATCGGAAGGCTAGGTACGGCGGGCGCGGCGGCTTCGCTAACTACGCTTGGCACGGCAGATGCGGTCAGCGATATGAACACCCTGGAGGCCATCGCCGCGAACATCACAGCCTTGGCCGGTATAGCCGCTAATGTCACGACAGTCGCCGCGATCTCAAGTGACGTGACTGCCGTAGCCGCCGACGCCGCGGACATAGGGACAGTCGCCGGGATCGCAAGTAACGTAACCACCGTAGCCGGTGTCTCAGGTAATGTGACGACTGTGGCGGGAATCGCAAGTGACGTGACTACCGTAGCCGGTGTCTCAGGTAATGTCACGACAGTCGCCTCGAACATCGCGGGGGTCAACTCGTTCGCTGAGAGATACCGGGTTGAAGCGTCTGACCCTGCGTCTAGCCTAGATCAAGGCGACTTGGTTTTTAACACTGGGTCTTCACTTCTGAAATATTACAACGGGTCAGCATGGGTTGCCGTCAGCGCCCCTGACGTAACTCTGGCCGATGCCACGGCACTGTCGATTGCCCTCGGCTAAAGGAGAAAAAAATGCCGAATGTTTTCAAAAACGCAAAGACCATCAGTGTCAGCAACAGTTCTGCTGATACGGTCTACACTACACCCGCCGCCACCAAGACCATCATTTTGGGTGCGATGATCTGCAACAAGAGTGCTGCGTCTCGTGATGTGACCGTGACCTGGACCGACAGCAGCGATAGCGGCAACGCCACGTCCCTGCTGCATGAAGTTCCCGTACCTGGAGATTCGAGTTTGGAAGTTCTGAGCGGTCAGAAATATGTATTGGAGGCGGGTGATCTGCTCAAGTGTCTCTCGTCTGATGACTCAGCATCTCTGGATATCACCGTTGGTGTAATGGAGATCACATAGATGCCTTATGTAGGACCGGCCCCGTCGAATAGATTAGCCAGCGCAGCCGACATCGAAGCGGGGGCTGTCGATAGCTCTGAACTTGCTAGTGGTGCAGTGGATATAGCGCATCTCAGCGCATCTGGCACTGCCGGATCGGGGAACTTTCTACGTGGCGATAATAGTTGGCAAACTGCTGGTCTTACCGGCGTCACCACGGGCAGCGGCAATGTCACAATCACCAGCGGAAATCTCATCGTCGCATCCGGCAACGGCATCGACTTTTCTGCCACGGCAGACAGCACCGGAACGATGACAAGCGAACTTCTTGACGACTACGAAGAAGGCACCTTCACGCCCACGGCGGCAAGTAATTTCAGCGGGTCTGTTTCAAACGTCGAGGGCCATTATGTAAAAGTTGGTTCGGTAGTGGCAATCTGGATGGTGGCGACACTTTCAAATACCTCAGATGGCAGTACGGCCTCTATCGATGGTCTTCCCTTCACAAGCAACAGCTTTGCACAGCACCACCACGCTCTGGCACAGGGCTACACTACATCAGGATTAGACGGGCCACTTTACCCATGCGTCAGTGGCGGTACTACTACAGCTTTTTGGTATACCAAAGGCACAAGCCACGGGACGGCAGATTACCCCAGCTACAGTGAAATCGGCTGCGGCAGCTCTACTATCGCCATGTCTGTTGGCGGTACATATCGAACCAGTAGCTAAAAGGAAAAAAACAATGGCGTTAATTGAGCAAACAATCGTTGATAAAATCGAAGTTGTCGGAGATTTCAAACACGTTCAAGTGCGGCAGGACAACTTAATTGTTGATGACGACACCGATGAAATAAAATCACGGGGTAATTTCCACCGATACGTTCTAGCCCCCGGCGCTGATCTATCAGGTCAGCCCGATGATGTAGCGGCAATCGCTGACGCAGTTTGGACTGACGAAATCAAAGCTGCATGGGCGGCGCATCAAGCGGAGCAAATGGGGTAGCATATGCCTTATCTGGGGAAACAGCCAACGGCCTCGGACTCTCTGAGCATCTTCAAGTATGTCGCGAGTAGCTCACAAACGACTTTTTCGGGCGCGGACGCCAACGGGCAAACCCTTTCCTACGATATTGGGGACGGCTCCTGTCAGGTTCACCTCAACGGAATACGTCTTTCGGACGAAGACATTACTGCTGAAAATGGAACGAGCGTGGTCCTAGCTGCTTGCACCGCCGGGGACATCGTGCATATCCAGGCCACCAAGGCTTTCATCCCCGCCGACGTTGTGAGCGCCTCGTCAGGGGGCACCTTCGCATCTGCCGTTACTATGGCTAGCCCTCTCGCTGTAGCCTCTGGCGGTACTGGCGCGGCCACGCACACGGCGAATAATGTTTTAATCGGTGCAGGGACCAGCGCCGTCACCAGCGTTGCGCCAAGCACGTCAGGCAATGTGCTGACCTCCACAGGATCGGCTTGGAGTAGTGCGGCAGCCCCTGGACTATCTGGCGTCACCGCCGCCGGGGGCAATTTAACGATCACCAGCGGAAATCTTATCGTCGCATCCGGCAGCGGCATTGATTTTTCTGCTACGTCAGATGTGACGGCCATGTCTAGTGAACTCTTAGACGATTATGAGGAGGGCACCCACGTTGTTACTTGCACCGGCTCGACCAGCGGCGGCTTCACCATGGCCGCTGGCACCGACACCGTCAGCTACGTCAAGATCGGCAGATCGGTCTTCATTCGTGGCTATGTGAGCGCTTCTTCCGAAAGTTCATGTTCGGGCGTCATCCAACTTAGCCTCCCCTTTGCGATAGCAGATGATGCTGAATGGGGCAATGGCGCCTACACCCATGGGGTCGTAATCACTGACCATTCCGGCACTGACGGCATCGTCGGATGGCTTGACCCATCAACGTCGGTGATCATGCTGTACGTCAGGTCTGCGTCTGGAGGCATGGCCGGATGTTACAACACAGATGTTGATACCGCTTGGGCGGCATCTATCGAAATGCACTATTTTACGTAAGGAAAATTAAGATGGCGTTAATTGAGCAAACAATCGTTGATAAAATCGAAGTCGTCGGACTTTTTAAGCATGTTCAGGTTCGTCAAGACAGCTTAATCGTGGATGACGACACCGATGAAATTAAATCGCGGGGTAATTTCCGCCGTTATGTTCTGACCCCCGGCGACGATCTATCGGGTGAGCCTGATGACGTTGCGGCAATCGCCAATGCGGTGTGGACCCCGGAAATCATCGCTGCCTATGCGGCGCACGTTGCTAAAGGGTTGCCGCAATGACCGTCAATCGCGACATGGCCGACTTGGCCCGCTCGGCTACCACGGTGCCGACAGCCGCATTTAGCGGGCTAGCTTTAGGCGCAACCCCTGCAAGCGTACAGGTCTTCACTTCCAGCGGCACATGGACCCGTCCCACAGACATTCTGGAAATAGTCGTGACGGTTGTTGGTGGTGGAGGAGGCGGCGCTGGTGGTACTGAAGG
>Ga0208299_1000460_pt1 | contig 37987 bp, 40 predicted proteins | sample 15_taG_FD_184089 | JGI IMG/M metagenome (GOLD analysis project Ga0208299, IMG submission 184089) | Marine viral communities from the Subarctic Pacific Ocean - 15_ETSP_OMZ_AT15312 metaG (SPAdes) (version 2) | ecosystem: Environmental > Aquatic > Marine > Oceanic | place: Pacific Ocean | collected... | reverse complement strand
TATTGGAATCAAAGCAAATGCAAAAAGACCTTGGATGTGCAGGAAGAGAGACTGCAGTTAAGTATTTTCATATAGATGAATATCTGAATAAATGGGATCAAGTTTTTGAGGAAACTTTGAGATGAAGAAGGATACAATAGTTTGCATTGGCACAATAGGATCTCCAACATTTAAAAAGTGTAAGAAGATAATTGACAAGCTTACAAAAAATCATTCTAGAGTTTTGAAGGTTGTAGTCATAAAAAACAAAACTCCTCAATCAGCCTGGTTAAATGAGATGAGAAAAGTTTCGGCTGGTATGAAGTGGTGCATTCAAATAGATGAGGATATGTATCTTTATCCTAATGCAATTAATGAATTAATAAAATTTGCAGAAATAAAAGAAAGAGAAGGGGTGAAGATTTTAAATGCATCATCATTATTATATGATTTATTTTTAAAATCTAGAGTTGGGTCTTTAAAGATTTGGAGTGTTGCACCATTGCAAGAACTAGAATTTAAGGATGTTCTGGGTGGAGATAGAAATTTCGCCAAAAGAGCAAAAAAACTTGGATATAGAAATGTTGAGACAAAATTAGTTTTGGGAGATCATGATTCGGCCCCAACTGCGGGAGTGGCTTTTAAAAAATATTTTGAACATACTCAAAAGATTAGAAAGTATTCAAGTGAAGAACGGGCTAGGAAGTTTAGTAGATTTTTAAAACAAAAATGGTTAAAAAATAAAACCTTTATTAATAAAAAAGCTTATGATGGAAGTGCTTTAGCACTAAAGTCAGAGCTGCAAGATAAAAGTAAAAGATAATGAGAGCTAAAAGACCTAATATGAATAATAAATCAATTCCACAATCCATAAGGGGCGAATTTGACAAAGAGTTTCCAGCCGATAAAGCGGGGGCTTCTAAGAAAAGATTTTCGAATATGGGTTCTACCAGTGGTTATGTGTTTTTTACCACTGTACCTAAGATAACCATTCCTAAGTTAAATAATTTTGATGATATGATTACTGTAATAGTTACAAATTATAATAAAAAAGGAATGCTAGTAGATTGTGTTAAATCTGCTTTAAATCAATCATATAAAAATATAGAAGTTATAGTCATTGATGATAATTCGAGAGATAATATAGAGGAAATATTAAAGCCCCTAAAGGATGATCGCATTAAGATTTTTTTGAATAAAAAAAATTATGGTCCATATGCTTGTAGAAATTATGCATTAGATATTGCCAGAGGAAGATACGTTACCTTTTTGGATGCAGATGATAGTATTAAAAAAAATCATCTTTTAATATTAAGGTCATGCTTTCGAGCGAAAAAGCGACTCGTTGGAGTGGTGTCGCTATATAATCGTTATTCTTCATCAGGACAAAAGATCAAGGGCCCAAACTTATGCGAAGCATCAATATTGTTTGATAGAAATAACCTAGAAGAGATGCATGAAAAGATAATGTTTAATATAAATAATGTTGATCAAGCAAGAGAAAGGGTAGGCTGTCTTAATAAGTTTGTCATGAAAAATCATAGTCATGACAAAAGAGCAAGAGATTTAATGGAAATAATAAAGGGAGGGTTATAATGATGAGGGTTCGAAGAAATATTGGAGGTAAAAAAAAGAAGCCTAAGAACAGATCTTCCGACCCTTCGAAGAAACGTGCAGGCAGTTTTGCGAAAAAAGAGTTTTGCGTTCTTATAACTTCTTACAATAGGCCTAAGAGTCTTTTAGATATGTTGGAAAAGTTAAATAAATTTTCTAAAGAAATTGATATTTTTATCATAAATGATTATAGTACAAAGAGTTACAAGGAAGTCTTGAGCTTTGTTGCGGAAAGAGGAAATATATTTTATTTAGAAAATTCTAAAAATTTAGGAAAACAAAATTATTATCAAACTATAAATAAATTATTAAAAAAAGTGGCCGTGAAAAAGGGTCTGTATAATAATTTAATTATGCTGCAAGATGATTTTATTATTCCGAATAAATTTATAAAATTTGTAAAAGATTATTTAGATAAGATTCCTGAGCGTAATTTGGCAATATTAAATTTGCACATAGATATACTTAGGAGATATAATTCGTGTTGGGATAGTGGAACTCCAAAGCCTGTTAATGAACATATAGAGGAAACAGGGTGGGTAGATTGCAATTTTGCGACATCTATACGGGTTATGAACTCTTTAGGATGGAGGGTCGATGGCCAGTCGGCCCGAGGCCCAGGCGCAACTAGCTCTGGGGTGGGGAGAAGCTTGACGTATAGGCTTAGAAAGCTTGGGGTAAAGATGTATAGGGTAAAAAGATCTTTGCTTTTTCACAAGGATATTGCGTCATCATTAAATTTAGACAGAAGGTATATAATACAAAATTTTAATTATATAGAGAAGATAAATAGAAAAATTAAAATTGGTATAGCCACTACGAAATCTAGAGAAAAATATTTAAAGAAAACTATAATGAGTTTAAAAGATCAGTGTGATGAAATACATGTTTATTTAAATGATTACTATAAGCCTTCTAATATAAGTAATGTTTATTTTTATCCAGGAGAAGATATATATAAAGATACAGGAGACTTGGGCAAGTTTCTGTTTCAACATAATTACGGGTTTTACCTGACTTGTGATGATGATATTATTTATCCAAAAGATTATGTCAAAAGAATAATAAAGGGATGCGAAAAGCATAAATGCCCAGTGGGTTTTCACGGCTCTATATTAAAGCCGAAAGATAAATATTATAATAATTCAAAAAGAAAAAAAATTCATTTTACTAATCAGCTAGAAAAAGATGTCTATGTAAATATGCTAGGAACAGGTACGGTAGGGTTTAACTGTACAGAGATAAATATCCCCTTTTATGAGTTTAGGAGAAAAAACATGGCAGACGTTTGGTTTGCTATTTTTTGTCAAGAAAGACGAATGCCAATGGTTTGTTTGGGTAGAAAAAAGAATTATTTAATATCTCAAAAATTAGATGATAAAATTAAAACAATATATAAGTCAAGTATAGAAAGAGATGGCTCAAGTAAAGATAATAAAGTTTTTCTTGAAAAACTTGTTTCCTCTAGAGACTGGAGGTTATATGAATACAAATAAGAAATATTCCTGTATAATCTTTGGAAGGACTAACCTTAAAACAACTGGATTAAACGCTGTCTCTTCTGTTCTCAAAGAATTTTTTGAGCATAGCGGCTGGAGTGTTAAGCTTATTTCGGATAATTATTTAAAGAATGAAGATATAAAGTTTAATAAGTTTGATGTAATATTCTTAACCGGCCCCATGAGTGTCGAAAAAACAGCCTTTAATTATTTAAGGTCAAAAACAATAATCCCAATAATATCCTTATGTTTACTGAGAAACGGCAGAGGTTCGGATAAGGTGGAGGCAGAAAGGCTTAGGGGTCTTTCTGAAATATCAGATGTTTACTTTATGGTGTGGACAACTTATTTTAAGCAACAATTGGGCTTGAATAATTTAATAAATATACCAAAGCCAATTAAAAATATAAAACTTCAAAAAGTTAAAGATTATAGTTTTGAGAAAAGAGAGGGCATATGTTTGGGGCATAATTTAAAATTAATAAGCAAACGATTTACTGGAAGATCAAAGTATGATGACCTTAACGATATAGGGTATATTTTAAAGATATTAAAAAAGAAATATAAAGATATTAAGTTTTATACTTATGGCCCACCAGCAAGTGCTTTGCCTGGGATAGAAAACTACGCAAGCAGCCTTCTTTTGTGTGAAGAGTTTTTGTCAAAAATGAGATTATTTATATCTCTCCAAAGTAATGAGACATTTTATTTAGTGCCCATTGAAGCCCAAGGGGTCGGAACGCCCATTCTTTACCGCCAAATGCCTCAGTCTTTAGACTATTATGTTGGGCACAGTGGTCTTATTATTTCTGACTTTACTGACATATGTAATTATATAGATAAAATATATTATAATAAACAAATTTGGTCGAGGTTAAGTCAGGTTTCTATAGCAAATTACAAAAACTTAACTAAACAGCAAAGAGGGCTAACGTCTAGGCTTATAGTTGAAAATTTTATTGATAAAATAAAAATAAATCACAAGAAAGGAGGGTAGCGATGTATATATATTGGCCGCGTGAAAAAAAGTCTCCTACTAAAAATTTTGGAGATGCTTTGAATTCGGAAATAGGAGTGTTTTTTTCTGGGGAAAAAGTTATAAATGCAAATCAGAATAAGAATGTCCCAAAGGGTGCAGATGTATACTTGGTGTGTGGCAGCAGTTTAACTTTTGCAGATAGGCCCACAATTGTATGGGGGAGTGCCGTTCTAACTCCAAGGTGGAATATTAAGTATGCTCCCAAAAAAGTGCATGCAGTCAGGGGGCCAATAACTAGGAGCTATCTTTTAAATAGAAATATTAAGTGTCCAGAGGTTTATGGTGATCCTGGATTATTATGCCCGCTTATGTTTAGGCCAAGATCCAAGAGAAAGAGGTATAGGGTGGGCATAATCCCGCACGTAGTCGATATGAAAAGTATAAAAGAATGGGGATTAGAAGAGGGGGTTCTGCTTATAGATATAACTTCAGGTTTTCAAAAGGTTGTAAACCAGGTAAATGCCTGTGAATATATTTTGTCTTCTTCTTTGCATGGCCTTATTTTAGCAGATTCTTATGGAATTCCTAATCTTTGGGTAAATATAACCGGCATTCCTATGGCTAAGGGTAAATTTAACAAATATCATGATTACTTTATGTCAATAGGCAGAAAGATATATCGTCCTAATAATATTGTAAAAAATAATATAAAAAAAGTAAGCTCTTTCCATAAAAGCTGTAGATCTCCAGACTTAAATATAAATATGAATAATTTGCTTGAGGCATGTCCATTCAATAAGAAAGAAATATCATGGAAAATCTGAAGCTTACAAGCTTGATGACGAAAGGAGAGAAAAAGTTTTATTTGGGGACATTTTTGATTTTAGGTGAGGCTAAATGTGGGACTACTGCGTTATATGAGTTTATAAATCAACATCCTAGAGTTATAAGGTCTGTGAGGAAAGAAAATAGATTACTTAGGCGAGTAGGGGCAAGGTTGAGTGGATATGCTGATTATAGCCAAATAAAGCATAAAGACTTAGTTTGTATTAGAAATAATTATTATAATTATTTATATCCAAAGAATAAAAGAGGTGGGAAAGATAGGTTTTATTTAGGAGAAGCTTCAGGGTATATGAAGGATGAATGGTCAATAAAAATATTGAAGACTATAGTGCCGGATGCAAAGAAAATAATTTTATTAAGGAATCCAGCAGACAGGCTTTACTCTTGGTATTGGCACTCAAAAAAGAAAGGAAAAGTAATTAGGAAAGATAGTGTGAAAAAGCTTAATTTTGAAAAAGAATTAAATAGATATCTTAAAATAAATCAAAATGATTATTATGCAAATATAAAAATGGTGTCTAATCATTTTGATTTAAATGAAATTTTATTTATAAAATCAGAAGATTTATATAGTAATGTTCAAGGGGTAATGAATAATGTTTTTAAACATTTAGGATTAAAACCCATACAGGTTGCTGGATTAAAAATAAATCCTGGGATGTATACAGAGTCTTTAAGGCCAGAAACAAGAGAGTTTATTTTAGATTATTTTGATGATATGATAATAAACTTAGAAAGATTATTAGATAGAAGATTTGAGTGGGAATAAGGGGTTTTATGGCAAATTATTGGCACGATGTTGGGGCAAATTTTGCAGGCCCGACGCATGGGGGGTTGTCTGGATGACAAAAGTTCGAACACAAAATTTTACAACAGAATGGCTGGAGCCAGAATCTTTACGCTTTGCACAAATAGGGAACGGATTTGTAGGCTCTTCGCTATGCAGGTCGTTTGCACAAAAGGGCGCGCCAACCACCGTCTATGATAAGTATCAAAACCTAGGAACAATAGAGGCTGTATTGGATTCGGATATTTTATTCCTCTGTTTGCCAACGCCATTTGTAAAAGATGAGGGATTTGATTTATTGGCAATAGAGGAAAGTTTAGCCTTCTTAAGAGAGAATTCTTATAAAGGACTTTGCGTTATTAAGTCTACTGTAGAAATAGGCGTTACTAAAATGCTCGCAGAAAAATATGATTTAAATATTGCTCATAATCCCGAATTTTTAACAGAAAGAACTGCTCTTGAAGATTTCGATAATCAGAAGCATATAGTATTAGGAAAAGTGTGTGATTCAGCCTTATTTAATGAGTTAGTTTTATTATATAAAAAACTTTATCCTAGCGCCATGATTTCTATTTGTTCTTCTTGCGAGTCTGAGGCTATGAAGCTGTTTGCAAACGGCTTTTATGCGCAGAAGGTTATGATATTTAATGAGTTTTATTTATTATGTCAAGCTTCTAGTTTAGATTTTGAGCGCATTAAATCATTAATGCTAAAGAATGGCTGGATTGCCCCACATCATGTAACTGTTCCAGGTCCAGATGGCCGCTTGGCCTATGGCGGTCATTGTTTTCCGAAGGATACAAATGCCTTGAACGAATTGATGAAAAAGCAGGGCACTCCCAATGCTGTATTGGAAGCTGCAATTTTAGAAAGAAATAAAACAAGGGATGACTAAATCATGAAAACAGTAGTAGTAACGGGATCCGCAGGATTTATAGGAGGACATTTAACGGAAAAACTTTTAAAAAGCGGTTATAAGGTTATTGGCATTGACAATATGCGATCTGGTTTAGAGTCCACAATGGACCTGCATAATTCTTACAGTAATTTTACTCCAAAATATTATGATATAACATCGGAGAGGGTAGATCGCGTCTTTAGAGAGCTTCTTCCGGATATTGTGTTTCATTTGGCGGCAGTACCTGGCGTTGCACCTTCGGTAAAAGATCCAATTCTTTCAAATGATACAAATGTTAATGGTACGGTAAATATCTTGAATGCAGCGCAAAAGTATGGGTGCAAAAGGGTTATTTTCTCTTCATCTTCTTCTGTGTATGGCGGTTCGGACATTCTTCCAACTCCGGAAGAAGCACCGCTAAACCCAAAATCGCCATATGCTCTTCAGAAAAAATTTGGAGAAGAATATTGCCAATTATTTTCGGATGTTTATAATCTTGACACGGTTTGCCTGAGGTACTTCAATGTTTTTGGCCCAAGGCAAAGGGCAGATACAGCTTATGCTGCCGTTATATCGGCTTTTTGCAATAGCATAAAACATGATATGCGTCCAACAATATATGGCGATGGAGAGCAATCAAGAGATTTTTGTGCTGTAGAGAATGTTGTGCATGCAAACATTTTAGCAGCTACTTGCGATACAGAGTTTTCCGGAGATGTATTTAATATAGGTTGCGGAAGCAGAATAACTATCAACTCTATTTGTAATGCCCTAAACACAAGGGAGCCAATATATGCCTCAGAGAGACCAGGCGATATTAAGCATTCTCAGGCAGATACGTCGAAGGCTTATAACATTTTAGGTTATAAGCCTTTAATCTCTTACGAAGAAGGCTTGGAGTCAACCCTCTATTGGTATCTAAATAATTAAGATATTCTAAGTAGAATATAGCAAAGAAGGAGGTTGTATGTTTACAGCTGTTATCACAGGGGTTGCCGGCCAGGATGGATCATATTTATCAGAATTCTTGCTCGAAGAGGGATATCGAGTTATTGGTATAACCAAAAGACATGGGGCAAGCAGAGAGTATGCAAATATAGCGCACCTGCTAGGAAATGATGACTTTATCCTCCTAGAGGGAGACATCGTTGATACAACCCTTATTTCAAGGGTGCTATATCAGTACAAGCCAGATGAGTGGTATAACTTGGCGGCAATGTCTCATGTCGGGCAATCGTTTCGTGAGCCCTTGGCTACCTTTGATGTTAACGCAAGAGCTGTTATAGGACAGCTTGAGTGCATAAGGCAGGTTTCTCCTTATACGAGGTTTTATCAGGCGTCAACTTCAGAATTGTTTGGAGGAATAGACTGCCCAGAGTCGGGATACGACGAGCTATCCGCATTTAACCCCAGATCTCCTTATGCGGTAGCTAAGTTGGCGGCATATTGGGCGGTTATAAATTATCGTGTTGCATATAATCTTTTTGCATGCAATGGCATTTTACATAATCACAGCAGCCCACGACGAGGGCACGATTTTGCGACAAGGAAAATAACAAGAGGCATAGCCAAAGTAAAGCTTGGATTGGAAGATACAGTTAGGATGGGCGATTTATCAGCATTTAGAGACGAAGGACACTCTAAGGATTACTGCAAGGCCATGTACTTGATGCTGCAGCAGGAGCTTCCAGATGATTATGTTATTGCAACAGGAGGCGGAGCAACAATAGAGGCTATGTTTAGATACGTCTGCGGTTTAGCAGATCTGGCCTTTGAGGAGGTTTATGAGATAGACCAAAGGTTTATCCGTCCATCCGACGTTAAGTTTTTATTGGGAGATCCGGCCAAGGCCTTAAGGGATTTGGGTTGGAGTCCAGAGTATAATTGGGAATCTCTTTTAAGCGAGATGTACGAAAATGATATTGCAGAATTGCAAAAAGAATTGTAAAAAAATAAACAATCAGCTTGAAGTTTATGCAATGATGCGCTCTGGCCAGCATGCTATAATTCATTGGTTATTTGATCAAATTAAGGAGCCTATATATTTTCATAATGACATATTGTGTCATAGTAATGAAGAGGTTTTTTTAGACAGAGGAGTATGGCATAATGTAAAATCAAGATCTCCCATTAAAACCTTTCCTTGGTATGCTTATAATATAGAGGATATTTCTATTGAAAATATAGATGAAATAAAAACAAAATATAAAAAAGCATTATATATTGTGCCTCCCAAAAGAGAGGTTAAAGTCTTAGTAATAAGAGATCCCTTCAATATGTTTGCTAGCAGATATAGATATTTTTACAGAGCAAATACCTTAAGAAGAGAGGCTAATATAAAGCCTTTGAGAAAAAATCAAAGAACCAATGCAAATAGTGACATATCTTGGTTTTGCGAAAAGGCTTTATATAGATGGAAGGAGTATGCAAGAGAAGCTGTCGGTGAGACTAGTTTTATTGGAAAAAAAAAGATTATAATTAATTATAATCATTGGTTCAAGAGCAAACGATATCGTAAGAATATATCAGAAAAATTAGGTGTAAATTTTTCTGATGCAAAATTAAATTTTGTTCCAGATAATGGATATGGAAGCAGTTTTGATGTAAGAAGTATGAATCATAATGCTCAAAGTATGAAAGTATTAAGCAGATGGAAGCACTTTGCAAAAGATATTGTATATAAACAGTTTTTTAATGATTATGAAATAATTAATTTATCATTAAAATTATGGCCAGCTTTAACAAAAGAGATTATTAAAGAAATGGGATTATAAGTGTCTAATAAGCATCTGTTTATTGTTTGCATGAATAATGGTGGATCCACATTATTGCATCATTATTTAAGCGAATGTAACTCGGTAGTTGCTTTGCCAAGAAAAAGCGATCAAAAACAATTGACTCGTGATGATGCTATCACCGGTGCTGGGCCTGCCACCTCTTCAGAGGGGCATAATCATGCAAAGGGGGCCATGCCGCACCCTGGACGTCAAGGTGTATTGGGAATCTGGACAGAAAAGCCAGACTTGATCAGTAATGATAAAAATTATGACTGGGAAATGGTTAAGAAAAGATGGTTTGAGGCCTGGGAGGTTTCGGCCGGTAAACCTTTAGAGAACATGGTTTTGTTGGAAAAATCACCTCCAAATGTAATTAGAGCGGGATTATTGCAAAGGCATTTTCCAAATTCATACTTTATTCTCATGGTAAGGGATCCGTATGCATTATCTGAGGGACTAAGAAGAAGGTTGGGTTACAAAATAGAGCGTTGTGCAGCTCATTGGGGGGAATCAATGAGGTTTCAGATAAATAATTTGAAAATTTTAAACAATGTCGTATGGATGAAGTATGCGGATTTGTGTGATAATCAAAAATTAGTAAAAGAAAAAATTAAAAAGTTGCTACCAGAATTAGAAGACCTTTCCTTTGGCGGAAAACTTTCTGGCCATCATTCTATGTATGGAAAAAAAGCAATGACTATAAGGAATTTAAACTCTAATCAAATAAAAAATTTAAGCAGAAATGATATCATTCGTATAAATGGTGTTTTGCACAAATATGAAAAGGAATTGATTTTTTTTGGATATAAAATGAGGGCGTAGCTATGAAGGAGTTTGTTGTTGCAGAAAGAACAGAAAAGCCATGGGGTTATGAAACAATATGGGCAAAAAGCTCTTCGAAAGATGGCTATATAGGCAAAATATTATTCATTAAAGCCGGTCACAAGTTGTCTTTTCAATATCACGAAGAGAAAGAAGAGACCATTTTTGTTAAATCTGGCATTTTATATTTGGCAACAGAGGGGTTTGTTGATAATCGAAAAAAAAGAGAAATCATAAAACTTACCCCAGGGGAAACGGTCCATATTCCGCCGCTCTATACCCATAGATTTATGGCAAATGAAGTTAATGTGGAACTTATAGAGGTAAGCACAAAGCAGCTAGAAGATGTAATGAGACTAGAGGACGACTATGGCAGATGATCTATTATTATTTTAACTCATCATAGACAGAGTTAAGTCATGATCAAAAGGTTGCGAAAATTATCATCTTGGCTATATAGCAATGGTTATATAGCAGAGTCGAATGATATTGCGTTATTGCAAAAAGAGGCCGCCAAGCCTCTTCCTATAAATATAGCTGAAGTGGAAAGCATTGTAGATACATTGCTAGAACAATTTAAGGCAAAGTTTTTAGCCTATCCTTGGTTTTCGCCATTTCAATTTTATAGTGTTATTCGGGGACAGCTTGCTTTAGATAATCTCATGATACCGGCAATCATAGACTCCCCAACTCGCGATCAGGTATTGCAGAATAATATGCTGAAAAAAATATATGAAGCAAACATGCCGAGAGAACAAGAGGTTATTCGCATAAAAGAAGTGGCAGCCATGATAAGCAAATCTGAACCATATAGGTATGGAAACCTTACCGCTGAAAAGCTAGAGGAGCAGTACACTAACAGCAGAGAGCAGCGATTAATTGATTATCTAGAAGTCACAGTAGATATGGGAAAAAAGAAGAGCGTAAGGGGTGATGATATCTCTGTATCATACAATCTAATGCTTTCGGACGAGAGAGGCATGCCTCCTGGCGTGACAGCTGAGAGTCCAGACAGCAAAGAAAGAATCGTTATTTTAAGAGTAAGCCCAACTGGAACCTTAATATCTAGACTTGTAACATTTTTCAGATATAACAAAAGAGAGTATGCGGCGGCACAGGGCAGCCCCATCAAGGAAATAGATTTTTTTATAAAATCTATTAGATCATATTTGATTGAAGTCTTAAGGCATGAGGAAACCCATGTGTTAGACGTAACAAGGAGAGACAAGCGACAGGGAGAGACATACTTAGTCTCTAAGCCCAATGGTGAAACAATTGAAGAAATAGCAAGAAGACTCCAGGTGGAGCCAAGATCTTTGTTTTTTTCAAATTTCTTAAAAATAGTAACAGAATCGTTGGTTGTAATAAATCCAGCAGATATTACACGAGCAATGAATGGTTTGTCCTCAGGAAGTACAACTGCCTTGGAGGCCCTTTATAATGATTTTAAAAATAAAAAAATAAAGAAGGGAGCAGAATTGCTTGTTGTGCCAAGGGCAGAGTCTCAAATGAGAGTCTCGGGTAGCGAAAATACTCTTGCAAAAATAGCAGAAAGAACAAGAGTAAAACATGGCGCTATAAGACTTCTCGTTATTAACTTTAATGATCTCTTTTCGCCTAGTCTGACAGATCAACACGGGAATGCTTCGAGCCCAGCTCCAAATTATCAGCTTATTTTTGAATTAGAAGATCACACAAAGGATGTACTGATAAATATGGAGCTACCAGAGGGAGCGATAGTAAAGTTTATTCCATCGTTTAAAGAGCTATACTCTTATGATCGCGGATTTTACTTGCTCACCAGAGAGGAGTCAAAAGCTCATTATAATCAAATAATATATCAAATAGAAGACGCAACAAAAGATATGAATCCAGAGCAGATTAGAGAGTTAAGCTTAGAAGATATGATGCAATTATCTAAAACTGCACAAGAATATAACGATGACTTAGAGGTAAACCCTGTAGACGAAATAATTAAGACTCCAATTGGATATCTTGATAAATTGAAGAAGGATAGAATCAAACTCTTTGACAAAAGAATGAAATGGTATTGGACAACGAATATAAAAAATTTCTCAGATGAAGAGAGTTAGAGGGCTTCTGCAGGAGAATCATCTTTTTCGCCGGATTCAAACGAAGGCTCTTGGTCATAAAGTCGAATTTTTTTAAGTAAATCATCTTTTCTTTCTTCAAACTTTGCGACAAACTCTTCGACATCAGCTGCAGGATACCCAAGGGCTAGTCCGATCTGCCTATGATATTCTCCATCTGCTCTGTAAAATCCGCTTTGTAATATTGGCAAATCATAATCTTCATCTTTACATAATGAACATTCAAAGCTTGTTCTTTCGTTTTGTTGTTTTATTGCAGCTACATTTTCTGGTTTTCCTAAAATAATCATTTCAGAGTTTAAAGCTAGCGCATTTTGAGCGAACTCTACAGACAAACCTCTTTCTTGAGCGCTAATTTGTAGATTATTGATTTTAACGTGATCCGTGACTTTATGAGAAATTGCATATGCTGCTGGTTTTTCTTCTGGGTATAACATTACGTGTAAAAACTGAAGAAGAGTAGGCGTTTTTCCATAGACTATGCTTAAAACATCTTCGGGTTCCATGTTTAGTTCATTTATTGCAAAAGATACTTTTTCGTTTATTTTGTCGAGGCTATGTGAGGCTCCCAATATAGCGGAAAATTTCTTTAAATAATTAGCCTCAGCTAGGTGTCCAGCTTGGTATAACCAATGGGTTAATGTGGTTAATTTTTTCATACATTAGCATTAAATATTAGTAAGATATCTTGAGGACTAATGAAGATTATTATTTTAGGCTTTAATGTTGGTATTTCAAAGGGCTTTGTAAATGGGCCAGGAATGTCTTTGTTGAATTTTGCTAAATTTATATCAAAATATTCAAAAGATATTGATTTAATTGTTTATACTCATATGAAGTCTTCTTCTAAAATTCCTGGAGTTAGAATTGAGCATATTGGAGACATGTCTTCACTGAAAAGAGATATAAAAACATGTTTTGCACTTCATTGTTGGAGCGGATTAACATCAAAGTTTGAAAATATAGTTAAGATAGCAAATCTTTATATGAAACCGGTTATTTTGGGTCCAAATCTATTTGACACGGTAGAATTTAAAAAAGAAAAATTATTCTTAAATAATATAAGATATAATAAGATTTTAACGGTTAATGATAGACTAAAATATCTTATAGCAAGTCAACATTTTTTGCCAATAGAAGAATTGGAAAGTTTCATAGTAGGGCCAGATGTTGACATTTGGACACCGCCCGATGAATATGAAAAGTATATTTTATGGAAAGGCAATTCGCGCCATATGGTTAAAGATATTAAGTTTGCAAAGAAAGTAGCAAGCAGATTGGATAAATATCAATTTTTATTTTTAGGAGAAGGTAGTCCTTATAGCTACAATGACCATATTAAAGTTGCAAAAAAGGCTTACTTATATATAAGCACTTCGCTTAGCGAAACAAAGGGTATGGCGCTTATGGAGCAGTGGTCTGCCGGCGTTCCGTCTGTGACCCATCCGAAAATTTATCAACATGGAGAAAACTACAAAACTGGTATAATTACCAACCGGGACGTGGATTCGTATTGCGAGGCTATATCGGAAATAGCAAATAACGCAAGGCTTAGGAGCGATTTGTCCATGGGAGCAAGAGAATTTATATTAAATAAATTTAATCCCAAACTAATTACAGAGCAATATTTAAAGATTATAAAAAATGTTAGTTGATATTATAATTCCTGCTTATAATCCCGGCACCCATTTGAGGGAAGCATTAAAAAGTTGTTTGGCTCAAGAGTATAAGGATTATAGAATTACCGTTATTGATGACAACTCAACGGAAGACGTAAAAAGCCTAATAAGGGGCTTTCCAGTAAATTATATAAGAAACGAAAAGAATCTTGGACCAGGAGGGGCCAGGAACGTCGGAATAAGAGCCACAGAGGCACCACTGATAAGTCTTTTAGACGCAGATGATGTCTGGCACCCAAGAAAGCTTAAGACGTCTGTAGGTGCCTTTAAAAGGGCTCCAGAAATTGGCATGACTTGCGGAAATTATCAAATCTTGGTAAATAGAAAGCGCTTAATGAGGCCTTTTTATAAAAGACCGATTAAGATAAATCATTCTTCCCTTATGAGGCAAAATTTTGTAGCATCAGGGTCTACCACTTTTAAAAGAAGTGTTATAGAAGATGTTGGTTTGTTCAGCGAAAAATATTGGATTTCAGAAGATTTTGATATGTGGGTTAGAATCTCTGAAAAATACCCTATAGAATATATACATAAAATTTTATATTTTTATTCTATAATTCCAAAGGGAAATTCATTAACCCAAAGGAAAGATATTCAGAAAAAGCATATAAGCAATATAGAGGAAATAAAAGAAGCATCTTTAAAGAGGTTAAATGATAAACAAGATTAAAAATAAGAGAATTTTAATCAAAAGTTATCTTGCCGAATCCGGGCTTTGGTATTTGGCAAAGTCTCTTGGAGATATACTCAGCTTAAATAATGAAGTTATATATATTTCAAAATCAAAATACAAAAGAGAGTCTGCGGGGGGCATGTTTAGGCGGTATTATCCGGAACCATATGATAAAGACCTTCTTCTGGAGGTTCCTCATATTGTTTTTAACAAATCAGAGAAAATAGAAAGCCAAATACTAAGGGTAGTTAAAGATAAAAAAATAAATATGATTATTTCTTTTGAAACCTTTATGATGCAGGGTCAATGGGTCACCAACATAAAAGAAAGGACTGGAATTAAAATAATAGATGTTCCAATGCCAGAATGGACGAACAGTAGGTTTGTAAAAAATAGCTCATATAACATGTTTGATCAAATTTGGTGTCTTACAGATACATCGTATAATCTTTTTGAAAATTATAAAAATAAAAAAAGAGTTTCTTGGGATTATGTGGATCGCAATCTTTTTAAGCCAAAAATAAAGAAAGATGACTTAGACAGCCTTTGCTTTTATCATCCAGGCTCTATAAACCCAGGTTTTAGTCAAAAAAATACACTTCAAGTATTAGAGGCATTTTCAGATTTTTCAAAAATATCAGAGTCAAGCGCTACTCTTTATGTTAGCGGAAGAATGAGCGATATTGCGCGAAATATTATTAATAAATGCAAGAATATCATACTAATAAACAATATACTAAAGAGAGAAGATATAGTATCGCTATATGATAAATCACACTGCATTATTGCCCCATCTACAAGGGAGGGCTTGGGTCTGGGGTTTTATGAAGCAAAGGCTATGAACTGTGATATAATTACGACTGATGCAGATCCGATGAATAAACATTCTAATTACCTTTGTGAGGTAATTTCGTATAATAGCAACGAAACACCTGTACCATTTGCCATAACAAATAAGCAGAAAATTTTAGATCAAATAACTATATATTATAAGGATTTTATAATGAGCAATAACAAAGCAAAAGAAGTTGAGATAAAAAAGAAGACCAAATCTCAAGAAAATATCGAACAAGACAATGCGGCTTTAATGGCTGCGTTTGAAGGCAGTGGGCCAGAGGAAGTTTTAGAGTCATCGACAGAGCCGCTACTGGAGAGCGGCGGATCAGAAGATTTAGATTCTAGCATTCTTAGTCAGCTAAAGGCGAAGATGCAGACTCAAAAGAAAGAGGAAGAACCCATGATGGAAGTTGCAAGCAAAAGATCGGTCAGCATCGAGTTAGCTATTATAGGTGTTGGACAAGCTGGATCTAGAATAGCAGAAGTTTTTCACAAAAAAGGTTATGATGCTGGTGTGATCAACACCTCTGCGCAAGACCTTGAGTTTATTGAAGTATCTCCTTCTCAGAAGTTACTATTAGAAGGGAGTCTTGGCGGCACAGGAAAAGACTTAGATCTGGGTCGTGAGATCTTTGCAGAAAGTATAGACCTAATTAGGCCTTTTGCGGAGAAGGTAATAAGCGGTAATCACATGGTTTATCTTGCCATCTCTGGTGGCGGTGGCACAGGCTCAAGCTCTGTAGATACTTTGGTTTCAATGTTGTTTGAAACGGGGACTCCGGTTGGAGTTGTTTATGTTCTGCCAAAGGCAACAGAGGATGCTCAGTCTAAGAAGAATTCTATCGAGACTCTATCAAGACTGGCAAAGATGACTTCAAATAATATAATTTCTAACTTGATTGTTGTTGATAACGCAAGAATTGAGCAAATTTATGCTAACTTGAGTCAATCTAAATTTTGGGAAACAGCCAATAATGCTATTGTAGAGCCTTTTCATGTCTTTAATACCTTGACCGCTCAAGCGTCAAGGTTTACATCATTAGACCCAAGTGATTTTGGAAAGATTATATCTTGTGGGGATTGCTCAACCTATGGCGTGATGGATATTGAGGATTATATGGAGGAAACAGCTTTAGCGGAAGCTGTTATAGATAGTTTGGGATCAAACATGTTGGCCTCTGGATTTGACCTAGCGCAAACAAGGGCCGGTGGAGTTATTATAACTGGCTCGAAAGAGGTTTTGGAAAGGTTGCCGGCAATAAATATTAATTATTGTTTTCATATGATATCCGAAAAGACAAATGGAGCGTCCATATATCAGGGCGTTTACAGCATTGATTCCGATTCCGATTCTGTAAAAATATATAGTTGGTTTGCCGGATTGGGCTTGCCGAAGGATAGAGTTGAAAGTTTGAGAAAAGAGAGCATTCAGCAGTCAGCTATTGCCTCAGAGAAGGAGAAGAATAGAGACGCGTCAATGACGTTAGACCTTGGAGAAGATCGAGTAAATACTGTTGCGGAAGAAATAAACAGAAAAATACAAAAGAAGAAGTCAGGATTCAATAGGCTTCAGCGGGGGTCGAAGGCGAGGCCTTCAATAATTGATCGCAGAAGGAAAAAATAATGGCTATAGATAAGAGCTTTTATAACGAGTCTAGCGCTGCCAAATTAGGCTGGACTCCAGACTGGTTTGGTGCTCAATATTTTGACGAGGATTTAGTTGCAAAGATTAGAAAGTGGCAGAAAAAGAATGGACTAGTTGCTGACGGCTTAGCTGGACCAACTACTCATAGGAGGATTTGGACAGAAAGACAGGTAAGTATATCTGATTATAAGCCTTCTCCGAAGCCCTGTTTGCAAAATAGTAACAATTATATTGTACACAATGGATCGTTTCTTCCCATAGATTGGGACAAAGTAGTTTTGTGGGACCAGACAGGAGGCTTGGGGATAGGCCCTGGAAGGTATTATGATTACTCCGGGCAAGCGGAGCGCGTTCCAACAATGTTCGTAAACCATTGGGATGTTTGCTTGTCTGCGGAGTCATGCGCTTCTGTTCTGAACAATAGAGGCATTTCTGTTCACTTTTGTCTAGATAATGATGGAACCATATATCAGTTGTTGGATACTCAGCATGGCGGGTGGCATTGCAGCAAAAGCCAGGGAAATAGAAAAAGCATTGGAATTGAAATAAGCAATGCATATTATCCCAAATATCAAGATTGGTATGTTAGAAATGGATTTGGAGAAAGACCCTTTCAGGAAAATGGCGAGGTACACGGAAGAACTTTAGATCCGTTTTTATGGTTCTATCCTGTTCAGATTGATGCATTAAAGGCTTTGTGGAAAGCGGTTCATGAAGGTTTGGGAATACCATTAGAATATCCAAAGAATGATGATGGGACACACTGCACAACGGTTCATAGCGGGTGTGAAAAGGGGGCCTTCCAAGGATTCTGTAATCATTACAATTTTGTAAAGACTAAAATTGATTGTGCTGGCCTTGATGTTCCTGCTTTACTAGGCGAAGTGAGGGACGATCTTTAGGTAGTAAAAAGAGTTATACATCAGCGCTTGTTGCGGTATGGTCGATTTCGTAGAATATGAAAAGGAGGTCGCATGGCAAGCGAACAAGCTGAACTGGAAAGGTATCTTGCAGTAACGCAAAGCTGGCTGCCAGGAATGCTGCTTTCATGCGGCCTTCGGGTAGATCCAGATGATATGAATTTAGATGATTGGGATAGCTTGGATCGAGGAGATTGGGGAGAACTCGATATGCTTGATTCGGCAACACGAGGTTGTATGCTGGATCTGCTTAGAGAGATACGTCAAGATCCGAATGTAGTAGTTTTTCGCGCTCCTGGAGGTTGGGCTGTAGGGTCTCGGTGGCCAGTAGAGGGGGCTATTATGGGAGATACAGAGGGCGAAGCTTTGGCTAATGCCTTTTTGCAGTCTATTGCCTTGGAATCAACAGTATGATCAATATACGTGTAAAAAATGTCAATTGCAGAATAGAAGGAAGCTTAGATCCTGCAATTATTAAAAAATTAGACAAGATTATGAGCTATGATCATCCGGGTTATAGCTTTATGAGGGGAGCACAAGGTGGCTATGGAGTAGGTGGAAAATATGGAGGTTGGGACGGCAAAGTTAGGCTATTAACAAAATCTTTATATTTCCCAATTGGCCTATTAAGTGTGGCAAAAAAGCTCTTTGACGAACAAGGTATAGATTATCAGGTCATTGACAATAGGCCCATAATAAAATATGGTAAGCCCATCCCTCTTATAGGCGAAAAGTATGAAAAGAGACCTTATCAAGGCGGTGTTTTAAGGTCTGCAAAAAAGAGCGGTAGCGGAATAATAAAGGTTGCGACAGGTGGTGGCAAAAGTTTGATTATTGCCTCTATTGTTGCAGAATATAACATTCCAACCGTTATTTATGTTATAGGAATAGAGTTGCTTCATCAGATGAAAGAAACTTTAGAAGATGCCTACGGAATAGAGTGTGGCGTTGTAGGCGGAGGGATGTGTGATGCATCAAAGCCTGTAACTATAATGACTATCTGGTCGGCGGCAGCAGCCTTTAACAAAAAGGTCAAGATATCGGACAATGATACAACCCAGGAGTCAAGGGGTCAGGAAAAGATTCTCGACAAAGCTTTGGTGAAAAAGAGGGTTCGGGAGGCTCAGTTGTTCATATTTGATGAATGCCAATATGCTGCATCGGAGACTTTGCAGTTTATTCATAAAGCCAGCATTTCCGCTAAGCATAGGTTTCTTCTTTCGGGAACGCCCTGGAGAGATACTGGTGATGATATTTTAATAGAAGCAGTATCTGGACCAAAGTTTTGTGATATTAGCGCAACAAAGCTTATTGCTAAAAATTATTTAGTTCCTCCGGACATTCACTTTATAAATGTCCCAGTAATGAGGGGCGTCGGAAAAAAATATCATGATGTTTATAAGAATTATATTGTTGAAAACGAAGAGAGAAATGACCTTATTATAAAGGCTGCCAAGAAACTAGTAAAAGCCCAAAAAAGAGTGTTAATTTTGGTTGTCAGGGTACAACACGGAAAGCTTTTAGAGAAACTAGTTAGCAAGGAGTGCTCTGTTAAATTTTTAGATGGAGCAAAAAGTGCTAAAAAGAGAATGGATGCAATCCAAGACATGAAAGATGGAAAGATTCAGGTCTTAATTGCGTCAAAGATTTTTGATCAAGGCGTTGATATTCCAGAGCTTGATGCTTTAATTTTAGCCGGTTCGGGCAAGTCAAGCGGAAGAGCTTTGCAGAGAATAGGTCGAGTTATTAGAACAGCGCCAGGTAAGAAAAAAGCAATAGTTGTTGAGTTCTTTGATAATTGTAAATTTTTAAGAAACCACTCAGAAGCCAGAATAAAGGTTTATGAAAGCGAACCAGGTTTTAATATAATTATGCCAAAGAATAAAGTGCTGCACATATACCCCAAAAGAAAACCTATTAAGTGGACTTAAACAATATTTATGCTTAAATAGTTGGGATTGCATGCTTGTGGTACAATTTTGAGGAGGGGAGCGTTATGACCCAGGAAGAATTTTATCAAAAAATTCCGGAATGGATTTCTCAGGATAAGGAACGGTGGAATCACATTACTCTTATGGCATACTTTTGTCATAAGTATCAGCAAAAGCACAAAACAAGATTTCGTCTTGTAAGGTGGAAAAGCGATCCCGGCAAAGGCAAGGAGAGCAGAGATTTCGCAAAGCTCTTTAAGACTCTTGCTCCGGAAGATTATAGCGATCTTCCAAAAGGTAAGAAAAAAGATATCAAAAGACAAGTAATATTAAAAATATACAATTATATAAATTGGATGTTTGACTATAAGTTTAGAAGAGGAGAGAAGTCAGTAACAGGAACGCAATTATTCTTATTACCGTCCATGATAAATGAGTTTGAAAGAATGTATTCAACTTATTTGGCTAAGCGTGGACAAGAAAGCAAGGTGGGGTCTCTAATAGAGTGGTCTAGAGAGAATCTGCCTTCAATTTTTGAGTTACATCAAGTTGAGGCTTTAGACGATATAAAGATGATTGATAAATATTGTAAGTTATATAATTTATCAAGCGATTCTGTAGAGGCTTTATTCTTGAGTAAAGCAAAAGAATTGAGGTTAATATGAGCATTGAGGTTAATATGAGCGATGAAGAAATTTTCATCGGAAAAACAGTATCTCTGTTTTTGGTTGGTGGGTGGACTGTTTCGGGAAAAGTAGCATTACTAGATTATGATAAATTTATAATTGAGCAAGATGGAGGTCTTTACATGGTCTTTAGAGACAAGATATCAGGCTTGTTTATATCGGAAGAGGCAAGGGCAGTGGATAATGGTCAGGTTAAGGAAAAAGAATCAGATCATTATCCGGGGAGAGGCTTTGAGTATACGCCGAACCCAACGTCTAGAAAATCGACTTCTTCCGAATTGTTTCCGATGAACAAGATTTCTTATGATGAATCTAGTTTGTCGATTCCTAGGAATTTATTAAATGATGATGTAGATGATGTAGGTGATGTGGATGATTTTTCTACATTTTATGCAGGAGGTCATGATTTGCGAAATGATGGAGCGCCCAATAGTGGCTCGGATAGCAACGTTTATTCTATAAATAGCAAGATGGATTTTAAAGTGGAGAAAGATGATACCGAAGAAGAAGACAAATAGGATAAAGAAGAATTTAAAGAACGCTTGTAAAGCGTGTAGTGGCGAAGGTTGTATGGCCTGCTCGTTAAAGGCGTCTAGAGTAGACAAGTATTCTTTTGCAAATATTCCGGTTGAATATTGGAATCTTTCTTTTAAAGATTTTTCAGGAGATCCTAATTTTAAAAAACGAATAAGGCCAAAGATAGAAGACATAGATAAGATGTATGATGAGGGAAAGTCATTTATGTTTGCAGGAGGCCTTGGGACTGGAAAGTCATATACGGCTTGTTGCATACTAAAAAGAGCAATAGTATCTGGTTATTCAGGCCTGTATACAACAATGGCGGGTGTTGTGGCAAATATGCTGTCGAACGATGTAAGTACGGCAAGATATTATGATGAATTATTGAGCAAAGACTTTCTGATAATTGATGAGTTTAGTTCGCACTGGATATTTCCATCAGAAAAATCTGAGCAGCTTTTTGGCTCTTCTCTGGAATACGTGTTGCGCACAAGGTTTCAAAATCAACTGCCAACGATTCTTTGCTCTAATAACGAAGACGTGGACCAAATCTTTGGAGGATTTTTCGCCAGGTCCTTTAAATCGCTAAGAAGTCATCATATAGAATTATATATAATTGGAGGAAAAGACTTTAGGAGAAAGAATGTTTGATGCAAAAATAATTAATTGGATGATGAAGGGTCCGGTAAATGTAGTTGAAGTATATAAATATATAGAATATGATCTTTTGAAATCTGTATTTTTTCCAAAATATAAGCCTGTAATTGATGTTTTGCACTCCTATTACTCTAGGCACAAAACATCGCCTTCATATGATATTTTGAAGACTCTTCTCGACAAAGAGGGCGAAGACCCAGACTTAGCGGAATATATTTTAAACCAGAAGTGCGAAGCTAATGAAATAGGCTTTTTTGTTGATGGTATAAAAGAGCGGTATAATAAATACCTAATCGAACGCCTTATGAGCAAAGCTTCCGACATAGAAGAGGAGGGTGAGCCTGTAACAGGCTTTAACGAAGAGCTAAAGAAGGCGTTATCAAAAACGGAAAGACTATATAAAAAGAACGTCTTTTCGGAAGGTGATATTACAGACTCAATTCAGGATCGAGTTAATCAATATAGGTATACGGCGGAAAACCCAGATCAAATAATGGGCTTCCTTTCGGGATATCGAGATTTAGACGATTATACCTGGGGCGTTAAAAATTCGGAAATGTTGGTAATCGGAGGAGCAAGCTCTTCAGGAAAATCAATGCTTATGTTAAATATGGCTGTTAATGCTTGGCTCGGAAGCAACAAGCCATGGAAGGGTGTCACTAACTTTGATGATGGCAAGAATATTTTATTTGTTTCTCTTGAGATGAGCAAAGCTCAGCTTGAGAACAGAGTGGACGCAATTGTAGCAAATATTAAGCATAGAAACCTAGTAAGAGGCCAGCTGGCAGGAGAGGAAGAGGATAAATGGCATAGCTGTTTAAAGTTTCAGGATAAATATGATAAGAAATTTTATATATTGGACATGCCCAGAGGAACAACTATGGGCGAAATTGAGGCTAAGTATGAAACTATTTTAGGAGTATTCTCACCGGAAGGTGTTTTCGTTGATTACTTACAGCTAATGAAACCAACGGTTGGCGTCTCAGGAATAGACTGGCAAGATGTTGGGAGGGCATCTGAGGATTTGCATGAATTCTGCAGAAAGAAAGATTTGCCAGTAGTTACGGCAGCACAGAGAAAGGCTGCACAAAAGAAGTCAAGCGGCAAAACGATTGACAGCGTTAGCTTGGAGGACTTTGGAAGAAGCAAGATGATAGGAGATAATGCCGCTATCGCCCTGATGATTGCAAACAGAGAGGATGAAGACTTAAGAGAAGACCTGGAGCTTCACATAGTGAAGAATAGAGACGGAGCAAAAGGAAAGGTGTTGCTCAAAAAGGTTTTTGACAGATCTCGCATTGAAGAGTTTCCAGATGATTGGGTTAGCGAGGTGGGCGATGAAAACGCAGTCTAGGTCAAAAGATGTCATTACAGATGGGCCTGGAGCTATTTTAAATAAAAAAATATTAAAATTAAAGCCAAAAGATGTCGTTTGTATAACGACCATTTATGAGAAGATTAGCGCTAGATATCTTGTGATACATATAAGCAAACCTAAGCAGTATTTAGACGTACTTCCGCTAGAGCGCTTCTTTCATAGCGATAGCAGCATCGAAGTTCCTATTATGTCCGTCCCTTTCTATATGGTAGAGGATATCTACAAAATAGACAAATCAAATTTATTATTTTTAGCAGATCATCATAATCCGCATATAATAAAAACACTAGAAGGCTTATAAGTGTTAGAAAAGAATGTTGGAAAAATAAAAAATATAAAATATGATCCAGAAACAGACTCTTTGGAGGTCCTTGTTTCTATAACTGATGATAAATTTAAAAAAAAGCTATTAAGAGACTTATCTTTATCTGGTAAAATAAAATTTAAGGGCGATCAAATCGTTTATACTGGTAATAAAAGGGGGTAGTATAAATGGCTAAGTATAACTTTAAGTGTTCCAGATGTGATGCAGTCGAAATAATGATGATGTCAATTACTGAGTTTTTGTCTTTAAAAGACAAAGGGTTTTTTGAAAACAAAGAGTGTAATGATTGCAAGGAAAAGACAAGTTTTGTTAGAATATTTTCCGCTGCTTCTAGCGAGGTATCTAAAAGTAAAGACGAAATTATGGCCAAGGTAAAAGAAGATGCTAGGAAAATTGTAGAAAAAGTTAGGTTGGGTGATACAGGGGCTATTTTGAATATATATGGAGAAGACATATAATGTCAAACAAAAAAAATACAAAATTATTCGAAATATTAAGCAATCATATTGATCAAGAAAATTTGCTTAATTGGAGTGGAACTCTCAGAGAATATATAGAGCTTATTATTAAAAAGAAAGAGATTCACATGAATGCTCACTCTAGAGTTTTAAAGATGATTGAAAGCTCTGGAGTTGAAAAAGATGAAAATGGAAATATAGAAAAATATTGTTTTTTTGAAAAAGATTTATTTGGAATAGATGATTCTATAGAAAAAATAATGTCTTACCTCAGAGCGGCTGCCGCTGGAAGTGAGGTATCTAGAAGAATCCTGCTTTTATATGGACCCACCTCTTCTGGGAAATCACAACTGGCAGTTCTTTTAAAAAGAGGTTTGGAAAGGTTTTCCAAAACAGATGAGGGAGCGGTTTATGCTCTTTCTGAGTCTTCGATGTACGAAGACCCTCTTTGCGCTATTCCGGGTGATTTAAGGAGTCAGCTCTTAGACGAATATGGTATAAAAATAAGTGGACAATTAAGTCCATATATGCGCTTAATCTTAAAAGAGCAATATAATAATAACTTTCTAGACTTGCCCGTAAAGAGAATATTCTTTTCAGAGCAAGAGCGTGTCGGGGTCGGAACCTTTGTTCCTTCGGACAAAAAGAGTCAAGATATTTCAGAATTAGTTGGCTCTATGGATCTAAGTAAAATTGGAGAATATGGGTCAGAATCAGACCCGAGGGCTTATAGGTTTGATGGTGAGTTAAATATAGCAAACAGAGGCATGATGGAATTCGTAGAGATGCTAAAAGTTGATCAAAAGTTTCTATATGTCTTGCTAACATTAGCTCAAGAGAAAAACATTAAAACAGGCCGATTCCCCCTCATCTATGCTGATGAATTTTTGCTCTCTCATACAAATGAAACAGAATATAAGAGGTTTTTGGCCAAAGACGAAATGGAGGCACTGCACGATAGAATTATAGTCGTAAAGGTTCCTTACAACTTAAGCGTTAATGAAGAAGTTAAGATTTATGAAAAGCTAATAAAGCAATCTTCGTTTAAAGCTATTCACATAGCTCCGTATACTCTCTATTGCGCGGCCATGTTTGCTGTTCTTTCTAGGCTTAAAGACTCAAAGCATGAAGGCTTATCTTTTATGAACAAGATGAAGCTTTATAACAAAGAAGAGGTTGAGGGGTTTTCGCAGACAGATGTTCCAGGTTTAAAGAAAGAGTTTGACGCAGAGGGGATGGCGGGGATTTCTCCAAGGTACATTATAAACAGAATATCTTCAACTTTAACCGAAGAAGGTGTTGCCTGTGTAACTCCTATTGATATCATTAGGTCTATTAGAAGCGGGTTTGAAAGTAATCCAAAGCTAGACGCAAAAGAGGTTGAAAGATTAGAAAGTATACTGACATCAGTTATAGAGGAATATAGCAAGATTGCCAGAAATGAGGTTCAAAAGGCATTCTTCCTTAATTTTGAAAAAGAAGTTGAGAATCTTCTAAATAATTACATGGATCACGTTGGAGCCTTTTTGGATGGTACGGTGATTGAGGATGAATGGGGCGAGTTTGTTGAGCCAAACGAAAGGCTAATGAGGTCAATCGAAGAAAAGGTTGGAATTACAGAGTCCGGAAAGAAATCATTCAGACAGGAAATTTACAGGAAGATGCTGAGAGCAGCACGAGAAGACAATGGACTTTACAATTATAAAACTCATTCAAAACTGAGAGAGGCTCTTGAAAAGCAGCTATTTGACGAACGTCAGGATGTTATTAGGCTAACCGTTAGCACAAGAAATCCGGACGAAGAAGAGCTTAAGAGAATAAATGTAGTTATAAAGACTTTATGTGAAAGTCATGGTTATAATGCAGCAAGCGCCAATAAATTGCTGAGATATGTAAGTTCGCTGATGGCAAGGAACTAAAATGCCCCAAAAGACAAAGACAGATTTGTCGGATATTTGGAAGTTAAAACAAAGAGGCAAAAGAGATTCTGAAAGGCATAAAAAATTAGTTAATGATGCTATCAGAAAGAATGGCAGAGATTTAATTACCGAATATAATATTATCACCTCAGATGGTGATAAAAAGATAAAGATACCTATACGCTTTTTGAACAAATATAAGTTTAGATATGGAAAATTAAAAGATAAGTCGAAGATAGGTCAAGGCCTTGATGTTAAGCCAGGCAATAAATATCGTATACGAAAAGGCAAGAAAAACGGTGAAGAGGGTAAGGCTGGAGACAAAGAGGGCGAAGTTATCTTTGAGGCAGAAATATCAGTTGATGAATTAGTTGATATTTTATTAAGCGAACTTAACCTGCCCTGGATGGAGCCAGATAAAAGTTCTTCGATAGAGGTTGACACAGAAGAGCTATCTTCTATCGAAAAAAGAGGAATTATCCCGAATCTAGACTTAAAAAGAACTATCTTTGAAAACATAAAGAGAAACGCGGCCAAGGGAAATCCAAAGATTAAAGGAATCAATGAACACGATTTAAGATATAGAGATTGGGAAACAAACAAGGAGTATCATTCAAATGCCGCTGTCTATGTAATGATGGATCGCAGCGCCTCAATGGACAAAGAGAAGACTTATATAGCAAAAAGCTTTTACTTCTGGATGGTTCAATTCTTAAAAAGAAGATACAAGAATGTTTCTTTGGTTTTTATTGCTCATGATGCTAAAGCCTTTATAGTTGACGAAAAAGACTTTTTTAAGATATCTAGTTCGGGAGGAACTCTTTGCAGCACAGCTTTCAAGGTTGCATATGAGCACATTCAGATGAATCATCCTCCATCCTCTTGGAATAATTATGTTTTTGAATTTAGCGATGGAGATAACTGGGGGAGTGATAATCTTTTGGTTATAGAGTATGTGAATAAGCTGTTGCCATTGGTTAGAGCGATAGGCTATGGCGAGATAGTCCCAGACGGGAAGGCTTCTCCGTGGGGAAGAAGCGAAGAGAAGCTTTCTGCGCTTCTTGAGAAAAACATAAATCGTACTAGATTTGTATCTATTCAGATAACATCAAGAGATGAAGTTTTTGATGCTTTAAAGGTATTTTTCAATATAGATAGCAAGGCCGAAAGGGCAGTCGGAGGCGTTGCATGAAAGAGGTTCTTGAAAAAAGAATTGAGGAAATAGAAAAGATAGCGGATGATATGGGTATAGATTATTATCCTCTCAATTATGAAATTGTTCCTCAAGAAACCATGTTAGAAGTCATTAGTTATGGGTTGCCGACTAGAGCTAGGCACTGGAGCTATGGACAGTCATATGATTATCAAAAAATGCAAGGAGAAATGGGCTTCTCCAAAATATATGAAGTCGTTTTAAACAATGATCCTTCTTATGCTTTTTTGCTAGATACAAATTCTGATATTGCAAATACAATGGTATCAGCGCACGTTGTTGGGCATTCTTGTTTTTTTAAGACTAATTTTTTATTTAAAAAGACTGATAATAAAATGGTATATCATGCTGCAGAGCGAGCAAGAAGAATAGAGGATTATATTCAAAAGTATGGCTTGAAAGCTGTAGAGAAAATTATGGATATTGGTTTTGCTCTAGAGAAGCATATAGATTGGCATAAGGGTCTGGAAAGAAATCCGAAAAAGAAAAAAGAGAAAACCCTTGTAAGAACAGAGCTTGATGAATTTGACGATCTCCTTGGCGAAGAGGAGCTTTTTTACAAATTAATGTTTGTAAAAAAAACCCTGTTTCCTTCGTCGCCCGAATATGATCTTATTTGGTTTTTAATTAATTACTCTAAAAGTTTAGAGCCATGGCAAATGGATGTTCTTGAAATAATAAGACAAGAATCATATTACTTTTATCCCCAATATATGACAAAAATTATGAACGAAGGGTTTGCCTCCTTTATACATGCAGAAATAATGTTAAAGCTTGGCTGCTTGCATGATCATGAGTATTTGGATTTTTGCAAAATTCACGAAAAAGTTGTTCAGCCTGGGGCCAACAAGCTAAGTATAAATCCTTATTTTTTAGGTTTTTCTATATTTACAGAAATAAGGGAAAAATGGGATGAGAAATATAAAAATGGTGAGTCCGAAATAAATGGATTACAAAAAATATTCCAAATTGTTGAAAAAGAAGATGATATTTCTTTTATTAGAAATTATTTAACGGAAGATTTGGCTAAAGAGCTGAAGCTGTTTTCATATGAAAACATAAAAGCAAGCAATGGTGATCAAGCAGTTCACATTATAGGCACAGAATTAGATCAAGTAAAAGAAGCGATAATAAAAGATCTCTATAATTATAGATCTCCGCTTATTTGCGTTACATCTGTAGAAGACGGAATTTTACAGTTAAAGCATATGAGTGCAAATATTGGAACTCTAGACGAGAAGCATATAAAGGTTGTAATGAAGTATATTTATAAGCTTTGGGAAAATCCCATTAATCTTGAGGCTCTAGACTCAGATGGTTCAACTATTCATTATACATTCGATGAGGCAGGCTTTAGCGATTAATTGTATCTCTATTAATAATAAGTAAAGTGGACGCAACTTCCGGCGTCTATGAGGGATACATCTTCTCATGCAGAGGTTTTAAAGAATGCCGGATATAGAATCGCCCCTCAGGATCGTGAAGAAGAGGCCTCGTTAGAGCCGATGATGCACGAAGAAGAAGAGCTTCTTGAATAAGAAAAGATTAAATAATTAATTAGATGCTTTAAAATACTTTCTAATTTTATAATCGCACATTTAATTCTCTTGGTATAATTTGACGTATATGGAAAACCTGGAGAACAACATGGCAACAGAAGAGGGTCGAGCTACCAGCGAGACGAGTCGGAGAACTACGTCTGCGGATTTTTCTTTTCAATTTAGCGCCGCCAGGGAACACCAGAAGGTAGAAAAGAAGATTTTCAGCATTTTATGCGAAATATCTAAAGAAAATAAAGATAAAGAAAAAAGACTTGGCATTTTAGTTGTTCTTGGCATTTTTGATACAGCAAAAGGTTATATTGTTTCGGGAATGAGACAAATAGGTATTAATCCAATTCAAAAATATATTGATATTTCAAGCACATCTTTTAAGAAAGATATTTCAAATTTATTTCGAGAAGAAGAAGATGGCGCTATTGTTGTTAATAGAAATGGACAAATAATAGGTGGCAGAGTCTACTTGATTGTGGATAATCCAGCATTAGAAGTTCCTGATGGATGCGGAACAAGACACATAAGTGCGGCTTCATTTTCAACAAGAGATGACGTAATCGCCGCTTTTACATTATCGGAAGAAACATCTACAGTGAGAAGCTGGAAGGGCGGGTCATTTGTAGATCAATTCAATCCCGAAGATGAATAATATGGAATTTTATGATATATCTAATCTTGATATAAAAATGATATACGCTATAAATGCAGATCAAAAATCAAAGAAATGGATGCATGAAGTTTTTGTGCAAACAAAATTTTTTGCAGAGTATAGAGCAAAAAAATATAAAAATAATTTACTAAAAAGTGATTTGAATCAAGAGGCTTATTTGGGATTATGGGAAGCAATCTTAACATATGATTATCAAAAAAACTTTGATTTTTACAGATGGGCTCAATGGAATATTTCAAAAAAATTAAGAAATTTCAACTTAAATACCAAGCGCTTTTTAAAAGCAAGATCTAGTATTAAAGACAAACTAAGCAATGGTGATCTTGGCTCGTCTATATATTGCCAGGATGTTGAGTTGGAGACTAAAGTGGTTCTTAGCAAGTTGTTTCTAGAGAAGAATATTTTTTTGTCAAAAAGAGAAAGGCAAATAATCGTAGAAAACCTTATAGTAGGTAAAAATTTAAAAGAAATAGCTAAAGACTTCGGCCTCTCCGCAGAGCGCATAAGACAAATAAAAGATTCTGGCTTAGAGAAAAGTAAAGATGTTTTGTCTTAGATTTTTTTGCGCCTAATATAGCAGGGTAGCGTGACCCGTGCTTTGGGCGTTGTATTTTTTGTATTAAATAGAAATAAAGATAGAAAGAAATAGGAGATATAATGGAGCTATCATCGAAACCTTTGTTGGACGCACCTGTTCATATGAAATATGCTAAATATTCAGACTCAGAAAAACAGAGAGAGGCTTGGGACGAAATAAGCATTATGGGCAAGGATACAAGCAAAGGTTATGAGTTTTTTCCAGCAGGAGCCAGCGGGAGAAAAGTCAGGGTGTTCTCCTTAAAAGAATCTTTTCTTGAAGGCTATAAAGCGTTAAAGCCTGCCTGGGGACCAGTGGGTTATTTTACATTTAAGCGCACATATGCTAGACATATAGATCCTGACGATCAAACGAGTCGTACAGAAGAGTGGTGGGAAACATGTCGCAGGGTTGTGGAGGGAGTCTTCAACATTCAAAAGGTTCATTGCAAAAAAAATGGCTTGCCATGGAGCGAGCCTAAATCTCAGCGGTCTGCTCAAGAAATGTATGATCGTATGTTTAACTTTAAGTGGCTACCTCCTGGTCGTGGCCTTTGGACTATGGGAACAGACATAGTGTATGAAAAGGGCAGTGCTTGCCTCAATAATTGCGCTTTCGTCTCTACAGAGAATATAGATGTAGATTTTGCAGGTCCTTTTTGCTTTCTCATGGATATGAGCATGCTTGGAGTGGGAGTTGGAGGGGACTGCAAGGGCTCTGGCAAGGTAAGGCTTATTCCTCGCAAGATTAGTGATGTTCCTTACGTGGTTGAGGACTCTCGGGAAGGCTGGGTTGATCTAATATCGGTTGTTTTAAACTCCTTTGTCGGAAGAGGCGCGTATCCTAGATTTGTTGATTACTCAAAGGTTCGACCCTTTGGCTCTCCAATAAGAGGCTTTGGAGGCGTAGCAAGCGGACCAGATCCGCTTGAGGCTTTGGTGGAGAGCTTAACAAATCTTCTTTCTACAGATGTTCCCGTTCGCATAACAAGCTCACAAATTGTTGATATCTTCAATCTTATCGGGAAGTGCGTTGTGGCGGGAAATGTTAGGCGAACCGCAGAAATTATGTTTGGCAATCCTGATGATGAAGAGTTTTCGGCGTTAAAGGATCCAACAGAACTTAATAATTTGCAAGCTTTCTTGAGTAAGTTTGAAGAGTCAGAAGACACAACTATGGTAGAGGTGATTAAAGAGGAGATTAAAAATCATCCACTTCGATCTCATAGGTGGGCAAGCAATAATTCAGTGTTTGGAACAATAGGAATGGATTATTCTGCAATAGCAGAAAAGATAGCTAAAAATGGAGAGCCGGGAATAATTTGGCTGGACTCTATGCGTAAATATGGTCGTATGGCAGATCCGGCCAATAATAAAGACCAGAGGGTTATGGGCTCAAATCCTTGTTCAGAACAGTCATTGGAGTCATACGAGCTATGCTGCTTGGTGGAGAGCTTTCCGGCTCATCACGAAACACTGGAAGATTATCTGCATACCTTGAAATATGCATTTCTTTACGCAAAGACGGTAACTCTGGTTCCAACTCATGATATACGCACAAATGCTGTTATGATGAGAAATAAGCGGATCGGATGTTCAATGAGCGGAATTATACAAGCCATAACAAAAATTGGTCGAAGAGAGTTTCTGCAATGGTGTGACAATGGATATAAAAGACTTAAAGAGCTTGATACTATATATTCAGAATGGTTGTGTGTTGCGGAAAGTAGAAAAATTACTAGCGTAAAGCCTTCGGGCACAGTATCTCTTCTTTGTGGCGCAACCCCGGGCATTCATCATCCTCATAGCGAGTATTATATTCGAAATATACGTGTTCAAGACGGCAGCCCTCTCGTTCAGGCGGCGAGGGACGCTGGATATCCGGTTGAAGAAGACTCCTACGGAACAAGAAGTTGGGTGGTTTCTTTTCCAGTAAAAGAAAGGATGTTTACAAAGGGGAAGAGTGGCGTTACAATTTGGGAGCAATTTTCTAATGCTGCAGCGCTGCAAAAGTGGTGGGCAGACAACCAGGTAAGTGTAACTGTAACGTTTACAAAAGAAGAGGCAGATGATATACAGACCTGTTTAGAGGTATATGAAGATCAATTGAAATCAGTATCGTTGTTACCTCTTAATGATCATGGGTATGTTCAAGCGCCATATATAGAGATATCAAAAGAAAAGTATGAAGAGTTAATTGGTAATATTACGGAAATAAACTTAAACAATGCCAAGCATGAAATTACAGAAAAATTCTGCGATGGAGATAGCTGTACAATCTCTTATTAAAGAAATAATATGCGCAAGAGGCACGCATAACCTCTTACTTTTAAAGAATATAGTATGTTCACGACAATCTTGACAGATCGCACAAACTTTGCTAAGGATATAAAAGAAGTCCGCAAGCAATGGTTGGGCGGTCTGTTGTCTTATCTGGGTATAGATACAGAAGAGCTGCTTGAGTTGCCAAGGGATCTCATAGTAGAGTACTTGCTGGATAATAACATAGAGATTATAGAATACGCAGGACTAGACGCCTTAGAGGTTAGGTATGAGGGGGACGTGATAGGCGAATGGGCTGGAGCAGAATTAACACTAAAGGAGGATGACGATCTTAGTTTATATTTTGAGGCCAATATAGAACACTGGTCTATAGAGGAAGAAGAGATTGATGGTTAAAAAAATGTTTAGGAGAATTTATATTGAGCAATAGTAAAAGAAAAACTTTTGTTTTGGACACGTCTGTTTTGGTTTATCACGAAGATTCCATTCATGCCTTTCCAGACAATGATGTAGTTATTCCGTTAGAGGCCCTAGAGGAAGTAGACAACCTAAAGAAAAGACATGATTCGGTTGGTAATGCTGCAAGATATATTAATCGGTTTTTAGATGACCTGAGAAAGAATGGATCACTAAAAGAAGGTATTAGTCTTGAAAACGGACAAAGACTTTTTGTTTCGCTTGATTCTGATTTGGGAATTCTGCCGGGAGGCATGGAAAACACAAGAGATAATAGAATAATATCTATAGCGTTAAAACTAACCAAGGAAGACGAAGATGTTGTTCTTATTTCTAGAGACATAAATGTAAGGGTAAAGTGTGATGCGTTAGGTGTTAAAGCTGAAAATTATTTTAAAGAAAAGGCTGTAATCGCCAGAAAAGAAGCTTACACTGGGGTTAGCGTATTGTATCTTTCTCCAAACGAAATAGAAAAGTTTTATAAATCCGGGTTCATTGCATATGATGGAGAGTTTCAGCCAAATGAGCATATTGTATTAAAGGGCGGAGAGCAAAGCGCTTTAGCCGTATATAGAAAGGGCAAGATCAGAAAGCTTCGTTTTGCAAACAAGAAAGGGTTTAATGTTCAAGGGATTGTTCCAAGGAATAAAGAACAGGTTTTTGCCCTTGAGATGCTTTTGAATAAAGATATTCATATGGCAACGCTAACCGGTCGTGCGGGGTCAGGAAAGACCCTTCTTGCGGCAGTAGCGGCTATGCATATGCTGGAGAAGGGTACATATAATAAGGTAATTATATCAAGGCCCGTTCAAAGCTTGAGCAAGGACATTGGCTATTTGCCGGGATCAAAAGCAGAGAAGATGGCACCATGGATACAGCCAATAATAGATAATTTTAAATACATATATGGTGGAGACAATCATTATTTTGATATCATGACAGATAAAGGAATTATAGAAATAGAAGCTCTTTCCTATGTCCGAGGAAGAAGCCTTCCAGACACAATCTTTATTCTTGATGAAGCACAAAATATAACGTATGAAGAGGCAAAGGCTGTGATAACAAGGATGGGTGAAAATTCAAAGTTAATTTTGCTTGGAGACTTAGAGCAGATTGATGCGCCACACCTAGACTCCACGATATGTGGGTTAGGATCTGTAGTAGAAAGGTTTAAAGATTTTCATCTTTCTGCTCATATTACTTTGCTAAAGGGAGAGAGAAGCCCATTGGCTGCCTACGCTGCCAAAATTTTATAGGAGAGTTATATGCTTAGATATATATTTCCGATTATTAAAAAACAAAAAGAGAAAGAGGAAAAGAAAAAACAAGAAGATTATAGAATTCCACTTTATGAAAGTGATATAATTAACATAAATTCTTACCCTCCGGATGATGCTACTAATATAAAAAAGGGATATGTAGATATAGATTATAATATTGATAATAAATCAATTAAACTCTAAGGCAGCAAAGTAAGGCACTAATAAAATGCGGACTTTTTACAATTCCCCGGAAATAGATAAATTAATCGTTTTAAAGGCATACTTGCATGATCGAGGGCTTGTTAAAGAGGCGGGAGTTATTGGCGACCTGATAGAGGGAGCTAAAGGTGCGGCTTATTCTTTTTGGGACGCCAATAAGGCTAAATTGGCAAAGGCCATGTTACTTATTTCAATAGGAGCTATAGGAAGAGACTATCTGGAAGAAGACGGCATAACAAGAGCTGCCGTAGAAATGGCAGAAGATATGTTCAAAAGCTTAACAGAAGGAGATTATGTTCTTCACAGGGTCGAGCCGGGACAAAGCCTGGCTGTAATTTCTGGATTATATTATCCAGAGATAACACAAGATGAAGGCGTTCAAATAATATTAGATGAAAATCCAGAAATTAGAGATCCAGGCACAATTCATCCTGGCGATGAAATAAGAATTCCAAAGACAGAGGCTCTGATAGAGAAGGGCGAAGAGGATGCAGAGCCTGAAGATGCAGAGTCTGAAGATGTAGAGTCTGAGGGTGAAGTTTATGGCGGCCCAACCTTAAGCAGAAATCCCGCAAGAGAGTCAGCATTAATAGCTGCCGGAATGGCAGAAGGAATGGAAAAAACCGAGTTAGCGCAATTTATGGCTCAAACGAGAAAAGAATCTGGTGGTTTTAAAGATTATAAAGAGCAGGGTGGCCCATCGTATTTTTCAAAAAAAGATTATCCCCCATATATTGGTCGTGGACCAATGCAGTTAACATGGGAATATAATTATAGAAGCTTTGGCAAAGCGGATGGGGTGGGCGACTTATACGTAGAGCAGCCAGAGCTAGTTGAGGGAGATGAGGTCGGAGCGCGAGCAGCTGTTTGGTTTTGGACCAACAGTGAGGGCGGGAATATTCGCAGCAAATACAGTGGAGATTTCACGAACACAAAGGCTATAACCAGAACTGTTAATGGCAGCTCTAACACTTGGCAAGAAAGAAATAAATATTTTAAGGAATATTTGGAGATCTTGCCATAAACAAGAGAGGGGATTTTGATTGGGACAAATAAAGATACATATATCCCCCCGGAGTCTTCCAGGGTTCATATAGACTATATTCCTCTTGGGTCATACTGCGGAGCTATTCATTCGGACAGTAATGCCTTGGCAGATTCACCATATTGAATATAAAATTAGACAAAGATACCACGATCTCACTGGATTATTCAAAGGATAAAATAAAAATCCTTTTCTCAACCAAAATTAAGGGTCAAAATGGTAAAATATTTTTAAGCACACTGGAGCTTGATAAAGATCAGGCTAGCCAGCTTATATCAGAGTTGGTTATTTTAAGATCTGCTTTAAAATAAATGTCCGATAAAAAAACAGAAATAAAAATTGTTGATTGTACCAAGAGCTGCAAGATGACAACGGCTATGAGAGAAAGCGATTTTTGCAATGGAAAGGCAAAAATTGTGGAAGGGAGAGTTTTTTATGGCTGTCAAGAAGCTATAAAGAAAGAGGGCAAATCTGTAAGGCAATTTTATTCTTGTGATCTTTGGAATATGGGGCTAAAAGAAGGCTGTCTTACATGTTCGTTGGAGTGCATTAACAACAAAAGCAAAAACTATGAAAAAGCCTTAAGGGAAAAGAAGCAATTGGAAAAAATAATTGATGAATTAAGGCCAAACATGGTTTTGTATGGTGTTACTCCGGAGCAAGTACAGCAAATCAGCTCAACATATACAAGGAAAAATAGCGATGGAAAGCGAGATCAATTGGGTGCGGAAGCAATTAAGACGGCCAAGTTTGCAAACGAGGCTCTAAAGATGGCACTGAAGGGGGGGAGGATAGATCTTGCTTTTTATACTCTTTATGCAAGAAGAGCTTCTTCGCAAATAAAGAAGTTAAAGAAAAAGACTGAGAAATAATGCCAATCAATACTAATAATCTTTTTATTAAAGTACAGGAGTTCTAATGGGCTGTGGATGCGGTAGAAAAATATCTAAGAGTAAAAGAAGTCGGGCAAAAAATTCTGCTACTAATAAAAAGACAGGTAATGTGATCAGGAAGAGAAGAGTTTCAAAATTAATATCTGTTCCGGGCAGATCGCTTGTTAAAAAGGTCAAAAAGTAGTTACAGAAGGTTTTAAATGTCAGATTACAGTATTTACCCTAATGCAATTGATGGATATGCGCAAATTCCATTAGCTGTCGATAAGCAGAGCCCCGTGAATGCAGAGGGTCTTAATCGGCTAAGATCTGGAATTGTAAATATAGAAAACACTCTTGGCGTTGCTCCGCATGTTTCCGATACCTATGGAGAATTTGATGATGTCGATGATAGGCTGGAAAACTTAGAAGGCTTAGTGTCTATAGAGGTTGCTGATGATGAGGCTCTTTCTGCAACCCTGGTTGCCGGAAATACCACGGGGGGCACCGACATCGAGATGACGACCGGCGACAAGATCGTCGGTCAGACTCATGTGGAGATTGACTCCACTGGAGCCGCGTCGAACATCATCCTGAATCCGGATGCTGCGGGCGCGGTGATCGTCAATGGAAAACTCACCGTCACCGGGCTCATTGATCCAACGGGGCTGATTCTCGACGAGGCTGCCAAGCCTGCTACGGGAGCGAACAAGGGTGCTCTCTTTGTCTCCGATGGCACAGGGGGTTTGATCGACAACCACCTCTACTACGTCTTCGACACTGGGACTGCTTTCGACATATCCGGGGGAGGCACTGGGGATGTGGTCGGACCAGCGGGTGTGGCCGCCGATAATGCCGTGGTTCGGTGGGATGGGCTGACGGGGAAACTTGTCCAAGATTCCAATACCATCTTGGACGACACAGGGAGCCTTTCCTTGGCGGGGTCCGTCACGGTAGGCACAGAAGTCATCATCACCGAGACAAGCGCTCCTCCCTCCGCTTCCTTTACTACAGGAAGGCTTTGGGTTTCTCCAGGACAGGCTCCAAACAGTCTGGGGTTCGTCTCGGATAACGGCACTCTCCAAGCCCTCCCCGGCGCATGGCAGATGGCGGTCCTTCATTCGGACCAGCTTGCAGTTATCGGATTTCAAGGGATGGTGCGGCAGGCGACTGCCTTTTGGGTCACCGCCCAACCGGTCGGAGGTGACTTATTCACCATCACAGATGGGGCCACGACACGGATCTACGGGGCAACGGCTGGTGGGGATGTCCAGTACGTTATCGGCGGTTCAGTCTCGGTCACTCTCGATAACTTGGTGGCAGCTATCAATGGGGACGGAGCTTCCTTGTGGGATGCCAAGCATCTCGGAGCCGTTGACTTTGCCCCTGTGACGACTGACGGCGTAGTCATCATCTACCGAACTACCCAGTCTGTTGCCAGCTATACCGACCGGATTTTCGGGGATGCCAACTTCGTCACCAATACGGTGGCCCGCTATATGCGGTTCGATGAAGCTCCCGACTACCGGAGGATTGGGGACGATGCCTTTAATGACGAGGTTTTGCCGAACGCCGATCCTGGAGCTAAGCGGTTCGGCCAGGGGCGGCACCAGTCCGGTTTGTTTGGCGGCGATGTCTGCATAAGCATCCTCGACCAGACGGTACAGATCCTCAATAAGACTTCCTCTCCTGACACATGGTCGAGTATCGGTGGCGGTGGCGGTGGCGGGGCCAGCCTTGCAGCCACTCTTGCTTTAGGGAACACGTCAGGAGGCACCGACATTGAACTGACCACGGGGGATGCAATCACTGGTCAGACGGATGTGGAACTGCGTTCCTCAGGAGTCGCATCAAGTGTGAATATCCAGGCCAAGGCGGATGTGAATGTGTACCCCG
>Ga0208299_1000459_pt1 | contig 38015 bp, 50 predicted proteins | sample 15_taG_FD_184089 | JGI IMG/M metagenome (GOLD analysis project Ga0208299, IMG submission 184089) | Marine viral communities from the Subarctic Pacific Ocean - 15_ETSP_OMZ_AT15312 metaG (SPAdes) (version 2) | ecosystem: Environmental > Aquatic > Marine > Oceanic | place: Pacific Ocean | collected... | reverse complement strand
CGGTGAAGGTTGTTGATGAGGATAATGTTCGCATTACGTTTGCTCACACAGGCGAGTTGGGCGAGGGCGATGGGTACGTTTTGTCTATTATTGGGATAACGTAGGATGATGATGAATGGAACTGGAGCAGCTATTAGAACAGGGCATATCGGTAGTGGCATTGTTGGGAGTGTCCTACTATGTGGTGCGCTTGACGAATTTTCTGTTTACGAATTTAACGGGATCATTGGATGAACATAAGGACATCACCATCAAACTCATCGACGGGCTTAATGCATTGCGGGTTGAACTTAATCAACTCAAGATCGAACTGGCTGAACTTAAAGAACAGCATAGGAATTACCATGATCTGTTTATTATTTCTGACAGGCACATTGACAATCGGTTGTCAAAACGTAAGGACGATTGACGCTGGATTTGGAGGTTTGGACATTGAGTATTATGAGCCTCCTCCAATAACAATTTATACGAATATAATACGAACGAATTTTATCAGCCAACCTCGGTTGATGCAAAGGAACAAATAACATGGCAAATATACGATATGACGTAACCCGATGGGACGTTTCAGTAGTACACGACAGCCATCCGACTCAATCGGGGTGTGTCGATTCGGTGATTCTCGGCATAACTGCCACGGATCAGGAGAGCGGGAAATCCGCATACAAAGACGAACGCATAAGTGTTCCATGCCAATCGCTTGAAGAGTTTGAGGCTGCCGCCGAGGCATTCGTAGAAGGGGTGATCGGGTCTGGTGGGTGGTACTTGGAATTACAAACAAGAATTGCAGCACAGATGACAGCACCGGTAGCCGCACCGAGCAGGGAGATGCCCGACTTTGCCAGCATGAGTATAGGTGACGGCTACAGCGAGTTGCCTAGCGAAGAGGAGGCTGAAGCTCCCGCTGAAGAGGTAGAGGAGGCAGAAGAGGTAGAGGCAGAGGAAGCTGTAGCTGAAGAAGCCGCAGAGGAAGCCGCAGAAGAGACTGAAGAGGAGGAGGCTGAAGAGGAGGAGGCTGAAGAGGAGGAGGCTGAAGAGTCCGGTGAATAGGCGACCAGTAGACATAGCCAAGGAGGACTGTTATGACGAGATATCTCCTCGATCATTCGAGGAGGATTTCTCGTTCTACTTGCGGCATGGTTATGTCTATTCCGGCGATGACATCTTTGTGATGGCTAGGCCGGTTTCATCGAGGGACATCGGCTTTGCTCTCGACTACAAGTTTACATTCAAGCCTGACACTTGGGACACTTGGTTTGTTTACTTGGGCTGCGGTGCTGCGGTCACAAGGTTTTTCAATATAGCACCACTCCCCCTGCCTTATGTGTCATGGCACAGGGGCGATAATCCTGAACCCAAGATTTGGTCTTGGGGGAAATTTTACAAAAAGGCACTAGCAATGGAGAAACAGAATTATGGGCAGCACTAAAATTAAAAACGAGAGTCGGGACTATGCAAAGGAGTACCGAAAGAACTTGGAAACGCAACTGGAGTATGCGGACAAAGTCTTCGCATCGGAGGCAGAGTACCAGCCTATGTATGCCGGTCTACAAGCCAGCATCATGGAAGAGATGGGTCCACGGTTGATGGAGTTGTACGAGAACCAGATCAACCCTGCTATGAGCAGGATGGATTTGGAGGCAACACGGTCCAAGCGATTAGCCGATGTGGAGGCATTGGAACAATTTGGAGGTCGTGCCACGGCAGCAATCGAGGCAGCGGACCCACAGACTGCCGCCTTACGCCGAGAATTGAATTCTCAGGCACTTTCCGAGTTGGAACTAGGTGGACAGCTTACCGGTGCCCAAAAACGCAACCTGCGGCAATCTGTGGCTCAAGGGCAGTCTCAACGAGGCTTCGGGCGAGGTGTGAGTGACCAAGCCATGTCCAGCTTGGCTGAGTTGGACCTGATGGAACAACGCAGGAGGTCGAGGCAACAATTTGCCCAAGGTCAGATGGGGATGAGTGCCGCACTCGGTGCTGATCCTGCGATGGCTATCTTGGGGAGGCAGTCACGGGCATTCAACCCGATGGCAGTTGGGGCGCAGGCACAGGGGTTAGGACCGGGAAATGTGTTCAATCCAGAGAGTGCTTATGCGGGGCAATTGCACGGTCAAAACTCGTCGCAAGCGTTTGCCGCAAGCAAGGCACGGGCGCAGGCCAAGTCATCGATGATTGGTGGAATTGTGGGTGGACTTGGAAAGCTAGGTGGTGCCGCAATAGGTGCCGGTGGTTGGGGTGGTTTATTTGGTGGTGGAACAAACGGTTAAGGAGGAAATATGGCATACGATATTGGACAAGGAATTTCTGAAGCGTTGGGGTCGTTAGGCGAAGGATTGATCACCCGCAAGGAGAGGCAGGAGGAACGGCAAAAGCTGATAGGTCAGCATGAGGCTATTGAGGATGACTTGCATAGCGAGTTTCAGTCCCTCTTGGACAAGGGTGCCGGTGAGAATGTGGTAAAGGCGGCACAGACCGAGTACGAGAAGTGGTCCAAGCGAGGTGACGAGTTGGGAGACGAGTCCACCAAGAAGATCGAGGGAATCATTTCGGAGTATGACAAGGGTGAGGTCCGTAAAAGTAAACGCCTGCAAAACCGGATGGCAGAGTTGCAGATTGATTTTGCCAACGAGACAAACGACTACCGGAAAGGCAAATTTGAGCAGGACCTGCTGAGCGCAAAACTCGCAAACGAAGCTATTGTACAAAAGCAGAAGGAGCGCAAGTCCCTGACTGAGTTCATTGGTGGTTACGCAGGCGAGACATCGAAGCAGGTCCCTGACACCGAGCCTTACTGGACCGACCCCATGCAGTTGGACCAACCGCAGGTTGGCACACCTGAGTTTTATTACCGGCGAGATGAGTCAGGAAGAGTTGCACCTGCACCTGAGAGGGTGAAGAAACTGGATGCGGCTGGGCAGGATTTGCACGGAAGTGTTTACGATCCAGCTTCGGGCTTTGGTGTGCCGAAAGATTCACCACGGGGCATGGAGTTGCTTGGACTTGATCAGTCAGATGGTGCCGCCAATCCATATGCGGGAACAGGTGGAGGACCTGCTAACCCTTATGCTGGCATTTCAGGCAGGAATGCATTCGGGTTGCAACCTGATCCATACGATGGATACCTGCCTCCTGTTCAGGCTCCAGAAGAACTTGGTCCGCAGCCTGAGAGTTATTACATCAAGGGAAGTCGTGACATCATGCGTGATCCAACCGCTTCGGAGCAAGAGGCTGCGGCAGCACAATACTTGTCACGAAGCGCAGAGGGACTCGGTCCTGAAGGGTATATAAAGGCAGCGGCGCACAAACAGAGTTTCCACCCAAGGGCAGTTAAGGGCGCAAGGATTCAGTTGGACGGGGAAGACACCGGCAAGTATATAGCAGGAGGTCAGGTCCTAACCGAAAGACTTCAGTCTGCAATGGGACTTTCCGGTCCAATGAAAGGGATGTTCTTAAAAGGAACCACCCGAAGCATAGACCCCGAAACAGGTCAGGTTAAAACAACGGCAAACTATGGGGTTGGGCAGGACCCAAGATCGGTTCCCGAAGCCGAGGAGTTTGCGAAGGAGCATTCCGACCTGAAGTTCAAAAGAAGTTTGGCTACAAGTGACCAAGAGGCAAAAGACTTCAGGTTGATTTCCGCTGACGCAGAACATGGTGTCCAGTTGATACAAGAGGCACTTGATGAGGATGCAGAATTAAATGCCATCACAAGGAGAATGCCTACAGCATGGTACGACCAGAAACGTGCCAAGATTAAAGCCAAGCTAAATTTGCTGCGAGGCAAGTTGAGGCTTGCGGTTATCGGTCCCGGTGCCGTGTCGGAATACGAGCAGAAAATACTGCTTGAGGTGATAGGCGATCCGACCAAGTTCTTCCAGTTCGATGCAAACAGTCGAGCAAGGTTGACCGAGCTTCAGAAGATAATGACCCAAGGAGTCAAGGTCCGAGGCGAACACCTTGGCCTTTGGGATTATGACCACAAACTCCAGAAAGGTGACAAGTTAGCTTCTAACAAGTTGTCCTTCACCGCAGAGGACCAAGCGAACTATGACCGCAAGGTTAAATCCGGTGAAGGGCTTGGCAGCGCAGACCTTCCACCGACCCTGAAGTTCAACAGTATTCAGGACACATTGAAATCAGGACACCCCGCAGGGACCAAGGTCTATATTAGGGATATTGCGGGTGGAGGTTACAGACCATATACAATTCCAGAAACAAGTGCAGGGGCAGGTAGTTATTAATTGCTATGGCATCACAAGAATTGATTCCGTTTTCCGATGAAGAAAACAGAGAGTTAGGGTTGGGTCCTTATGCGGCTACTGCGACACCCGAAGGTGGAGCAATTGCCGCAGGCGGCATCATCCCCTTCACCGGAACGGAGTTGGTGGAGGCAGTTGAAGGCGACCCAAGCCGACAGTTGGGCTACGAGGAGTTTGAGCGGTATCGTCGTGCGAAGTCGGTTGAACCGGAAAAGACCTTTGACGAGAAACTTGGCATCGTTGGCCAAGGGCTGGAGATGGTTGGGGAAGAGTTCTTTGGTGGAATATGGAGTGCAGTTAGTCAGGGACTTTATTTAACTGACCCCTTAAAAGGAATTAAGACATTGGTGTCTGGTTCTGCCCGTGGCGGGACCGACATGTTTCATATCATTGGAGACATCTTCACCAAAGACTTCCACGCTGCCGACACCTACGAGAAATACTTGGAAGACACCGGCAGCGAGGACGACCAAGATTCACGGCAGGACTACATCCGACAACTGTCCAAGGATAAGATGCGGTTCAACCTCAAACGTGCTTATGAGGTTGAGCGAGAGAAGTGGAGAACCGGCGAAACAAAAACCACCCTACCGTTAATAGGTGAGATCGAGGGAGAAGATGTAGCCGGTGCCGAGGCGTTTGGTTATGTCGGAGACTTCACAATGGCAATCCCTGCTGCCGGTGCCTTCACCAAGTTGCCATCTCTTGGGGCAAAAGTGGCAGGCAAAGTGGGAGGGGTTGCAGGAAAGGCAGTCGGTGGAACCGGAAGGGGGGTCACAAAGGTCACCGATGCCATCGGAGAGAAGGTCGGCAAGGTAATCCCTGAAGCAAGCCAGACGACAGCAAGGGTGTTAGGTATCGCAGGCTCAACCGTATCAGGACAACCGGCGATAGGTCTTGCACTAGCGGCACCAACTATAGGCAGGTCTTTGGATGTTGCTGGCAGGTTGGGCGAGAAGGTTGGCGAGTCCCTTGGCAAGCGGCCTTCACAGTTCGGAGTCCTTGAGAGAGTTGCAATGGATTCCACGGTTGACCCCAACCTGAGAAAACTAGCACGAATCCTTCACATGGGTGGTGCTGGAGACAAGTTACTTTCAGGCACCGGCACGTTGGCACTCGGTGTTGGCACCGGCATGGTGGTTGGCGGCGGGTTAGGTTATCTGGCACAGGGAGAGGAAGGCATGTTGCAGGGAATAGGTGCTGGAATTGGAATTGGTGGACCTGCCGCACTTGGTGGTGCCGGTCTGTCAAAGCTAACCGGTCACGCAAGAAGGTCAGCGGAGGATGCCGATGTGATGCGGTTCCTTGAGGCTCAGGCCAAGAAGGGTGTTGACCCGAAGCAAGCGTTTGCAAAGTTGGGGCGGGATGCCTTGCTGAAGACCGCAACGTTGGAGAGAATTTTTCAAGGGGATGTTGCAATCAACCTGTTAACCAATGCCCAATACAACAAGGCACACAAGGCAGGTGCTGCGGCATGGTCACCGGAGAGGAAGTCCATTGACATCAACATCGAGGCATCCGATGTCAAGGGGCGCAGGCAAAACATCCTCCATGAGTTTGGTCATGCATTATGGGATAGCCCCGTGGTGAACAAGTCCGAGATGACGGCAGAACTTGTCGGGGTCTACGGGCAGACTCGCATCGATGCAATGGCTACGAATTACGTTGAGAGGTTGGCAGAGAACAGGGTGAGGCGAAGGTTTAAGAACCCCTTCTCCAAGGCTGCGGACGATGCGGTCCAAAGGTGGAAGGAAGGCAAGCCAACCAAAGGAGTTGACGACTTCGATGTTGCGGTGAACGCAGAACGTGCCGACCTAACCAAGCAGTTTGGTTTGGATTGGGTACATTCCGAAATCTTTGCGGAGGACTTTGTCGGGTCAACACTCGACAGGAACCTGAACAAACTTCGCAAGGGCAAGACCGGTGAAGATTTATTCCACCTGCGTGGTGCCATGCTGAGAACCAAGGCAGCGATCCAACGGAAGATGGGGGGAAAGCTGGACCCATTAGGCAGGGTGGATGGTGCCTATGCTTCCCGAATCTTCGGGGATATGACCGGCGACAAAAAATTCAAAAAGACTCTCCGCAACTATATCCGTGACAGGGGCAGGCACTTTGATGAGATGAGTCGAAGGGCAAAGAACCCTGACGGTGGAGGTACCAAGCAGGACATCCTGAACATGGGTGACCGTGCAGGGTTTTGGAGGGACAAGGGTGACGGTACGTTTGAGAATGACTTTGCCACAAAGAATGCCAAGGGAGAGGTAACCGTCAAGGGGCACGATGAGATTGCCAAGACATTGCACGACCGTGCCGAGGGAACACGGAGGCTGCGTGAAGGGTTGGTTGCCAAGGGTCTTATAGGAAGGGACGACAAGACCACGCTAGGTGCCCGTGAGGGTGCTGACGGCAGCATCGAGGTGACCGGTAAGGCTATCCCCGACGAGGTGATAGAAGCATCCAATCTTCCACCGCAAATGAAGGAGCATTTAAAGTTGCTGAACGAGTTGGTGGGCAACGGAACGACTGCGATGGTTTGGTACAACGGGATCAGCACAACCAAGTCGAAGAAGATAAAGATGAACGAGGTGGTGAAGACCACCAAGGACGGCACCCCTGACCTGCGTGGAACGACAAGGATGTGGAGGAGAAACCTTCGCAAGTTCATGGGAAACATTGCTGCGTCCCGAAGAGACATCAAACCGTTTGAATATAGGATCACCAAGGAGGGCAACATCACCGTGCAGTCCTTGGATGTGGATGCGATTCACGACAAGGTATCCCGTTGGCAGAGAGACACGGATGCCAACGGCAGACCCAAGCTGGAACTGTGGGGCAATGACGTTAAGAGGTTTTACGAGGACCTGAAAATTTACATGGACAACCACCGCAAAGGATTGGGTGGTGCCGAGGGTATAGGTGAAGCCAAGCGCAATGCGTTCAGGGCATTCCTGATGAGGGACATGACCGGATCGGGTGGTGTCAGTCCGATGCATGACATCTTGAACAACCGACCGGTGGACCGCACATCGATTGTGAAGTCATTCAGGCTGGATCGGATTGGTAGTGTGGAAAGCACCATGAGGGAGGACTTCCACTTTGATTACCACAAGGTGAAGGAGAACCTGATGCCCGATGGCACTCCGAAGGTGAAGGAGCATGGTGAGGTCATCGAGTTCAACGAGGCAATGGCTGAGAGGTTCATGCCCGTTGCCCCCGAAGGGGCACGGTACATGGACTTTCGTGATATGCAGCAGGAAAAAATGGTTGCCTTGTCTATAGATCGATTGGGGCACGGAGTAAGGGAGTTAATGAGTGGTGCATCAAGTGAGATTGCAGCACAGGGTGGTCGTGCGTTCATGTGGCTGGAAGGCAAGTGGGCATCGTATGACCCAACACCTTTCAAGACTTTATTTAAACACCTTCGGGATGTGGGCACCGAGTATGTTGCCTTGTCGATGTTAGGCGAACTGAACCACAACAACACACGATACGGTTTGCGGCTGTTTGGAGAGAGTGTGAGGGATGCTGTTGCCCGTGGAGACATTACCAAGAAGCATGGGGATGCTTACATCAAAGGCTTGATGGAAAACACTCGCCAAATAGCCGGTATGCAGAAGAAGGCATTGCAGACTGAACGAGATGCCCTGCGAGAGATACGAAGTGTTCAGCAGTTTATTGATGCGGTTGACTCAGGCAAATTAACGCACAGGGCAGGCGAAGCAATTTCTGGCCAAAGGGGAACCAAGGGCACCAAGTTTAATTTCAATAAGGCTCAGGCAGAAGAACTTGGCTTTGGCCCAAGCGCAACCGCAAGAATGGGAGTTGATAAAGGGTTGTGGGATGAGAAGAAGTTTCCAATCGGGACTGTGGTTGCGGTGATGAAGGTTAAAGCCGACACTCCCATCATTCACGAACCCAATTTACATTATCACTATGGGCACACCATTAAGGTTGAGCCGGTAGCATACGCTAAAGAATTTTACCCCTTGAGTAGTTTGTCCAGCGGCATAAGCAGGGCAGTTAACCCAAAGACAGGTGAACTAACCGGCGGCAATGTGTTTGGAAAGGACGGGTCGGTGGGTCCGCAGCCCTTGCAGACAATCGTCCCTGAATTGGACTTACTTACCGCTGGCAAGATGGGTCCACCCATAGACCATCCTGTCAACTACATGCCTGAGACAATTAAAGGCAGCACCGACCCTGTGATGGGGCAGGCACGGAGGGACAACGTCACCGGCAGGGATTGGGATGCGGTTGTGGACAGGAGGAGTCCGGTCAGCCTGTCACCTATCCCGACCAAGCGTGGACTAGTTCCAGACCAAGGCTTGTCCCGTGAGGAGGCGAGGGAGGCAGCGAAAAATTTCAAAAAAGGCGACAAGCCTCTCAAGGCTTCGTTGCAAATGTTGAGCAAGGCTCAACGGGAGTTGATAGGTGCCGCCCGACAATTACCGGCAGGCGAACGGGTTGGGTTGCGGCAGGACATACCCTTCCTGACTCGGACCCGTGAACTTGCCGCTGCGGGAGTCTTGGACAAGGAGGCATATGCCGTAGCCATCCACGCACCCAACGTCCGTGACATATACGGTTATGATTCCATTGCACGGATCAAAAACGTGACGATGTTTATCAGTAAAGCCATCGGAGGGGTGAAGGACATTAACAAAATTGCCGAAGGAAGGATGGGTAAATTTCCGATGGCAACCGTAGAGGGTGAGTGGGTGCCCATCCACGACAAGAAAGGCAAGCTACTCGATGATGCCATCCCCGCTGACCTGCACAACCCTGAGAAGTGGTTGCAGGTCGGTATGGACCCCCACAGGCACGAATACTTCTACCGGAAGGACAACCATAGCATTCCGATAGAAAGTGCCTCAGAGGCTATCTCTGTGGGCAACACGGTATTCGTGAGGGCAGATGATGTGGGCAAGAAAGGAGGGTTGGTGGAAGGCGACCGAAGCCAGCACCGATACTTCCCTGCCGAGACTGCCCGTATGGAATCTGACTACATGGATGCTGTGGCGAAGGGTGATGTGGACACCATGCAGGCTGCGGTGGATCAGGCTGCGGCACGGGCGGGGTATGACACCGGTCCGGTGTATCATGGCAGGACAATTCCAGAGGATGACAGCACTCCAGCAAACCGACCGTTCACAGAGTTCGATCCAACAAAGAATGCTTGGGGGCATATTATGACATCTGATAGCGAGGATGTGGCAAAGACATTTGCTGGCAGGCAAATGCATGTCGGGGATGCCTATGGCAAGCTAGTCGAGGGCAAAGGGGATATAGTTAAGGGTTACCTGAAGCTGGACAATCCGTTCGACTACAGAAACCCGTCACACATTAATGATGCGCTTTATGCAATCAGGGAATGGGGCGGGGAGGTTAACGTGTCGTTCGAGGGTGAGAAGATGGTTAAGTTGGTTGACGAGTTGGAGAGAAGGTCAAAGGGTGCGATGGAAGACAAGGCTGCCCATGAGCCTGAGTTCAACTCCCGACTGAGAAAGTGGATTGCTTCAGGCGACTATGGTTTTTTTGAAACCGCAGGCGTGACCGAGTTGCTAAAAAAGCTAGGGCATGATGGGTACATCACAACCGAGAGGGGCGGGACCACATATGCGGCGTTTGAGTCAAACCAAATAAAGTCTGCCGACCCTGTGACGCTTGATGACGGGGGCAACCCAATCCCCTTGCACGACCGGTTCAACATGGAGTCGGATGACATCAGGTACATACCAGCCTACCACGGCACACCGCATACGTTTGCCGCAGAAGAGGGGGCACCGTTGGGCAGGTTCTCCACCGACAAGATTGGGACCGGTGAAGGGGCGCAGGCATACGGACACGGACTGTACTTTGCTGAGAAGAAGAGTGTGGCTGAGTGGTATCGGGATAAGTTGACCGATAATCGCAACTTGGCCACTCATAGCAATGTCGAGGTTAAGCTGAAAAACAAAAACCTGACAGAACTTGGGGAGCAAGGGTTTAGTCAGATAAGGACTTGGATTGACGATTTTGTGGTCGGTCGAGCGAGGTATAATAGCAAGCGGACAAGTGTGGCTAGGGCAAAGCAGTATCTAAAGGAAGAATTAATTCCCAAGTTTAAGAAATCTGCGGAGTGGGATGTTGGTTTGTGGACAAGTAATATTGAGATACACGGAGAAAAGGATTTCAATAAAGCGAAACTAGCAGACGCAAAAAAGGCTTTGAGTGCGGTGGAATCTTTAAAGCCTGATGACTTTGATATCGAGATCGATCAACCTGTGGTGGGCAGCATGTACGAAGTGGACATCACTCCAAAGGAGGAACACTTCCTAGACTTGGACAAGCCCTTCAAGGAGCAATCGAAGTATGTGAAGGATGCTCTACTGAAGGGCGGGAAGCGGGTGTTCGATGCCGAGTCTGGTTCCGACTTGTACCTGTCCGACTTTGTGAACGACAGAGGTCAAGGGCTACACTTTGTGAAGAACCTAGAGGCAGTCTCAAGGCGACCGTCAGATGTATCTGCAAGGCTTGCGAACATAGGCATAGCAGGCAACCGGTTTGCCGATGCCTCATCCCGTGCCACAACCAGCATGGGCAAGCCGAAGGAAGGCTTCAAGCAGACCTACAACTATGTGGTGTTTGAGGACTCTGCGGTGGAGATCAAGAACAGGTACATGCCCCGTGTCTCGGAGGACGGTAAGGTCGTCACGATCCCGACCAAAGGGAGGATCGTGCAGACCGGTCCCAAGAAGTTCAGGGCATACAACCTGAGCGGCAAATTGATGGGTGTGGCAGCTACTCAAGCGGCAGCGGATGCCCTCCTGAACAGGGGTAAAAACTGACCCCCATTTAGGACCCTAAACCTGACCCCCGAAACATTTCAATCGCTTTTCATTGGGGTTTTTGCCTTGATTGGGGGGTGTCAGTAATTTTCACCAGAGATGACCAGCCTAGTTTCCGCATTCTAGGAAATTCTTAAAAAGGCACACTTCGCCCCCATAAACATTGGGCGCATTGGGCTTCTGGCTGAATGATTATTCGCCAACATTAGACAGAATTAGCCATAAATAGGCGCACGTTTTGCACCCTTGAGCTTGCCCCCTTGAACCCTGTTTTAAAGGCGTTTAAAAAAGTTAAAAAAAGGCTTGTGCCGGTGTAGACACCTGCTACGTTGGGGGCAGCACCGAAGGGGTGCTTGAAACAAAACACTAGCTAACTACATCATGAAATACCCAAATCCGAGAATACCCACAGGCAAGACCGGCTACTACGTCACCCTTCAGTTCCCCCACGTTGATGGAGGTAACGGGAAGGGCAACCAGTTCAAGCGATCTCTCAAGACTGCCGACAAGCGAGTCGCCAAAGCTCGCATCAAAACTATGGTGGACAACTTCCGTGCTGAAGGGTTCGTCGCACCATCTCGCCGCAACCAAATCGAGAAGATCGGTGAGGTCGTTGCCATGTACCGTCAAGGTGTCAAGGACGGGTTGATCGACATCACCAAGAACGCTGCCGCTGCGGTTGTGCAGACACTCTACCGTGTGCTGAACGCTACCCACACCAAGGAGGCTATCGTGCCTCGTCAGAAGTTGTCCGAAGCGACGACCGGCAAGCTCGACAAGATGCGGATCGACGATGCGTTCACCGGACCGGTCAGCGACACTTACATGCAGGTCCGCTTGGAAACCAACATGGCAGGTATGGTGAAGGAGGATGACCCTGTTGCCTACCACATCAAGCTGGACAAGACCAAGCGCAGCATCGACGACGAGTTGCGGAGGGCACATGCCATCTTCGGAGTGCAAGCTCGCCCTTACTACGAGAAGCACCACAACTTCGACTGCTTCAAAATCAAGGAAGCTAAAGCCTTCAACAAAGAACCCAACAAGTTCGACAAGACCAAGACTAAAAAGTCTGCCTTCAAGGCACCCACTCAGGAGACTTACGGAAAGTTGCTGGCGTTTATCAACACGCTCAAGGTGGTTGACCCCGATGCGTGGACGCTCATGACGGTCTGCCTGTCGGCTGGTTGTCGTGGCAAGGAGGTTTATGGAACATCGAAGGACTTCTTCGTTGCCGACCGGAACAACGCAGCCATCACCAACTTGTGCCTGCCGAAGCATGTCACCAAGACCGGTGTCGCCCGTGAAATCCCGATGGCGACCTCGTTGGTTAACGAGATTCTGAGAGTCACATCCCTGCCGAAGATTGCAGGCAAGCGGGGTGCCAACCGGCACCGTGATGAGAAGTTCGTCATCGGTGGAATGCAGGTCCTTGAGCGTTGCCGCAAGTTGCTTGCCGATGAGTTTGGCACCACGTTGCAGAACGACGACGACGATGGCAGGTTGCACACGTTGCGGAAGATTTTCGGCAGCAAGATTCTGAGCCGCACACGGGACATTGCATACACCTCAAAGCTACTGGGACATAAGAACATTCAAACCACCATCGATGTCTACGCTGACCACGACTCGACAGTCGAGCCGACCGTGATCGTGGACATCATGCAACCGCAGGTTGCGGTGGTGAAGGAACCGAAGGCTGCGTAGTGCCTCCCTCCCAACTGCCTCCCCCAAGGGGGAGTCAGATGGGAGCGATGATGCTCCGACTAGCTAACTACATAACCACAATGATTAAACTAGGAAACGAGATGGGTTTTGGCGACAACGTCAATGCTCAATATATTGTCTCACAGACTCCCGACAATCGTCGGAAATTTGAGATCAAAAAGTTACACGACAATCCCCTTGAGGATGACGAGGCACGGTACGAGTTGTATTGTTATGTTTACCTCGGCAGCAACGGTTGGGAGTTGGCGTGGACTTGGGCAACGGAACTACGCAAAGAGTGCCTCAGCACTAAAGCCATGTTAATTAATGCAGGTAACACAATCCATGATTTGGAGGTGGGAGCATGAGTGATTATTGTAATCTCTGCGAAACACGCAGACCTGAAGGGGGCACCAACCATTTGGTGCTGAATAACGGGGGACTCTGGATAGAGTTCTGCAAACCATGTGGGAAGTCAGAGACTCTGACCAACCCTGAGACAAAGGAGACATTGACCGTGCAGGCTTTGTTTGACCGGACCGAAGAGGACAAGGAGGTGGCGGCATGATACACGAACCACTAGGGCTTGAAATGGATATCACGCAAGACGGGTTGGCCTTTGTGATTGAGGCAAACAGAACAACCTTTATTTTGGATTGTAATGGAGGTGAATGGTGGGTGCGGGACATTGACCGAAGTGGTGGAGTGTTCAGCGCAACTTTTCGCATCCGCAAGGCAAAGAAATTTGCTTTGTTAAAAGCCATCGACCTTGTGCTTGGTCACTTGGCTGATGACAACTTGATGGTGGAGGTGACAGCATGAACATCAGGCCGAAGCTATCCTTGGCCAAGGACCTCCTTGAGTCGAGTAAGCGCATGACAGTTGATCAGGCACGATTTCTGGTTGACACTTATTATCAAATTCAGGATGCGAGGATTCGTGCCACGGCACAGGTCCGAGCATTGGTGACAAGCGACGAACCCCACTCGTTATTGGATTGGGTTGGGGATGTAAACGAGGAGATGGAGAAAAATATTAAAAGGGCATTGAACGTGTATGCCAAGCACCACCCCATCGGTCAATGGGCGATGGGTATCACCGGCATTGGTCCGGTGATCTCGGCAGGATTGCTTGCCCACATCGACATCAACAAGGCACCCACCGTTGGGCACATATGGAGGTTCGCTGGACAGGACCCCACCTGCAAGTGGGAGAAGGGCGAGAAGCGACCGTGGAACGCATCCCTGAAGTGCCTGTGTTGGAAGATAGGTGAGTCGTTCGTGAAGGTGTCGGGCAACAAGAACGACACCTACGGTCAGTTCTACTTGCAACGGAAGGAGCAGGAGATTCTCAAGAACGAGAACCTTGAGTTCAAGGAGCAGGCAGACGCAGGTGCCAAGCGTGTTGGCAAGGCGACCGAAGCCTACAAGGCTTACTCGGTGGGCAAGCTGCCAGCGGGGCACATCCATGCACGGGCCAAGCGTTACGCAGTTAAGCTATTCCTAGCGCATTGGCATGAGGTTGCCTATAGGGAGCATTTTAAGTGTGAACCCCCGTTGCCATACCCGATAGCCCATCAGGGTCACGCACACCACATTAAGGCAGCTTAACCACCCATCCCAAGAGAACCAAGGTGCGTGAGTGAGTCATTGGATAAGAGAGAACCACTTGTACAGAACGAGCCACACAGCCTGAGAGAACCTTTAAATGGGAGCGAGTCATTGGATAAGAGAGAACCACGATAACAGAACGAGTCATATGTAGGGAGAGAACCACTTATGGGGAACGAGTCATTTACTCCGAGAGAACCAAAAGAAGCGAACGAGTCATAATTGTGGAGAGAACCAACCTGACCGAACGAGTCAAACACCAAGATAGGACCAAGTTCCACGAACGAGTCACAGCTTTTGAGGGACCCAAAAGACAGGAACGAGTCTAATGAGATGAGAGAATCAAGCAGACAGAACGAGTCAATCCGAGAGAGAGAATCAGGAAGAATGAACGAGTCAAGCTATACGAGTGAACCATCAGGGCCGAACGAGTCATATAGCGGGAGTGAACCACTTATGGTGAACGAGTCAAAAACGAAGAGAGTGGAGGTGGTGGAATGAGTAAGCATTACAGCCCAAGAGGCTGGGCTACTGCCGAGAACACTCCCTTGATCAAAGGGAAGTGCGGAGCGTCGATGCAGTCCCGTCACTTCAAGAAAAAGAAACCCTTGAGCGAGAAGGAAAAAATGAAAAGGGGTTTGGATCAGGCCAAGGGAAGCGAACTAAAGTTCATCCCAAACGGCGATGAGTAGCACGGCTTATTTAATTGATTGGCAAGGCAGCTTGAATGGCTCAAGCCGAGCTATTGCGCTTGTTGAGGGCACCGGTCGTGCCAGCATTTCTCGTTTGTACGATGTGCTGGATGACGTTGGCGATGTGTCAACAGTCAGGTTCCAGAAAATAGGAACTGATTCTTACGTTGAACTTCACGACCATGCATACACCCAAGTGGGTGTCGTCGAAAATAACTGGAAAAAGTTTAAGGGGTGGGACAGCCAATGTCCTGCCCCTTGTGTTAAAACATAAACGCCTTCGGGCAAACTAGCTAACTACAATGAGAAAAGATCGAATAACATATCATATTGAAATCATCTGCTTGGATAAGGCAGACGCAGTAGAGGTTCGTGAAATGAACCGTAACCACCTTCGTGAGAAGGCAAGCAAGGGGTTGGGAGAGGGCATCTCAATCTTGTCGCACCGTGAGTTGCCCAACGGGGTCATGCCCCCCATCAAGGTGCCTTCAGCAACTAACCAGAAGTTGGGGGTGACAGCATGAACCTGATGTTGCATTGCGGGTGCAGAGACACCCCGTGGGACCAGTTGGTGCAGGTGCCGTGCCCCAAGCCTACGGACACCCACTACCCCATCCCCCACCACGAACTGTATTCGATGGTGAGGGAGGTCATGCCTGAGTTTGGGCTGGACGTTGTCGAGTCGCAGCACGGCATCGACAAGTTTGGTAGCCGGTACTTCGGACTGATGAAACTCCACTCGGAGGCAGACGATTGGTCACCCGTGTTGGGCTTGAGAAATTCACACGACAAGACCATGTCTGCCGGTCTGGTGTTGGGCATCGACGTTACGGTGTGCGACAACCTGTCGTTTTACGGTGACTTGATGCGGTTCGACCGCAAGCACACGAAGAACATCGAGCGGGACATCACCGGCAAGATCATGGAAACCCTTCTGCGGACCACCGAGCAGAAGAAGAGGCAGGAACGGCGGGTCGAGATTTATCAGGGCACCAAGATGCCTGACCGTAAAGCCCACCACTTCGTGGTGAAGGCACTCGACGCAGGTGCGGTGCTTCCAAGACGGGTCCCTGCGGTCCTTGAGGAGTGGCGCAAGCCTCGTTACGAGGCATTTGAGGCTAGGACTGCATGGTCCCTGTTCAACGCCTTTACAGAGGCAATGAAGGGCGCAGGCCAGATTGGCACCCATGTGGGCAGGACGGGTCGGCTACACCGTGTATTCGACGAGGAGTTAAAGGTTAACCAACTAATCGGAGACATTTCACTTGCTGAATAATAATATTCTTGAAAAGAAGGAGGAAGTTATGATTATTCTGCCCGTTTCCGAAGAAACACAGGGAATATGCCCAATCAACGTAAAGCCGGTAAGAAACTCATGTCGGCGTGGATCGCAGAGGACAACAGAGATGCCCTCTACGCTGAAGCGCAGCGGCGAGGCAAATCGGTTGCCGACCTGCTCGATGAGATTCTCAAGTCGAAAATTAAAACCATGAAGAAAAAAGCTGATGGCAAAACAAAAAAAATCGGACTGTGAGGTTGGGGGAGGAATCCCCCCCGAATATTGTTGGTGCATGGCGCAGTTGCGAGCGGCAGACAACTTCAAGCCCATCTTCGACGCACTTGCTGAGAGGATAGCTCGACTTGAGGATCAACTGCATCACCTCAAGGCGGTCCGCAAGACCAAGTGTAAATGAATTCAGAACATGAACATATAGGGTTCAGGGTCCCTGCCTCTCTCAAGGAGAGGTTGAGGGCGTTGAGCGAAAAGGATCAACGTAGCCTGTCATCATTTTGCAGGCTTTTATTAGACCAAGGTGTAGACACCTACCAAAAAAAATTTGGCAAGAGGTGTAGACACCGGAACAGTTAACAAACAATGAACAATAAAATTATTGACCTATTCCACGCAGCGTTCCTTGCAGGCTTTGTCCTGATCGTGGCGTTGCTGGTTTTGACAGGACTATGAACAACATCTTCCCCATCACCACCTCTAACACGCCTCAACTCCCCTGCGATGACACTAGCGATACCACGCCTGCATCCTCTGCACCGTGTCGTGGTGGTGGTGGGAATTTATTTACCGTTCAGGACCATGTGACGAGGAAGCAAGTGGCGAAGCTGCTTAACTCCTCCACACGGACCGTTGATCGGCTATTGGCTGAAGGCAGGTTGACCAAGGTTAAACTGCTTGAAGGGAAACAGGGTCCAGTACGAATCCCCTACCGTGCTGTGCTGAATTATCTGAAGGGGTTAAGGAAGAAAGAGGTGCCGCCCGTAACTACTCAGGCGACACCATAACTAGCTAACTACACCCCGAAGGGGGTAGAGAAAGGAAGACATATATGTCATTAACGCTAAACGCAACAATAACAGGTCCCACTAGCAAGTGGGAAGAGGTGCCGGTTGGCACATATCAGGGAGTCTGTGTGGACATCGAGTCCCTAGACCCCGTGGACGGAAAACCGAAGGGAGTCATCCGACTTACCTTTGAGTTGGATAAGAAGGGCGACAACGGTAACAACATGACCATTCGCCGGTCGTTTCATAAAGTGTTGGACAATGAGAAGGCAGCGTTGCGCTTGTTTATCAGGCGCACCTTGCAGTTGAAGCCTGAAGGTGAGTTCGATCTGGAGAAGGAATTGATCGGCAAGTCCCTGACGGTGAACGTCGAGGAGTTCAAGACCGATGACGGGATGAAGTCCTACGTTGACACCGACCTGTCGGGTCCTGCTCAGGGCGATGGGTTTAAGCCTACCGGTGAGTACGTTCGACAGAAGGATCGCAAGAAGGATGAAGACAACGATGTCCCGTTCTAAAACCGTTCGACCCAATGACGACTTCCCCATCAAGCGGACGCACTTTGTCTTCGATATAGAGACGGGTGCTGCACCGCACGATGAGGTTGAGCCGTTCTGCCCTAACATTAGACCGCATAAAACTATTCGGGATGAGGTGAAGCAGGCGGCATACATCGATGGAAAGAAGAACGATTGGTTCGACAAAGCCGCACTCTCCCCGATTACGGGGAGGGTGCTGGTCATCGGTGTTCGTGTGGAGGGAGTCAACACTATGCTCCATGTGAACAAGGAAGGCTCCGAGAAGAATGTTTTAAAAGGATTCTTTGATCTTGTTCGCAAACACTCCGACCAGAAGTGGGTGGGTCATAATTGCCATGCGTTCGATTGGCCTTTTATCAGGGGTCGTGCAATGGCTAACGACCTGCCTATGCCGTCAGGAATCATCACCTCAATCACCGGTCACCGTTGGGTGAACTTCGGGCAACATTGTAGGGACACCATGTTGGCGTGGAACCCTGATCCCACCGCACGGATTAGCCTGAGCAACTTGGGCAGGGTGTTGGGATTGGGAACCAAGCTGATGGATGGTGGTAAGCACTTCGATAAACTGTATGCGGACAACCCTGAGCTTGCCTTGAAATATTGCGAGCGAGACTTGGAGTTAACCGACGAGATATGGGAACGAATCGGCATATAATTGAGATGGCCTGCGATGCCGGTGTCGGTGGTGGATTTTGCTACAAGACCGGCAACGGGATCAGGGTTCATAACATGCCGAAGGGCGACCGTGAAGAACGTGCCAAGCTGATCGTGGACTACATCCAGTTTCTCAAGCCTCTCACCATGTGGATTGAGAAGGTGCAGGGTTACCACGGCAGGCCAAGCACGGGGCACACTTCATTTGTGCTGGGAGAGAACTATGGAACAATCGTTGGTGCCTGCCTTGCGGTGGGCACCAACGTGGTTCCCATCACCCCACAGTCATGGCAGAAGACGCTTGGTTTGAAGAGGGAGAAAGGAATGTCTCAGCCTGATTGGAAGAGGCACCTGAAGATGGCTGCCGTTGACATGTACCCTGCGGGAGTTGCGGTGACCTTGAAGAACGCAGACGCACTATTAATTTTAGAGGCAGGACTGAGACAACGTGAAGGACTTGGATGAACTGAGGGCAATCATGCCCCTCCCTAGAATGCTTGAAGCGTTGGGCTTGGAAGAGTCTGCAAAGAAGTCTGCACGGTCACCGTTAAGGCACGACAAGAAACCGTCCTTCTCCGTGTTTGAGTTTCAAGGGAGACACTTCTGGAAGGATCACGGAAGCACGGACAAGGGTGATGAACTGGATTTTTTAAAGCAACACTACGGCATGGACTTCAAGCAAGCCTTGGCCAAGTGGTGTGAGTTAAGCGGAAAGCCAATGGAGGAAGAAAAATTTACAAAGAAGGAAAATTTCGGTGCGTGTTTCGACATCGAACCGGAAGGTCATGTTGAGTTAGTAAGGGGCCTTGCTGAGTGGCGAGGTTATAGTGAGTCCACATGTCGGTGGTTGATTGACCACCGGCATGTTGGGCTTCACGAAGGCTACATATGCTTCCCAATCCTGACTGCCTTGAGCAAGCTGAAGGGTGTTCATATTTACAGTCCGAGGAAGCATCCCAAGTTTCGGATTTTGGGCGGCAAGCAACTGCCTTGGTTTATAGGTCAGACCAGCACTCCCTTGGTGCATGTGTTTGAGTCGCAGTTTGACGCATTCGCTCTGATGGAGTTGGCAGGGATTGAAGACACCTCTGTGCTGATTACAAGGGGTGCCAGCAATATATCAAAGGCACGGGGTTATCTTGAGACTTTATTGGGCAAGGACAGCAAGGATGTTGCTATATATATTTGGCCCCAAAACGATGTGACCGATGACGGTGGTCAGACACCTGCACAGAAGTGGTGCGATGGTTTGGTTGATGAGTTCCAGACGGTCTATGTTGTGGACACTCCCAACGAGTTTGAGGACCTTAACGATTGGCTGCGGAAGGGTGCCACACCGTCGAGTGTTGGTGAGTGTATTTGCAGCGCAAGGAAAGTGGGGTTCAGGGCACCGTCCCTGCCCTCCATAGTCAACTCGCAGGTATTCACATCTCAGGACATGGCCCCACCTGCACAGGTGGTTAGGGGAGTTCTTCACAAGGGGTGCAAGATGGTGATAGGTGGAGGGTCCAAGGGGCGCAAGACATGGTCCCTGATTCACCTTGGGATTGCTGTGGCTTGTGGCAGGACTTGGTGGGGTTTCGGGACCTCCAAGGGGAAGGTGTTGTATATTAATTTCGAGTTGACTGACTTCACGGCACACGACCGGATCACACGGATCATGGCAGCAATGGAGGTGAACGAGTCGAGCAACATGGATGTGTGGAACCTGAGAGGCTTTGCGTGTGATATCGAGTTGCTTGGTCCACAGATTACCGATGCGGTTGAGGACCGGCAATATGACCTGATAATTGTTGATCCGGTCTATAAACTTTTAGGAGACAAAGACGAGAACAATGCTGGTGAAATTGGGAAGGTGATGAATTCGCTGGAGCAGATTTGTAAACTCTCAGGTGCTGCGCTTGCCTTTGGTCACCACTATGCGAAGGGTGATGCCGCAGCCAAGTCGAGCATTGACCGGATGAGTGGTAGCGGTGTGTTTGCACGGGACCCCGATGCCATCATAGCGTTAACAGATCACCACCAGAAGGAGCATTTTATCGTCGAGCCGACATTGAGGGCATTCGCACCGGTCGAGGCATTTGTGTTGAGGTGGGATTTCCCGCTTATGCACAAGGTTGAGGTTGAGGTGAAGTTCAAGGGGGACAAGGGGTCGGTTAGCCCAAGCGGATTCACCGACAAGGAGATGATGCAACTCCTGCCGAGGGACGGCTACACCGACACAGAGTGGCGTGAGGCTGCGAACGAGACTTGCGGCATTGGGCGGCAGGTCTACTACAAGTTCCGCAAGTCACTCGGTGAATCCGACAAGATTTTCCGCAACAAGGAGGGCAAATATATCAGGTTGTGAAAAAAGAAACCAAACTAGAGAAATTGGCCAAGGCTGCGGCAGAGTATTGGGAACTGCCCCTAGAACGGCTTATGAGCAGGGACCGGCAAAGTAAGGTGTCATGGCCAAGGGCAGTCTGCATGTTTATTGCGGTGGACGCAGGCATCCGAAGCATTGAGGTCGGTAAATTTTGGGGAAGGCACCACAGCACAGTCACTCATAGTCGGGCACTAGTTGCAGGGAGAGTTGGCAACAATTCTAGCGACAAGAAACAGGTCCTTGGCTTCGTTGCCTTCCTCAAGTCATTTCTGAACAAGCCCGAACAAGCCTGATTACCGATGGGTCATCAACAAATTTTCCCAAGCCAACCGCACACGACTGCGGGTAAGTTAAGCCCTCCTGCAAGTCGCTCGCAGTCTGGTTGGTGCCTACCACCGAGTGGTGGTGGGCTTGGGGTTTTTAACATCCCCGCCCGAAGGCACCACGGGGTGACCATCGTATCCCCCCCCTTTAGGGGGGGAATACAATGGTCATTCCCTAAAGGGGAATCCCCCCGCAAGTGCCGTAGGGTTTATGGATGCGGATATCATGAAAAAAACAACAACATTAGCGGAAGCTTTGGTTAGCTTGAAAAAGAAGAATTGCACCAACACTCATTGCGCTGACTCAGCCTGCAAAGGTGAGTGTGAAAGAGAGTACCATTATCAGGTGCTGAAGGTGGTGCGAAGGGAGTTGGATGGGCTGAAGGAGAGAGAGATGCGCTTGCGGAGCCAGAAAGGGGTGCTGTAGGGCTTTTTATTATGGAGGAGGGTGTAGACACCCCTTGGGGGGATAAAGAGCTTCAAGAGGCTGTTATAGCCAAGTTTGGAGGAAAGGTGGTTTATGAGCTAAAACCGGACGATGAGGTGCCATCAGGACTGAGGGACTTTGTGGTCACTACAACGGGGTTTGCGGACACGGCAAGGGCTAACGACCCACAACTCAAAGCCCACATCGAGAGAGGTGTCTACCGAGGCTGTGGCAAGTGGGTACAACGTAACAAGAAACGGGTTTGGCTGAAGAGTTTTCACGAATATGAGTTCAATGAACAATTGCGGTGCTGGCGGTGGAAAAAGTATTGAGAGGATCGACGACAACCCCGAAGGCATCGGGGACCTGAATCTGAAAGCACTCAATAAAAAACTCGACGCTTGGTTGGCAAAGAACGAGACAACCGAGGTGCCGCTATGGAAGAAGAAGGTGTACGGCAAGAAAAAGGGTTGACAAACCCTCTCAAGCCTGATGGCACCGGTTTGTGGGTGGTGTAGACACCGGAAAAAAGAAACCCAACCCTAGAAGCCTTCAGGTCAAGGACCCTGAACGCTACAAGGCTGTTGTGGAGTCGTTGAAGCACGGCAATAGCCTGACCAAGACCTCCGTGGATTGTGGAGTGGCTAGACCAACGGTGGACAAGATTAAGTACGAGAACAAGGACCAGTTGACCGAGTGGAAGTGGAGGAATGTCAACAAGATTGCTGGCATTGTTGGGAAGGGGTTGCAGAGGCTGGAGGACGAGATCGATAACGTCCACATCAACTCATTAGCCCTCCAGCTATGCATACTAATTGATAAGAAAGGAGTCCTAGAAGATTCAATTGTAGGCAAAACCCCTGAAAAGAAGGTCATTTTGCACGGAGACTTCAACAAATTGCTGGATCAGGTCAAGGCTGGTCATCTTGAGGGAAGATTACCAACACCCCAAGAAAACCCAATGAAATCAGGGGTAATCGACGTTGAGGGCAAGGATAAGGTCGTCAAATCCGAGGCAAAGGGGGGCGGGGGGGGTGCCTAGCCCAATTTCCCGCAGGGATGCTGAAGCATTATCACGTTTGAAAAATTAATTTGAAAAGACGGAACCCCAAAGCCAACCACATCCACATCCTCCAGATCATTGATGGGGGCGAGATGGTGACCGGTGCTGTGGCAGTCCGTGTGGACGCTGACCAGTTCAAGATAGGCTTAAAAAGCCATTACGAGCCAGAGGAGGCCCGTGAGCAAATCAATGAGTGGGTTATGTCGGTACTTGAGGAGGAACACGAATGGTTGATCAGCAAAAGTTAGTTAAGGAGCTTGGGGTAACTGCGAGGGACCTTCAGGTGAGGCGCAAGAGGCTTCAGGAGGGTTTTCACTATGAGCCATCAGGCAGGTCTTACAAATGGACTGAGGAGGGGCGTGATCAGGTGATGTTTGACATGGGCCTGACTCCTCACCCGCCGAGTCATGTAGCCGAGGTAGTTGGTAAGGTTCCTCGGAACCAGAGGTTGGCTAATGCGAAGGTTATGGGGGAGGATTATTTGGTGAAGGTGAAGGACAACTTGATGTACTCCAAGGGCTTTGTGTTTCCGGTGAAGTGGGACGGGTCGAGTTTCTATGCGGTGAGGCATCCGAGATATCGTGGAAGACTGTGACCGAGGAGGAAAAACAGGAGAAGGTGTACGAGGCTTTGGAGAAGCTGATATGCATCTACATGGAGGAGTTCGACCTTACTTATGTCTCGATGATTGGGGTGTTGGAGGTCGTGAAAAACTCCTTGGTGTCTGAAGCCTTTGCGGAAAACGAGGAGGATGACGAGGGAGATGACGAGGGAGAGGGTTGGAAGATCGTCATGGACGATGACTGATTTATGATGAAGTGCAAAAAAGGCAGGTTGTATGTGATTGAGAACAGGAACCGTAAGATAGGTGCCAACGAGGTTTACATTCAGGCTTGGATGAACACCGGCAAGGATTGGGTGCCTTTCATGTTCACGCAGCACCAACTTGCCAAGGCTCAGGAGAGGGCTATCAGGAACCCTGAAGACTGCAAGCCCAAGCGGAAGTTTTTATTTTGGTAATTTGGTGGTGATAGCAATGAAAAACATAAACCCTCCAGTTAGAAAGGCTGGAATTACGTTTACGTTGTTTGTGGCTTGCTGGGCTGCGACCACCACCGGCCCCCTACCCGTATTTGCGGTGTTGGGGGGAGATTTATGACAAGCGGAGTAGTGCCTATGACAGAGAAGGAAATAGCAGAGTCTTTGGATTTGAGGACCGAAATGTCGAGGGCTGCGTTATCGCAGTTCCTGAAAAACATTAAGGTCTTTGACGCAAAGCAAACGGACTACGGAAGCAAGAATATAGCTTCTTGGGGTAGTAAGAATCAGGACATGTTTGGGGTGTTAACCAGAGTGAAGGACAAGGTGCATCGGATAGCCAATTTACTGGACAACAGGGATTCGCCAAACAACGAGTCCATAGAGGACAACTGTATGGACATTGCCAACTACGGGTTGATCTTGAGCCTGTTATCGGAGGACAAGTGGAGATAGCCCATGACGAGAAAAGCGTTCAGCCCTTCCTTGTACAAGGCCAACGATGCCAAGGGTAAAACTGCGGTAACGGCTCACCTACAAAAAGGAGGGTCATGGATCAATGCCTCTGAGGACAAGAAGCATGACATCAGGGAGTTGCAGTTATTGCGGCATGAGGTGGAAATTCGATCCGGTTGGACCGGAGCGAAGTTTCCCTTCGACACCATCCACATTCCCTACCGGAAAAAGAGGCTCATGCAGGAGTCCTTCACCTATTGGGTGCTAAACAGGGAATGCACCCATGCCATGACCATACAGAGTGAGGATATAGATTGTTGCCCCATCGAACAGGTGCCCAACAAGTATGTGCCTGATGGAACCGAGTCATTTTTTGATGTGCCTGTGGAGGGCTTCACGTTGGTCAAATTGGACAGTTGAACCACCCCGTACTTCAGGACCTCGATTCAGACACCGTTGCTTCGATTAAGGAGCAGTACGGTGAAGAGAAGGGCACCCACCTCATCGAGAACGTCCTGAAGCCTGCCAGAGAGGAGATCATCAGGCAGGAGGAGGAGGACGCATATTATTCCGGTTACATTCCCGACCATTGGAAGGATGCGGACGACTTATTAAAGACTTATGACCACCTGTTGATAAGCGGAGGCAACCGCAGCGGCAAGACGAGTTACAGTTGCAGGAAACTTGTTGATGTGATGGTCACCAAGCCCAAGGCCAAGGTGGTTGCCTTCAGCATGACCAACCAGAGTAGTGTGCGTGACCTTCAGCCTGCGGTTTACAAGTATTTACCAAACCAGTTCAAAGGCAGGAAGAAGATGGGCAAGGTTGGCAACGTCAGTTACACGCAAAAAAACGGGTTCACCAATTCCAGTTTTGTGCTGCCCAACGGGAGTCAATGTTTCTTCCATTATTATGAGCAGAGAAGCGACATCCTTGAGGGGATGGAAGCGGACCTTATATATTGTGATGAATTGGTGCCAGCGAGTTTAGTGGAGACTGCGGTCTACCGCTTGGTCACACGGAAGGGGAAGCTGATTATAGCGGCAACCCCTATCACCGGCTGGACCCCTGTCGTGAACAAGTTCATGGCAGGGGCGAAGCCTTTATCCACGGTTGAGTCTCCCCTGCTCCCCGACACGGTTAACGTGACCGGATGTCCGGTGGGAACGATGCCTTACCAGATGGAGTGCATGGACCCAAGTTGTGCTGTGGTGTTTTTTCACACCAGCATGAACCCTTACAATCCGTATGACCAGATGGAGAGGGTCTTGACGGGTGAGAGTTCCACGCAGATCAAGATCAGGGCATATGGGTGGTGTGACCGGACTAGCAACACATGGTTCCCGAAGTTTGGTAAGGACCATGTGATAAACCATGCAGATATACCAACGGATGGCACAAATTACATGGTTGCCGACCCTCACGGGGCACGGTCGTGGTATATCCTCTGGTTAAGGGTCTGTGTTGTGGACGGTGAGGAACGGTTTTTCATATATAGGGAATACCCTGACATGCCCACCTATGGGGAGTGGGCAGTAGGGGGTGACGACATGAGCGGGAAGATTGGGCCTGCCCAAAAACCGGTGGGCACCGGTCATACGATGTATAAGGAGTTGATCAAGGAACTTGAAGGGGACGAGAAGATCGAGGAGAGGTATATCGACCCCCGTGCAGGAGGCAGTAAGGCGATGACCGACGATGGTGTGACCCTGATTGAAAGGATGGCATATGATGAGCCTGAGATGTTTTTCACACCTGCGGCGGGAATACACATCGAGCAGGGCATAGGGGTTGTGAACGATGCATTGGATTACAACATTGACGACAAGCTGAGTAGTGTCAACCAGCCCAAGTTGTTCATATCAAGCGAATGCAAAAACACGATAGCCTGCATGACCGAGGCAAGTGCTGCCGGTGGGGAGAGAAACGCCTTCAAGGACCCCGTTGACTGTCTCCGCTATATAATGACCGCAAACCCGATGCACATCACGGATCAAACATGGGCATCGTCAGGAGGAGGGACATATTAAAATTGATGCAAGTAGCTAACTACCCACCATTATTGAGCTTATCCGAGGCAGCGGAACTGACCGGACTCTCAAAAGAATATTTAACCAAGTTGAGGCGCAATGGAGTCTTGAAGACTTACACGCTTCAGGGCGGGGATAAAGGTTCCCCCCGCTACAAGATATTTAGGGACCACCTATTGAAACACACAGGGCTTTCATAAAATGAACAAGAACGAATCAGAGGACCAATTGGTCAAGCACAAGGACGGCAAGGTTGATGTGGAGACATTGACTTTTGAGTATAGGAGAAGTTTGACCGATGGTCATGCTCTGGAACGGATACAGTCTGCGGACGATGTGCGTTATGCACGTTGGAATAGCCAGACGAGTGATTTCAAGAAACACGCAAGTGCGTTGAGCGAAGGAACGCAGCCTTTCCCTTTCGAGGGTGCTGCGGACAACCGGATCAGGCTTGCAGATGAAACCATCAATCAGCTTGTGGCTACCATGATGAATGGTTTCCAAAAATCCCAACTGAAGGTGGGAGCGACCGAGTCGAGCGACACCGAGGCAGCGGCAAGCATGAACACGTTGATGCGTTGGTTGATTGGCACCAAGTTGTACCATGAGATGAGGCGTGAGGCTGAATTGATGGCTCAATATTCCATGCAGTATGGGTGGTCTGCGATGTTTGTCGGATGGGAGCAGCAAAACCAATTGATGCCAATGAAGATCACGCTGGAGCAGATTGTTGAGATGTCTCAGCAAGACCCTGCTTTTGCAGACTTCCCCAAGTTGATCCTTGACCCTGCTCAGGAGTCGGTGGTGGTTGACATGTTGATGACTCAGGTTGAAGGAATCAAGCGGCGACCGGCAAAGAAGATTGTTAAGGAGTTGAGAGAAACCGGAGAAAGCTCGATCCCTATTGATTATATTGTGGCTAATAAGCCGTTGCTTGTGGCTTGCCGACCTTATGACGAGATCAGCTTTCCACCGGAAACGACAACCCTGCAAAAAGCACGGGTTATATTCAGGAAACAGTATATGTCCGAGGTCGAGCTACGCAGCATGGTCAACGACGATGATTGGAATGAGGATTGGGTGGAGGAGGCTATCAAGACCACCGGACGTTCAAGCGATTTCAGCGACATCACAACATCGGCTTCAGCATTGAGTGCTGACGCAATCGATAGGCGTGACAACTTGGTGGAGGTTGTGTGGGCATATACCAAGCAACTGAATGACGATGGTGTGCCTGCTATATATACCACGGTGTTTGCACCGATGATCCAGAGGGATGCGCTTGGCAAGGCGTTGTATGCAAAGCATGAGATGCTCGACTACAACCATTGCCGCTATCCGTTTGTTGAGTTCAAGCGTGAGGTGATTAAGAGGAGGGTTGTGGAGAGTCGTCCTATCACCGAGGTGATCGGGAGTTACCAGACATTCCTTAAAAACCAGATCGACTCGATTATGGACAGGACATCATTTGAAACGCTGCCTGCCATTGAGGTCAACAAGAGGCTTGGCCTTATAAACAAGGTGGGTCCTGCGGTGATGTTGCCGGTGACCAAGACCGGTGATTATTCGTTTATGAAACCACCTGCCGGTGTGGCGACGACTGCGTTTGAAACCATTGCTTTTATCGAACGTGCCGTTGCAAAGTATTTTGGACTCCCCCACCCTGACGTATCCCCGCAGGTGACGATGATGACGCAGCAATCGATGATGAACAACTGGTTGACGGTGTGGACCGAGATATACCAGATGATGTTCCAGTTGACGTTGCAGTATCTCGATGACGAGGACCTGATGAAGATCACAGGGGCGCAGGTGCCTATTAACAGGGATAAAGAGATGCCCGACTTTGTGTTGAAGTTTGATGTGAGCGATCTGGATCAGGATTACGTCCTGAAGAAGATGGAAATCATTGCACAGCAATTGGTGCCATTGGATGTGGGTGGTTCAATCGAGCGGAACCGATTGATCGAAAAACTGGTGCGGTCCATTTCACCGGACTTTGCCGACGAGATATTGACCGACCAAAATAGCGCAAGCCAAAGAATGTACAACGAGGTCAAGTCCGAGATGGGCGGGATGATGTTGGGCTTTGAGCCTAACTACACCGAGAACGATCCGACTGCGGGAACCAAGTTGAAATACGCAAGAGAGATGGGAGAAAAGAACCCGAAGGTGAAAGAGGCAGCGGAGAAGGATCAGTTGTTTGGGCAGTTGATCCAGAACTACATAAAGAACTTGGAAATGAGCGTCACTCAGGAGCAAAACAAGACCATCGGTAAAATTGGGGTATCTCCCGTAACATGAATCCAGACGACATAAACACGTTTGGCTTCAAGGGTAAGAATGCTGTTTACGAAGCCACAATGCGGCATCTAGAGGCTTTTGTTGAATCGGAGGTCCTTGCGGTGCAGGACCGAGATAACATTGGCGAAGGGCGAATATACTCGGCAGGCAGGTTGGCCGGTATGACCGACTTCAGGGATCACCTTCGGTGGTTAAGGGAACAGTCCACAAGGCAATGAAGAAAGACAGAAACTATATACGAGTCTGATCATATATAATCGGGCACCTGCCCCCCTGAACAAAACCACAACATCGACACTATAGTGTTCACCTCGTCAAACCCTTGACGGGGTTTTTCTTTGTCTCCCTTCAAAAGACTCTGTTGCCGACTTGCAGGCTTTAATCGCATGGATACAGAAACAAGCGAAGAGGTTAGCGGGTCCTCTTCTGAAAATACCGAAAACCGTGAGTTCAAGAATGACGAGTTAAGTCAGGCATTGGACGAGAGTGGTTTGGCATCGTTGCTGGAAAAGCAAATGAGCGATAGCCAACCGGTACCACCGGAACCGGAGCAACCCACCGAAAAAAACGAAGCTAAACCGGATGAGAATGAAGATTCGGCAGAAGACGCTGCGGGTGCAGATGAGCCTGAAGCCGAAAACAGTTCTTTGACAGATGACGATGAAAGCGAAGAACCGGCTTGGTTCCAAAAGCGCATCGACAAGTTGACACGCCAAAGGCGGGATGCCGAAGACGAGGTCAAGGATTTAAGGGGCGAGATCAAGGAGTTGCGGACTCAGGTAACTGACAACACAAACACACCGGTTTCACGGAATACCGACAGTCCCTTTAAACACTTAATTTCTCAGGAGCAGATCGATGCCGAGAGGCAAAAGGCGAAAGACTTGCGACGATGGTGCCGAAAGAACCGAGACGGTGCAGTAGTTAACGGCAAGAATGGTGAAGTGGAGTATGACTCGGACCAAATCGAGGATATACTTGAGAATGCTGAAGAGGCATTGGACACACATTTGCCTGAACGTGAAAAGTTCTTGGAGGCTTCGGCCTATTGGGAACCGGAAGCGGTGAAGGCATACCCTTGGATCGAAGATCGGGGGAGCAACGAAAACAAGTTGTTCAATCAGGCTTTAAAGGCGTTTCCGCAGGTCAAAGCGTTACCGGATTACAAACTCCTTTTAGGAGACATGTTAGTGGGAAGGGCGTTAAGGATATCCAACGAAACACCTAAACCTGAATCCAAGATCAAGGCCAAGGCAAAGCCCAAGGCACCGAAGCAACCGGCGGCACCTAGTGCTGACCGGACAACCACTCCACCAACTGCCGCAAAGGTTACTGCAAACAAGAATCGCTTTCTCAAATCTGGAGAAGAATCCGATTTAGCAGACTTAATGATGGACTATGTATAGTCCGTAAATAGGAGAATTAAAATATTATGGCAGGTGTAGTAGAAACTGGTTTCAGCGGGAATGCCCCCGGTGCGGGTCCCGCAGTACATGAAGACCTCAGCGACTTATTGGCTGTTGTGGACGCAAAAAGCACTCCGCTGATATCCCAGATTCCAAAGGGACGAGCGGCAGGAGCAACAACATTCCATTGGCAAGCCGATGCACATGTGGCAAATGCGACAACGGGAACCGTAGATGGAACCGATGTCGCAACGGCATTCGGGTCAGCCAACGACAACGATGAGTTTACTGACACTTCGGCAGGCCGAAAGGTGTTGAAGAACAATGTCCAAATCTTTCGCCGTGCTGGTCGTGTTTCCCTTCTTTCTGAGAACGTGGCAAACCCAGCCGGTGTTCGCAACGAGTTGGCGCACATGGTGAGTCGCTTGATCCTCACGCAAAAGCGTGACATCGAGAAAACAGTATCATCCAAAAACGATGCACGGGACGGAACTGGGGCCGTAGCGTTCCAGACCAAAGCGTTGCAAAGTTGGTTGAACTCTGGGGGTCAGAACAAGGTGGTAAACGAAGCCCTTTCAACAGGTGGGGCCGATTGCCCGTGCAAGGTTCCTGACAATTTTCAGGTTCCAACTGGTTCTGTTTATATGGACGGGAAGTCAGCTTTCACTTCTGATAAAGCTCAGGACCTTTTGGAAAGCATCTACGGACAAACTGGCGTTGTTCGTGATTACGATTTGATTTGCGATCCGCAGGTCAAACGTGCCTTCACGGGCTTTGCTGAAGTTTCTGTTACGGATGCTGACAAGCATTCAACCCGAATCCGCACCTTGAACAAGGAGCAAGCGGACCGTTCATTCGTCTCGACTATCGATATTTTCACCGGAGATTTTGGCACGTTGCGTTTGCACGTTTCCAACTTCCTTGAGAAGAAGGACATCGTCACCAATAGTGAAGCGAAAGACAACAGCGGAGGTTGCGGAATGATTCTTCCGATGGACATGTTGGAGTTAAAATACAACATGACCACCAACGTCAAGCCGATGACAAACAACGGCGGCGGCGAAGGTCGAATCATTACCACCATTGCCGGTCTGGCTCATAAGAATCCTCTTTCGAGCGGGTCGATCAACTTCACGGACGGCACAGATTAATGGTGTTTGAAAAGGACGTTGCTGAGTCCTTGTTTAACAGCGATCCCGATTTAGCATCGGACGTTGTCAAGGAGTTGAAAACTGGCTGGAGAATGCAGGCAGTTCAAGCGGAGATTAATACCCGTGAGAAACTCCAAGAAGCAAAGATCAAGCATGAGTCCAAGCATATCGACGGGGTGGGTGTTCACCGGTTAAGGGTGGACCCCACCTCGTATCATTATTGGGGCCAAAGACTCGGTTACGAGTGCTGGTCTAACGAGCAATTCATCAAGGAGTATGGAAGGGACAATCCTTCCGCATCCGTTATCTGTAAACCGGCAAAGCCAAAGTTTGGGTACGGCAAAAAATACTCCAAGACATATAGCCTGTGATCCAGTTATCCTTTGCCAATGTGGTTAGTGGTGTAGCGCAACTTGCCGGTCTTGACCGTGATGCGTTGCCAAACCACTTCTTCAAGGCAGTACGGGACTTGGCAGATCACAGGTTGGGTATGGCATGGGACTCTGAGTATTGGCCTGAGTTGATCCGCATAGCGGAAGCAACGGTCAGCAAGACAAACAATGTTGCCCCTTATTTTTCCAATTTGCCCGACACCTACGGGGAGGTGTTGGATGTTTATGACAAGGACCCCGAAGCAACCACGCAGACAGCACCAGTAGCTTGGAAGTACGGACATGATGGAACCAACAGAAGGATCATTTTACGGAGTAGCACTACTCCTGTTTACGTTGAGTATCGTTTATCTAAACCGTCACTTACGCAAGACTCGACGGGAGACATTGATTCGCAAACGGATATCCCGAAGATATTTCAAGGCTACCTTATCCGGTCGGTCTTTGCCGACTACCTTAAAGCAAACGGACAGGTGGAGCAGGCAATGATCGAGGATGCGAATGCAGAATCACTTTTACAACTTGAAGCCGACAAGGTTTATCGGCAAGCCGGTCAAATCAGGTCGGTGAACATGTTTACTTATTAAAAACTTATGAACGTACAACAAGCAAAGGCATCTTCGGTTGAAATTACAACAAGTGAAGACGTAGGGGCGAACGACAGAAGAAAGAAACTCTTAATTGAGGCGCAGGGCGGTGTCGTTTACTTGAAGTTTTCATCTGCGGCACAGGACTCTAACGCACCGGCTAGTGACGACTATCATCTTAAACTTGCTGATGGGGCGCATTTCCTTTTGGAAGATTATGCCGGTCCTTGCAGGGCACAGTCTGGGGCATCTTTGAACTATACAGAGTTCTTTTGATTTACTTGCGGGAGGCAACTTATAACTATGGACATAGAAAAAGCGAAGCAGGCGTTAGATACGCTATACATTGCGGCAGGTCAGGCAAGCCTTTCCCGACCGCAACATGAGGCAGTTACCTCCGCAGCCAAGGATTTGCTGGAGCAGATCGAAGGTTGCGCCAAAGGCGAGGGGACAACTCCGGTGGATGTCATCCCCCCGAAGAAGGGCAAATGAAATGGGACTTGGAATTGATCAAGGTTGTGGGTGCAACCGGACTAGGGACCGGCAATGTCCTGTTGGATATAGATGTGATCCTCAAGGTGTTGATCAGTTCCGTTTCGTTGATGTACGTTGTGAAAAAAACGTATGACCTTTATAGGAAAGAGAAATAATTATGCTAAAAGGTAAAAAGAGTTATTTAACGGCAGGGGCAGCGATCTTGACGGCACTAGGATTATATGCCGGTGGGGAAGCTGATCTCACGGTCACAATTCAAAGTTGCTTCACCGCCCTGATGGTCATCTTCCTGAGAAAAGGAGTTGCTTCATCGGCTGAAGAAAACACTTCAGGCTGAAAATGGGGCTAGGCTGGTTGTTAGCTTTGCTACGAGCCGTTCCCTCGTTGGAACGGCTTTTTTTACATATAGGCGAAGAATTAAAAGCCCGACATGCAGGCAAGAAATATGAGGAGGAACTGGATGACATTGACGCTGCCATTGCTAATGCTCGCAGCGGGGTGCAGGACGACAGAGTACGGGGATTTGAATGGAGTCTCGACCCTGACCGCTCACCCCCAATTTCCGAGGGCAGCACAACAGGCACCGGAGTTCACTCGATCAGCATTGAGGGAGGTAGCTCGATTGAACCGGATAATAAGAAGTAAATAATGCCTATACCTGATCCATTATCTGACGGTGACGCTGCCTTCTTGGGGGTTAACATGAACTTGGAACCTTCGGTGGTCCCGCAGGGTCATGTTGCACTTGCCAACAATGTTCGATTTGAAAAAGGCAAAATCAAGACCCGCTCCGGTACCAAGTGCATGGATTGGTCGGGCATTGAGGCATATGAGAACAAGACGTATGCGGCAGATGCCAAGGTTTTGTTTTCGGGTAAGAAGGGCGGCAGCATAGGGGTCGTCACCGTCAACAACTCTTCGGGCTATGCTGTTAACAATGGCATAACTATTGCGGTTGATGCAATTGGGGGGGCGGTGGGTTCAGGGGATTTTATATCTTTCGCTAATGGTGGGCTTTTTACGCTAACGTCTCCTGCCGATTCAGGGGCAACATCTCTTTCAGGTAACCTTACGAGGGTTGCCCTAGTTGACAATGAGGAAGGGATCAGTCTGGCTTCAAGTAATGTAGCCAATGCAGTATCCGATTCCAACTTCGCTGACCAGACCACGTTAAGCACTAGCACGACACCTTGGGAGTTGGACAACGACCAGACACCAGCCAACACGGACGGTGCGTGGACCATAGTTAACAACGCTGCGAAGATAGCCGAGCCATCAGGGTCCGTGACCAATTTGGTTCAGGATGTGTCTGCATCTACTGACACTCAGTACGGGGTGAATATAGACATCAAGTCCATGATCCCTGCCGTCACCATAAAGGGGACCACCACCAACGGGATCACAACCGGCTACGGTATGTCGGTCAAGGTTGTCAAGGAAGGCACCTCGGCAGTTGGAACATTTACGACAGCAAGCGATCCTGCATTTGAGGTCGAGGCATTAACAAGCGACCTTCCAAGTGGTGCTGTGTTGGTTTGGTTTGACGGCACCGTCATCGATGCAAAGCTGGAGTTATCGGCAGCCGCATCGGTTGGTGACACCAAGTTGGCAGGGACGTTGAGCGTTGGTGAAGCACCAGAAGGTGAGACGGGTTACCAAGAGCAGACGCTTACAGTTGAGACTTTACACGAAACTCATAATGACCCTAGTGGCAATGCCATCATAGCAGGGAAGGCTTTATACTTTGATAACCGTGCGTCCTTTATCACAACTGACAACACGGGGTCTGGTCAGAATACAATCAAGGGGACAGTTCACAACAACAAGCTGGACATCGAAACAAAGGGGTATGGTGAGTTAAAGATATTTATAGGCAACACCGGCTACGGTAATCCGATTAGGATTACTGACGGGCCTTTCCCGAAGACCATTAGCCAGATAATCACATCAGATGGAAACGATTACTCAAAGATAAAGATACAAGCCAACGAGCATTGGGCCGGTGAGATAGATAGCGTCACCCTGACCGAGCCTGCATCGGTTGTCCTGACATCGACAACGGGACCGGCATCGAATGTGGACACAGGTCCGGTGTTTAAGCGAATCAATTTGGACACCGGCACAATCCACCCTCCCCTTTTAGCTGGAGTCATAAACAAGGACGGCAACGACAACCCCTATTGGGAGGAGGTCACAGGGCACAAAATTTACGGTCTAGGAACGATTTATGGGGTTGGGACGTTTAATGACCCTAGCGGTAACGAAACTGTCCTTGTAGGCACCTCTACGGGCCTTTATGGGGCATCCGAGAACAGTTCTTTCACCCTGATTCCCATGCCGACCGGTGAGGTCTTTGCCGAGCCGGTTGAGTTTGTTCAGGCATTCCATGAAGTGATAGCGTTTAGGGGGTTTAACAAGCGTCCGTTGATCCTCCGAAACATGGTAACAGGGTTGGAATATGTGGAGCAGAAGGAATCCGACACCGACCTTGACGAGAACGAGTTGGACGGGACGCAGGCTATCCCGAATGCGAAGACGGGAACCTTCTATCAAAACCGTATGTTGATCCCTGTTTCATCAGGTGACGAGGTTATAGTTTCAGACTTCCTTAACCCGACGAGGTACATGGAAATCCTCTCCGAATTTCGGATCAATGTCGGGACTTCCGATTCCCTTGTGGGTTTAAAGGTTGCCGATGAAACCACCGGCACGATCTTGGCCTTTAAGGAGCATTCTATTTACAGACTGTCCAATGTGTACGGAGCGTTAGAGAGTGTCGTGTTAGACACCATTACGCTTGATTACGGTGCCATCAACCCGAAGGTGATTACATCGATAGGCAAGGACGTTTGGTTCCTGTCGGACAAGAGAGGTGTGGGTAGCTTGGGGTTGGCAGACAATGGGAAATTGACCGGAGCGGACCTGCCTGTTTCGGAGGCAGTCAAGACGGTCACCGATTCGATTAATTGGGAGGCTGCGAAAGATGTAGCCTGCGCCGTTTATAACAACTCGCACTACTACCTCGCCATCCCGACAGAGGGGTCGACCTCGGTGAACAAAATATTGGTGTATTCGTTCATCAACCAATCTTGGCAGGGATATGACACTAGCACACTCATCACCGGCATGAAGGGATTTGTGGAGTTGACCTATGACGGTGCGAAGAGGGTCTTTCTTATAGACAAGAACGGGTTCTTCCATATGTACGATGACGACAAGTATGGGAGCGACACCGACGATGTTCCGAATGACTCAACAGGTGTCGTGACAAAAACGGCGATATCAACCGAGGTGCTTTCTAGGGGTTACATTGCAGGTGACATTTCTTTCAAGAAATGGCGAACTGCAAGGATGCAGACCAAGACGCAGGACCCGACCTTTACCATTGATGCAGAATTTGAGGGGGTAAATGAATCAGTCAATCTGGTTACCAATAAAACTTATGATCGTACCAAGTATGATCGTCCTTATGACGCTTCCGATTTTACTGTCACCGATGCTACTGGTTTTTTTAAGGCTTATAGGCAGGACTACCATATCGAAGCTAATGATTTTTCAACCGCACTTACAAATGCCCCCGCATCGGGTGCGATCTTCGATCCTGACCTGATGGCAGACCATGAATGCAGGTATGCGTTCAGGGGTGAGGGGCGTTACATGCAGTTGAGAATCAAGAATACCACAGGCAAGCAGGAGATCACCGCATTGAGTGTTGGTGCCATCCCAAGCGAAACTTTAACCTATACGAAACAATGAGTTTAAATGTAGTTGTAAAACCTAATGCCGACTTTTCTAGCGGCAACATAACACGGGCACTTATGAATCAGGCAGCGAAGCCCACCGTGGCAGTTGCCGGTTCTATAGGCACCGAGGAAATTGAGGCGTTGTCTATCACCGGAGCAAAGATAGCCGATAGTAGCGTTGATGGAGGTAAGTTAACCGACGACTCGGTTTCACCTAAAAAAATCCAAAACCTTGGCAGGGGGTTTGTTCTGGCTGGTGAGGCTAAATCCGAAGACGACAACATCGATGGGGGCGACACAGTCAAGCTAAAGCTGCCAGAGAATGGATTTCTTGTCGGTGACGGCAACGATGTGAAGGCGATGGTATTCGACAACTCGTCGAGTGGTGCCATTAGCATGAGTCAGTACACCGACTCTTCCACCGGAGACACCTCGTTCAAGTATGATTTAAGGAACCTTGGGGTGAGGTCGGCGCACATCGGTTCACGGGCAATAAATCTGGATAAGTTTAGCCCTAATGGCGGGACTGCCGTAAAGGAAAAAACCCATAGTGCTATTCCTTCATATGACGGGGGCAATACCCCTGATGGGGCTAACTATGGATTGGCAGCCCTTATTGTTGCCGGTGGTGCTGGTACGGTTTTAAAAAGCAACGGCAAGGAGCAGGCTTTGACGTTTGGTAGCGTGGTTCAGTATTCATCCACCGCAACAAATACACTTGATGATGCTGCGGGAAGGATTGTTGAATTCACTCATGGCTTAAAGGACGCAGACGACAACGATGTAACCCCAAGTTTGGTTAGAGGGGTTTTGGTCTGCCAAACAGGAGGTAACAATGGATACGCTGCGGGTGATGAGGTGGATTTTTCATCTATTCTTAACCGACACGATGACGTTTATCATGCTTGTTTTTCAGCAAGCACCACCAAGATTAAGGCAATAGTTGAAGGTGATGGTAGTAACGTTAACATCTTAATGGTCCCAAAGGGCGGGGGGGAGAAAGTGGCCGTGGATGATACTAAATGGAAGATTAAAGTCTACGCAGCCTATTGATGATCACCAAGAAGGACATAAGCAAGGGTGCGATCAGTAACACTCACATATCCAAGAGTGCCGAGATCGATCCTGCGAAGCTGAAGGGCGACAAGGTAGGCTCGATCCTGATTGCCGACCGTGACGGCAAGTATGTTCCGAGAAAGATTCGTGGTGACGCTACCCTGCTCCCCAACGGGGAGTTCAGGGTAGCGTCCACGGCACCGGCAGGGGTGGTGACCGAGGAGGAGGTCAGGGGTGCCGGTGGTTTAATTGGAAAGGACATCAAGCACGGCAACACCTTGGTGGGTGAACGTGACGGCACCCCGAAGGAGGTCAGCGTTGGCACAGGTTCAAACGCAATCCCACAAAGGGATTCTAGCGGCAACCTAAAAGCTGAAACAGCGGATAGCGCAACCACAGCAACCAATGCCGACAAGCTGGACAACCAAGAGGGTAGTTATTATACGGACGTTGCCAACCACACCTACCCTGCGGCGACAACCACAACTGTTGACAGCAACGAAACGACCACAACCAAGAGGGTGCATGAGGTTGTGGAATTCGTGCCTAGCAGCAACTATGGCACATCGAACTACCCCATT
>Ga0208299_1000457_pt1 | contig 38071 bp, 35 predicted proteins | sample 15_taG_FD_184089 | JGI IMG/M metagenome (GOLD analysis project Ga0208299, IMG submission 184089) | Marine viral communities from the Subarctic Pacific Ocean - 15_ETSP_OMZ_AT15312 metaG (SPAdes) (version 2) | ecosystem: Environmental > Aquatic > Marine > Oceanic | place: Pacific Ocean | collected... | reverse complement strand
GCTAGTGGCCTGTACTATCGGTAGGTTCATCAACAAGATCGAAACCCTTGAGTTGATCGGTTTCCCATTCCAGACTTGGGGAGTGTTCAAAAAGCAAGCAAAGCATCGAGTGAAGGACCGAACTAAATTGTTCAGCAACATTCGGATGATGCGAGGGATTCAAGGCTGGACGAAGTTCGATCTATTGCTTGATGTGGTTTGCAACCCGTTGATGAACAACCCGCCCCACCTCAATACCGAATCGATGGCAACATGCCACAAGGAGTTGATGGGTTACTGGGGGTTCAGTTCATTCTCAGCCGGGCAGGTAGTAGCCGATTTGCGGCATGGCTTAACCGGATCGTGGAAGGACAAAAAGACTTGGGCACCGATGAGCAAGGAACCAGTAGAAGCTCTCAATCGTATCTATGGGAACCCTCTCACGGCAAAGTGCGATGAGGAAAAGTTTCTCTCACGTTTGAACGGCGTGAAGAAAAAACTATCTGCCTATCTTACTCCCAGAAAAAAGCGACAGTATGAGGCTGTTGATTATGCTCACATTTTGGGACAGTTCAATCGTTACATGAAGATAGAAAATGAAGAGTTGATCGGTAAGGTGATGGTTCAGTTTCGAAATGCCGGGCCGGATCGTGAACTTACAGAATACCAACATGAGATTCTGAAGGTTCTGAAGTCAGGCCGAGCAATGACTACGACCGAAATCAAAGATCGAACTACACGAAGTAGTAGCCTTTCGGTTGCCTTAGGTAACCAAAGCGGAAAGCCAGACCAGAGTTTAGTTGCTCGCGGTTTGGTAGATCAACTTGTACCTGAAGAGGGTGAGAAAGTCTTTCGGTTCGTGATCAGTTCACAAGGTAAACGAATGATAGGAGGGAAGAGATGAAATCAGAACATCAAAAACGTGTTGAGAAGTTCATGCGTAAAGCAAAGCAAACGGTGCCAAGGTTGCCGACAGTTCCCCATGAGGACGTTCGGAGGTTGCGGGCAGCTTTGATCTTGGAAGAGGCTTTCGAAACCATCGAGGCCCTTGGGTTCAATGCGAAGTTGAAAGTTGACGGGTTCTTCAGTCAGGCAAGTCCGGCACCCGTTGACCCAAAAGGTTTTGTACTTGAGCCAGATCGGAAACGTAAGATCGACTTGATCGAAATCGTGGACGGTTGCTGCGACGTTTCGGTGGTTACCATAGGGACGCTCTCGGCGTGTGGTGTCAAAGATAAGTCGGTCCTTGAAGAAATCGACCGCACGAACTTAGCGAAGTTTCAAGGTGACGCATTCCAAGATTCAACCGGGAAGTGGATCAAGCCCACCAATTGGAAACCGCCACGACTAGCGGAAGTGATCCAAGACACCACGTTTCAAATGGTGGAAGATGAGCGACTTGCTGAACTTGACGCACCGATAACCTTCAACTTCAAAGAGATTGAAAGTGCTGAAGTTCGAAACCGCCGACTCTACCATCAACGTGAGAAGTTGAAAGAGGTGAAAGCCAAGATCAGAAAAAGAAAGGGAGGGCTGTAATGCCTAAGGTAAGCAAAGACCCGGAAAAGCTCAGGCCCTATCTATCGCATGGTTTGAACTTGGATTACCAAGAGGGTGACAAGGACGCAAGCAGCGATTGCATCTTCTGTGGACGCGATGACCGTTTTAACGTGAGCATCGAGAACGGAATGTTTCACTGTCTGAAGTGTGGGGAGAAAGGGAACCAGTACAGTTTTTTGCGTAAGCTCCACAACTTGAGCCTTGAGAACACAACCGACGACGACTACGCCGAACTTGCCAAAGATCGAACTCTGTCCGTTGGTGTCCTTAAAGATTGGAAGTTTGCCAAGTCCTATATTCTAGGTGATTGGCTACTTCCCGGTTTCAATCAGGACGGTAAGCAAAGCGGTTTGTACCGATGGGTGAGTAGCGGTAGAAAATACCTCTTGCCAACTCCAACATTGGGGCACCACGTTTTTGGTGTTGAACAACAACAAGGCCGCGACACCGTTGCATTATGTGAAGGCCCTTGGGATTCTCTAGCATTCTATCAACACATTCGGGGTAAGTACGACGTGCTAGGGATACCATCGGCTAACACATTCAACGACAAGTGGACCCGGTTGTTTGCCGACCGTGTTGTTTTGTTGTGTCTTCAAAACGACCACCCGCGACAACATCCCAAAGTCAAAGATAAAAAGATCGAGGGAGCCAGCAAGCAAGGGATGAGCCGAATTGCCAGTCTGTTGATCAACTCCCAAACCCCACCGTCAACTATCAAAGTCTACAAGTGGGGCGACGACTGGCATGACCCCGAACTCAAAACAGGATACGACGTTCGTGATTTTCTAACAGGAGCCAAGTGATGAATGAAGAACAAAAAACAGTCTTGAAACCGTCCGATGTGAAGTCGATAGCTGAAGAGTTGGTTGATTTCTTTATACGTTGTGGTGAACCACCCGCAACCATGCTACCCACCGAACTCATCCTGATCGGGTTCTATGCAGGGGCCTCCGTAGTTCATTGTTCAGTTGCTAAACAAGGCAACATCCAAGATGCCGCTGAAGTACTCGCCAAGTATGAAGCCGAACTAATCCAATTCGCGGAAGACCAACTAAAGCAATGCAAGGAAGAACAGGAGAAGAAATCATGAAGTTCGGAATAATCGGATACGGCGTAGTTGGGAAAGCAACCGGTAAGTTCATCAAGGAGGAAGGGCATAGCCTAACCATCTTTGATTCAGTTGATCCGGGGGCAAATTGGGGATGGTTAGCATCTTGCGACTACTTGATCATTTGCGTACCAACACCACAAGGCAAAGATGGAAACCTTAATACTTCAATCCTAGATACAGTTCTAGCGAACATCGTAGAAGATGACTGGGGAATCCCGGTGGTGATACGTTCCACCGTACCAGTTGATTACACAATGAAAGCCAGAGCAAAGCTATCGGTTCCCTTGATCTATTGGCCTGAGTTCCTTTCCGAACGTGAACCCGAAGATAACAAGATCGTGCCACCAGTTGGACATTGCCTTGTTAGCGATATGGGGGCAACGTTGAAGTTCATCAATGAACTTAACATCCGAAACTCTCAGTTGATCAAAGCCGAGAATGCCGAACTTATCAAACTGTTGTCCAACACCTACGGTGCCGTGTTGGTTACTCTCATGAATGAGTTCAGGCAAATCACGGAAAGCTTGGGGGGATGTTGGGAAACCGTAAGATCGGGACTACTCGCAACCGGAAGAGTTCAAGAGGAATATTCCCACGTCCCCGGTCACGACGGGAAGTTCGGATGGGGTGGGAATTGTTGGCCGAAAGACGTTTCACAAGTTGCCAACTACACCGATACCGATTCCATCATCAAAGCCGCCTATTCCCGCAACAAACTAATTGATCGAGGTTGAACTATGCCAAAGATAGGACAGAAGGCCCAACAAGGCCCCACCAAGCGTATGCAAGAGTATTTACAAGGGTTCGTCCCCTGCCCGGAAGGATGGCTCAAAAAGACCTCTGAGGGCGATTCTAAGGGTGCCCAACTCTACCCCCTCAAATGTACGGAATGGGACGTGTTGATCCATTCGTGGAAGAAAGCGATGCGTTGGACGTTCGGACTGGACTGTGGTTTGGTCATGATGTTGGGTTCGGTGATGAGTACAACGTTGCTGGGGGAGCAGTTGTGGGTAAAGATCATCGGACCACCAAGTTGTGGCAAGACAACGTTGCTTGAGGGAGTCGCGGTTGCCCGGAAGTACACCTTGAGCAAGGACACAATACGGGGATTTTACTCAGGAATGGACACCAAGGACAAAGACGGTAATTCCAAGGATAGTTCAATCGCTTCGATGGCAAGAGATAAAACGCTGCTAACCAAGGACGGCGACAGCCTGTTGAAGTCCCCGACCTTAGTTCAAACGTTGTCAGAGGCACGTGGTTTGTACGATGGAGCCGGACGAACTCACTATCGAAATGGGGTGATGAACGACTACGTGGGGCACCGTATGACTTGGGTTTTATGCGGTACGAGTTCATTGCGTGAAATCGATGATTCCGAACTTGGGGCACGTTTTATCGATTGTGTCATTATGGATGAGATAGAAGATGAGTTCGAAGATGAAGTAGCTTGGCGTGCTGCGAACTCTGAAGCGTCTGGTATGAGGCAAGAGTCCAACAAATCGGCTAGTTCGCAGTATCCGAAAGACCTAGCGACTGCCATGAGGTTGACGGGAGGATACGCCGAATATTTGAGAGAAAACGCTTCGATCTTGATCAGTGATCTTGAGGTAAGTGATGAGTCTCTAAGGGTTTGTGCCAAATTGGGGAAGTTCGTTGCTTACATGAGGGCACGACCGAGCAAGGTGAGCGATGAGGAAGAAAGGGAGTTTTCGCCCCGTTTGGTGAAACAGATAGTTCGAACTATGCAAGCTATCGCAGTCACAACCGGGAACAATACGATGAATGAGGACGTTATGGCAAGGGTCGTAAAGGTCGCATTGGACACATCGAGGGGAATCTCACTTGAAGTTGTCAGGTCATTAAAAAACAAGTTCAAAAACGGTTTAGACGTTCGATCTATCGCATTGTTGATCAACAAGTCAGAAGATCAAGTTCGTCGTCACGTGAAGTTTTTGGTAACTATCGGGGTGTTGGACTTGAAGATAAGCAAACACACACGACAGCGACGATTCAAGCCAACACGTAGCATCAAGAAACTGTGGGAGGAAATAGAAAGATGGACATAGAACTCGCTTTGATCAGTTCGGTAATCGTTATCCTCTTGGGTTTGTTCTTCGTTGTTGGGTATCTCGTAGGTTCAAAACAGATCAACGATGGGATACCAAAAACCGTATCGTTGAGAACCTACCGCGACCTGTTGGAGAAAGTTCAGGAGTTGGAACATCAAGCTGACCCAACAAAGACTCAGAAGTTAAGAGTACGAGAACAGGAAAGTGTGGGGCTGGATGAGGATATGCTTGATGCACTTAGGATCCGGGCAGAGATTGACCCGGAAGCCCCCGGTACGATAGCGATACCAAAAGACGATGCGTAAGGGGTATATTACATATACACACAACACACGCACCCGTTTACGGAGTATGATGAATTTTGCTTACTGTTGCAACCCTTTACTCTGCAAGTAGTTACAACCCCTTACTATAAAACAGGTTGCAATCACATAGTGAGTTCGATACTCTGTTGAGTATCCTAACCTTGGGAGAGGATTTCAAAATGCACATTAACGAGTGGAACGGTACGAGTTGGGGCAAGTCAGAACGGTATTTCACAACGGAGGAAATCAAAGCCGCAAGAGCAGAGGCCCGTAACGCTCAGGCAGAGATGGAAGCAATGAGGGAAGCGGAACGGTTACCACATTCACCTAACTATATGCGACATATGAACTTACGAAAAGCTTGGGAGGGTCCGAAAGATGTTTGATCCGTTTTGGTTTCAAGTTGCGGTGATTGCCATTTTGGTGACGCAAGGGTGGTTTAACTACCGAACGATCCAAACCGAACAGGAGGTCAATCGTTTATCAAGATCATCCCTTGCCGTTGCAGAACAGTTGCTTGAGTTCATCAAGCTACAGAGGCAATTCAACGACAAGGCCGAAAATGCCATTGTTTCGTTGCAAAGTGAGAACACTAAGAAGATGGTTCGGGCTATCTTGGGAGATGATGAAAAATGAGCAAGTTCAAATGTGATGGTTGTGGTGGTGAGTTCGACAGTGATGACACCGTAACGGAAGAGGACAAAAGGGTTGAGTTCGAAGAACATTTCCCGACGTGGGTTGATGCCCCACAAGAGGAATTGGCTACGGTTTGCGATGAATGCTGGGAAGCTGTTTTGAAAGTCCAACATGAAAACGACGTTGTGACGAAGTTGTTCACCTCTCCCTTGGAGTTGTTTTCGAGGAAGGCAGTTGAGGGAGGTGAAGAATGAATGAGTACGAACAAACCATGCACGAGTTCCAAAAGTATTGGGCAGCCACAAAAGCCTCGCGTGCCTATTACATGATTCAGTCTATTAACTGTTTTCTCTTGGGTGAGGGGGTGAACTCCGTAGCGTATTACAAAAAAGCTGTGGAAGCTGGACCACATCGAGGTGACGCATGAGCCAGTTCGTAACGTTGCCCGTTTTGAATGGGAACAATGAAGAACATTGGGTCATTAACGTGAACCACATTGTGAGAGTTATTCCCGGTTCAGGTGCCCTTGGATGGTGTACCGTTGTGTTGTCCGATCAGTATCGGGCACAAGTCGATATGACGTTTGAACGTGTTGAGAGACTCTTGAAAAAACGCCATCCGTAACCGTCGCGTAGCCGCTCCGGTTGAGGGTGATTCAGAGTCGAAAACGTTGTTTCCTATAGTAATATGACGCGAGACGTGAAAATGAGTAAAAAACCGAAGTTGAGTAGTTACGGTGTTAGTGATGCTCAGATGGACAAGTTGACTGCTAAGCAACAGTTGTTTGTGATGGAGGTTGGCAACGATAAGAACTTCAATCTGTCACGTGCTGCTAAGCGTGCTGGTTACTCGTCCGGTAGTGCAACAAACAACCTGTTGAAGAACAAGTCGGTACGTCACGCTATTGGCTCACGGTTGTACCACAGAGCGTGGGAAGCGGGGGTCAATAGTGATCGTGTAATAAGAGAATTGATGACCGTTGCGTTTGCTAACCCTAAGGAAGTCGTTGATGAAGATAATGAATTGAAACCTCTTAGTGACCTACCCAATGAGGTCGCACGTAGTATCAGTAGTATAACTATCAATGAGAAAACCGGTTGTGTCACTTACAAGTTCTGGAACAAACTAGATGCTCTCAATATGATAATGAAACACCTTGGCATGGGAGACCAACGCCTACAGGTACAGCACGACGTAGGGCCTAACGCAACGGACCTTTTAGGCCGGATGCTTGAAGCCGCCGAAGGGCACCGTAACGTGATCGACAGCAAAGTGATTGAAGAGGTACTTGACAGTAACGTGATACTTGACACGTAACGGTACTTGACAAAATCGGCGGTGGCAGCTCCGCAATACTTGACAAAATGGTGGCAGGAAATCTCAAATACTTGACAAACGCCCTCCCTATAAGACCCACTATGAGACAGCCCATACTTGACACCCCCGTACCACAACATCCAATACTTGACAAAACCTCACTATTAGACCTTAAATACTTGACAAAATGCTGCCACCACATAGGGCAGTCATATAAGGCCCTCACTATAAGGGCCTATCGTAACGGTCACGGAGGCCCCACTATGCGACGTAAACATAAGACGTGCCACAACCACGAATACCATAACAACAAGGTCATGGAAGTGTGCAATGAGAAATTCCGCAATAGCTCATTTATCAACGTCGATATGGTGGGCTTCAATGTGACCTTTGAGGATTGCACCTTCCACGGAGGCCGCTGTTATATCGACCCCGTAACGGTGACGTTCATTCGATGCAATGTGGGGGGCCACCCTAATGCTTGACAAAAAAGCAATGCTTGACAAGCCGCTCTATAAGGCCCCCCATATAAGCCCTCACTATAAGGCCCTCTATATGAGGCCCCTATATGAGGTCCTAATGCTTGACACACATTCAATGCTTGACATAGGCCCCCATGCTAAGCCTCACTATGAGCCTATGCTTGACAACATGCTAATGCTTGACATAAGGCCCCCTATGCAATGCTTGACAAAAGCAATGCTTGACACATTCCTAATACTTGACAAAAGGATAGTACTTGACAAAACAGTACTTGACAAAATGCGGAAGCCCGGCCTCTGCGGGTTGGAAGCCCAAAAAACAAAGTTTTTTTGCACTCCCCTCATATTTTTTAGGTTCTAATTCCTAAAAAAACACCCTTTTCCAAATTTTTATTTTTTTGTGAGTTTTCGAAAAATAACGTCATGCCCACTCTTAGTAAACCAAAAACAATCGGTCACGAAGATTTGGCTCCCTACCTCCTCGATCCCTTTCGACTCCTGGCCCTCAATTGGCCCAAGGTAAAACTCTATGACAAACAAGCTGAAATCATCCAGTCCGTTATCGACAACGATGAAACCATTGTTCCTGCTGCCAATCAAATGGGGAAAGACTTTATATCTGGATTCATCACACTATGGTTTTTTCTATCTCGATCCCCATGCCGCATCGTCACCACTTCAGCCTCCCAAAGCCAGCTTGAAAGCGTCTTGTGGGGAGAAATGCGACGATTCATCGAAACATCCCAATACGAACTACCCCTTAAAGTCGGTGCCCTCACTATCAAACAAGTCCAACCCGATGGAACCCTAGAACCTCGCTCCTACATTCGCGGTATCGTCGCAATCGCTAAGGAAACCATGCAAGGTCACCACCTCGAAAGAGGACACCAAAACGCCACCCTCCTCAAACAAGTCCTGTCCAAAGAAGCCCTCGACCGAGGCCCCGATGGTTTCCCCCGCACTATGGCTCTGTTCGATGAAGCTTCCTCAATCGACACCGAAATCTACGACGCCACCGACACGTGGGCACACAGAAAACTGGGCATCGGAAACTGCCTCCCCTGTGCAAACTTCTTCAAGGACTACGTGGACCAAGGCGACGTGCCCCGACCATCCGGCATAGGTCACTTCCGTAAGATCATCAAAATCAAAGCCTCAGACTCCCCAAATGTCAAGTATGCCGAAGCTCAAATCAAAAGAGGCATCGAACCCGACAACAAAATACTACTCCCTGGAGTCGTAGACTATGCCACCTACCTCAAGCGTAGACAACTGTGGGACTCCATTCGGCAATGCGTTGGACTCGACGCAGAGTTCTACGAAGGTGCCGAAGTCCTCCTCTACCCACCTCAGTGGCTCAATCGAGCAGAAGAGATTCACGAAGCCCTCGACATTTACGACCGTTCCAGAAGGAACCTCAAACGCACGATGGGCGTGGATGCTGCCGAGGGAGGGGACGACACCGTATGGACCGTCATAGACAAGCTGGGGGTCTTATATCAGCTATCCCTCAAGACTCAGGACACCAGTGACATACCCGGCAGGACAATCCAGCTAATCAACGAATGGAACCTCACTCCCTCCAACGTCCTCTTTGATCGAGGTGGGGGTGGTAAACAACACGTCGATGCCCTCAGACGAACCGGCTACAACGTTCGCTCCGTGGGCTTTGGAGAATCAGCAACCGATGACACAAACCAGATCCCAACCAACGAACATCAAACCGAGGTGCATGAGAGGAAATACATCTACAAAAACAGGCGAGCGGAGATGTACGGACTCCTACGCACCAAACTGCTCGACCCGACGTACAACGACGTGGGCTTTGCTATATCGCGTGATTATGTCGAATTACGGCGACAATTAGCCCCATTACCCATGATGTACGACGATGAAGGTCGAATGTACCTGCCCCCGAAGAATGATCGGGGTAGACACGCAAAATCAGCAATCACTATAAAAGACATACTGGGATGCTCCCCAGACGAAGCGGATAGCTTAGTATTGGCTGTTTTCGGTCTTTATAGTGAATCACCCGACATAATACTGAGAGTTTCCTAGCATGATCAAAAACAACAACATACTAATCGAAGCTATCATTATGATGGCAGCGATGCTCATATTGATCCTCATATTAGGACATTAAACGTGACTGTACTGTGGCGAAAAGGTAATCGCATAGGTGTGAGGTAACCGGAAACGGGGAGTGTCAACCTAAACGAAATCACTCGGCACGCACTACGGAAAGTAGTTATTGTAGGTTCGACTCCTACCAGTACAGCTTATTTTTTGACAACCAACAAAGGGTAACACAATGCCTAAAAAACGATACGCTTCCAACGGAAGCAGCAACGGCAACGGTGAGCTTTCCATCACCAACAACAATTCCGTAACCAAACAGGAAGCACTCGCCAATCGTTTCTACGAAATGGTTTCTAATGAGTATTCTTCCAGAGAAGCTCTCATCAAGCGTTATATGGACCCAAGACGTTCCATAAACGACGAATGTGGTTACCCAACCACCGCAGACATATCCGTAGAGCTTTACGACGAAATGTACGACCGGGAAGCGGTAGCCGCCCGCGTGGTCGATATTGAGTCGGAAGAGTGTTGGCAAATCACTCCTAAGGTGATGGAAGACGATAACCCCGAAAACGAGACAGAATTTGAAAAAGCCTTCAATTTGCTCGGTAGTGAGCTTCGCGGAAGCACCCATTACAAGCAATCGGAAGGTTCCCTTATCTGGGAAATGTTAGAGCGTGTTGATAAATTGTCAGGTATTGGGCACTTCGGTGTCGTCCTCTTGGGCCTCGATGACGGTCAAGATTTGGACAAACCGGCCCTCATGAAGGACGACAAAAAGAAGGTTACCAAAGAGCAAAAACTGCTCTTTATGCGGGTATTCAACGAAAGTCTCGTACAAATCAGCCAATACGAGCAAGATATGAAAAGCCCACGCTATGGGCAACCAACACTCTATGACATTACCCTCAACGACCCCGACGAATACAGTGGGGAACGTTTGGGCGTGGGTGGTACACAAACCGTTTCGGTTCACTGGTCCCGCATCATTCACATAGCAGATTCGCTCAAAAGCAGCGAAATCTTCGCAATCCCACGACAACGACCCGTTTGGAATCGATTGTTAGATTTGCAAAAGATCTACGGGGCAGGAGCCGAAGGTTACTGGAAAGGTGCCTTCCCTGGTCTTACGTTCACAACCGCCCCCTCAGGCACCGGTCAGGTTAAGATTAACCATACGGAAGTCAAGGAAGCTGCTGAACGTTATTTCAATACCCACCAAAGAAGTCTCATCGGTGAGGGTATGGAAATCAACAGTCTCGCCCCTCAGGTCGTAGACTTTACCACTCAAGTCGATACCATCCTCACCAACATTTGTATTCGCCTTGGTATCCCAAAACGTATCTTCCTTGGTTCCGAACGTGGAGAGCTTGCAAGCGGTACGGATCAAGACACCTGGAAGGAACGTATCCAAAAACGCCGGGAACGTTACCTAACGCCTCGCGTTGTGGTCCCTTTTGTGGATCGACTCATCCTTTTGAATATTTTGCCCGAACCGGGTGAAGACGGTTATCGCATCGAATGGTCTGAAGCTGATAATACTTCTCCTCAGGATAAGGCAACGTTGGCTCAAACCAGAGTCACCGCAATGGCTTCCTACATCGGTGGTGGTCTGGACGTTCTAATGTCCCCTATGGACTTCCTAGTGCGTGAAATGGGATACGACGAAGATGATGCTCAAGAGATACTTGAGGAAACTCTCGCCCACATGCAAGAGGCTATGCCGGACGAAGAGATAACAACCGTGGGAAGGAACCCACCACCACCAGAGCTTGGTATGGAAGGTGGTGACGATGATGGAAAAGGTGGTCCACCAAAAGACAAGGTTCCAACGAAAGGCAACGGCCAATCGTTCGACAACAAAACCAAGGGTGGAAACAAAAAGAGCAAAAAGGCTGTGGCTAAAGAAGCCGGGCTAATGGGTAAGAAGCAAGCCCAAGCAAGAGACAAAAAGAAGCTTGCCAAAAACCAACACGTTGAAAACCATCCAACCGGCCATGATGAAAGTTCTCATGGTAATTGGGCAAAAGCACAAAAAGCTTCTGGGCTAACAGGAGAACGTGTGCAATTTGCTAACGGTAAAACAGGAACCATTAAAAGAACTATCCCAAGATACCTTAAAGGTGAAGTTCCAAATGTCATAGTTCAATTAGATGGTCTATCTGGTGGTAAAGGTGAGCAACAAGCCGAAGTTGCAGACCTTAGAAAATCAGATACTCCCGATCCCGTACAACCAAAGTGGAAAGAAAAACTTCCAAAACCTGAAATAAAGAAAGGTCTTGGTAAGTCTGAAACTTCAAAGCGTGTTAAATCAGTTATGGCTAGTGCGGGTATGTCTAGAAACATTATAAAAAAAGCAATACTCCCAGCTACTTTGCACATTCGAGAAAACCAAGGAAGTACTCTCGAACAAATAGCAGAAGCGATAGGTGATAACCCAAAACGATTAGGAAAAGTTCTGAAACAAGTACCTAGAAATTTATTGGGGGGTCATGATGGTCAATGGTTCCTTGGTGAGGATTTAGTAGAAAACAGCTTCGAACCCCACGTTGATAACCACCTAGAGAAAAGTCCTAAGAAGGGAAAACACAAACAAGGAAGTCATAATCCCAATGGAAAGAAAGGCGGGACTGCCACCAAAAAGGATGATAAGAAAAAGGGGAAGGATGAGAAAAAGGAAACCAAATACCTTGTGGTCGATCCTACCCTTGATGCTGACGGTGATGGTATCACCGATGCCTCTCGCGTTGGTGTTGCTGGGATGGATGTTCCACCACCTCCACCAATTGGGCGTATGAAGAACTTAACCAAGGAAGAGGAAACCTACGAGAAAATTTTCATTGATGCTTTCGAAGCAGACCCGGATGGGATGGCGGGGGTATTCCTAGAAGAAGTGAGAAGAGTAGCAAAGGAAAAGGGTAAGCCTCTAAAGTTTGAAACTGATGGGGCTAAGATGATGACCAAACTCTGGCAAGGTGAGATTGGACCTGAAAGAGCCGCACGTAGGGCACGCTATAACGTTCCTCTTCATGCTACAGCAAATGCAATTGCCAAGCGTGCTTTTGTCAAAGGACTTGATGAGCTTAAAAAAGGTGACGAAGTTTTGGTAACCGTAGGAGGTGTTGGTGCTGGAAAAGGTTTTGCACTCAAGATGGTTCCTGAAGTCCAAGAGATGCTCACCAATACCAAAGTCGTTTGGGATAGTGCTGGTGACCAAAACGCAACCGAAAATCCTTGGATACAAAAGGAAGCGTCCAAACGTGGATTGAAGGTCACTTACGTCCACGTCGATGCTGATCCTAGAAACTCTTGGGCTAATCCTGATTTTGGTGTAGTAAAACGTGCTAAAAATCCTGAAGACGGTCGAATGGTCGATGGTCACGTTTTTGCTGACTCTTACGCTATCGGAAATAAGAATCACCAAAAGTTCTATGAAAAACACAAAGACAACAAAGACGTTAAATTTGTGTTTCTAAAAAGTCGAGTCGGTTCTATCACTCAGGTCGATAGTATCCCCGCATCGTCTTTGAATCTCAAAAGTGAAAACCTTTTGAAGTTTGCTCACGAAACAATTGATACGGTCAAACCACCAGCACATATCAAAGATGGTGCCACAATTGGTAAACGTCTTTGGGGATTCATAACAGGAGAATAATATGCCTACTGAAAAAGAATTTTTGAAAGCACAAAAAGAGTTCTGGGATGAAGAGACTGCCGACCTTAATCGTCTTGGCGAACTCCTTGAAAAAGCTGGGGCAGTCGTAGAAATGCCTGATCCCAAAGAAGCGGTTGAGAATGCTTTTCGTCCTTTTGTGGAACCTCAAGGGCAGGAAAGCCAAGAGGGAGGTGATCAAGACGATCAAGCCACCTTTCTAGCTTCCAATCATTTGAAGGGTTCCAAATTCGATCATTCAGGTGATCAAAGCAGTCATGGGAATCGATCAGGCAGCAAAAGCAAAACCCCGAAAAAAGAGACAGGTAAGAATGCTCTAGTTTCTGCCGCTCATGCTTGGAGAAAAGAAGGAGTTCTTACACCTTGGGATGCAACTAAAGAAGAAATTCAAGCCGGGAAAGTTCCTGGTGTTGTTTGGAAAGACTTCGGTAAAGATTCTGAAACAAACGCTCATTATTCTCATAAGAATCAAAACTTTGAAGTGAGTGATCGTTTTATGAATCGAGGGACTCGAAAAATTCTCGCAATGCACGAAGTTGGGCATCTTGTATCAAGGAAGGCTTTTGATGATGAAAACAATGCAAAAACTATCGAGATGTTGGAACCCTTTCGGAAAGATAAATCTAAATCTCTTGGAGGTTCTTCTTGGACTAACATTGCAGGTTACTCTTCTCGGCCCGAAGAAATAATTGCTGACATTTATGCAAGTCGTATGTTAGCTCCCGCTGGTTGGGAGAAAGGTGGAAAATACGATAATCTTGAAGAGTATGTTTTGAAACTTGCAAGAGAGATTGGGCTACCCGATAAACAACTCACCACCAACCACCTAAAAGGAACCAAGGACGACCACAAACAAGACACCCACGATCCCACCAAAGGCTCCAAAGAAAAAGACCCAAAGAAAAAGGTTGCTGAACGTCAGCTAACCGCCCGACAAAAACGTGCCATAGCTTCACACGTTCCAGCCGACAAAAAGATGCAACGAGCAAGCAACAAGGCCGAGGGTGAAATTGCAAAGCAGATTGGTGCCCGATGGGTCACTGGACGAAAACCAATGGACAATGTAATTGGTGAGGGTATCGGTGTTGAAATTAAGGTTATGCACAAAGCAAAAACCGCAAGGGTCAACATGCGTCCGAATAGCCGAATCCGTAAAGAGATTTGGATGAACGAAGCTGACAACCGAAGTGGTCACGTGGTCCTGATCGATGATCGACCCGGCGACCAAAACTCTGGGCATCGTATCTATTACAAATCTGGTGTTGGTGCTTACCGGCTACCAGTGATGACCAAGGTAGATAGCATTGATGACCTGAAATTTATGATTCAAAAGGAGCATGAAAGACAAATCTCCCCACAAAACAAAAAGGCATTCCGTAGCAAAACCAAAGGAAGCCACGACGACTATCGTGCAATGCGTAAAGCAAAGGCAGAAGCAAAAGCTCAACGAAAGGCAAACAAATCATGACCATGACAGCCGTATTAGACACCGAACCCAAAGAAACCGCCGAAGACATTTCTAGCAACCGTGGTTGGTTCCTGTTTTCGGAATGGGCGTCTGCCACCGAAGGTTTCGATGAATTGGAACACCTAGCAGAATATGGATGGTCTGGAAGGCTTTTGTTGCTCAAAGCCCAAATCGTTGAAGCTTTGAAAAAGGGGAGTCCTGATGAGAATATTCAAAATGTCGGCAACGACCTCATTGAGTTTCTTTCCAGTAAAGGTAACGCCGAAGTGCTTGTTATCACCGATGACCTAGAGTAAGGGAGTATCAAATGGATAAGTATCTTGAAGCACAAGATTACTGTTTCAAAAAGTCTTGGAAACTACGACGTGATCGAAAACGAGCATCGAAGGCTATCAATCGAGCGGTAGACCTCTTGGGTTCGGGAACTGCACCAAAAGACCTTGGGAAGCAATTACGAGAGAGAATCAAGGACGACCGAAAACTCGGCAACCCATTCATGATGATGATTTTCATGAATCTGATTTTGCCTATCATCATCAAGCTCATTCTCAAATGGTGGGAAAAAAGAAATGGTTAATCCGTTACGACTCGATCCTAGTCGCACTGGTGCCCTTCGTAAGCGTTTTGAAAAGGAAATGAACCAACGGTTCAATGGTTTCCTAACGGCTCTACGTGGGACGCTCAAGACCAATCCGCATGTGTTGGCTATCAACCACAAGACTGGACACCGTGAGAAAGATCATGGCAACTGGGCACGTAGTATGCGTGGGGAGTTTTGGTTGCAAGGTCGCCAAGCTATTAGTGCTGATGGAATGGTAGATGATCTTGACCATACACAACATGCTTTACAATCAGCAAAATTTGAAATTTTAGAAGCTTATGCTGATGTTGATGGTTTACCTGAAAATTTTAGAATAGATCCTTATGATGAGTTTCAAAGTATTGCAGAAATAGAACGGGCTTTGAGGATAGCAAAAATAGATAAAGATAAAATTATTGAAGAAGCTGAGATAGAAGATGCTTATTCAATAGTTATGGATAGAAATAGCAATCTCGATCCACGTCTTTGGGCAGCAAAAAAATTAGGATGGGTTCGTTTGGAAGGTAACAACCTACAAATGGTCGGAGTCTCTTCTGGTAAACTTCGAACGATAGCTGATGCTTTAGATGATGCCTACCAAGGACAAGATTATGATAGACAAGTCTTTGACCTTGAAGTTGTTAATCCTGACTCAGTAGGTGAAGGAAGACAAGTCTCTGGAAAACTTTATACCGATGTTCCCTACGATGTGATTGCTGATGGTCGTATTGGTGCATTGCGTGAGTTTGTTAGTAATCAAGTCCACAATCATCCCACGGGGCATGATGAGTTATCACATGGTAATTGGGCTAGGATTACCAAAGACGATTTGACTCCACGACAAAAAGGTTTCTACAACCAAATCTATGATAGTGGTGCTTTGTCTGATTACGTCAAAGACCTCTATGATAGCTCAGACCCACAAGATGCGTTGGCAACAAACCTCGATGCTGACACCGTTTCTATGGAAGACGTGAATGCCTTACGAAAGGTTTTCTATAGTGAAACTCAACTGTGGTTAGAAAACAACAATATGCAGGGCGATGTTGTTTTGTATCGAGGGGACAATGCTGGTGGTTTCAATACCAAATTCGATAGCTTTACCTCTAGCGAACATACCGCGAAATTCTTCGCCCGTAGTGGTATGAGAAATATGGGGTTCACCCCGGAAGGAAAAGTCTCTACTTACAAGGTTCCTCATACCGCAATCTACAGCCTTTCACAATTATCTGTCGGAACCTTCGATGAAAAAGAGTTCCTTGTTGATACAACAAAAGTGAAAAAGACTGATAGCTATATCGTTGGTAATCATCCTACCGGGCATCGTGAGGAAGACCACGGTAATTGGGCTAGAAGCTATGGTATCGAAAAGCATGATCGTGCTGGGGTTGTCATAAGAAACCCAACCGCTCAACAAGCTATGGACTTCCTTGACAATTCAATCAAGAGTTACACCTTTGGGAAAAGTCTCAAGGGAATGATGAGTAAAGATGGTGATTGGTTTATTTGGGATGGTGGTAAGGCAACTCATCGACAAATGGCAGATTATGTCGGTGCGGCAGACGAACATGCTGAGATTGCTCCAAGGTTTGAAATTCAAGGAAGTGATCGTGATCCTCAAGAGTGGATTAAAAGCCTGAAACTATTAGGTTTTGATGACCCTAAAATTTCTAGGATTATTGCCGAATCTCCAACCTTTCATGGTCGAGGTGGAACAGCCAAGCTCATGCAAGACCTTGAGGGTTTGGTTAAAGAGAGGCAGAAAAAGAACCGGAAAAGTAACCAACGATTCTTTACACAAAACCACCCTACGGGACATAACGAGAAATCACACGGTAATTGGGCTAGGAAGTTTGTTAAGAAGTACCAACAAAAGGTAGACAGTCTTGAAAAGGAATTAGCAAAAGCAAAAGAGGAATACAACAAGGCTAACTACAGAGGTCGTATACAGGAAGCACACAAATTAAAGTGGCCTGAGAGTGCTGAAGTAATCAAACCTCTTGAGAATGAAAAAAAGAAAGCTGAAAGAGCTTTAGACATACAAAGAAGGGCGATCAGGTTTGCAAAAGAAAAGTTAGACATTGCTAAAATAGCAGACACTCAAGAGTTTAGAAATTGGTTCGGTGAGTCCACGATTGTAGATTCTGAAGGTTTGCCTCTTGTCATTTACCACGGAACTAATGAGCCTGAATTTACTGAGTTTGAGAGGGGGAGTGATCGAGAAATTGGTATTTTTACAAGTGATGATCGAGTCATGGCATCGAGCTATGCAAGACAAGGAAACATGACAGACGTTACACCAATAGAAGCAATTGATTTTGATGATATACCAAATGTCTTAGCTACCCCGGAAGCAATGGAAATCCATTATGGAGTTTTAGAAGACCTTGAAGAGAGTTTTAATCCTCAGGTTTGGGAAACTAAAGAAGAAGCTTTAGACTTTGCAAAAGAGACTTATGAATATGATTCATTCTTTGGTGAATCACCTGAAAAATCTGTAGTACCTTACTACAAAATTTATGACGGTGAAGGGAATCTTCATGTTGAAGGGCATAACAAAGAAGAGATTCTTTTTTCCGTGAATATAGAGCCAGTACTTCGGCGTAGGGATGGTGGTTCTGGTGGTGGTCTTTACTCACTATTTGGCAAGTCAGAAAACACAAGAGTAATTGATGCAAAAGGTGAATCTTGGAATCAAATAGTTCATCCAGATTATGGGGATAGAGTAACAACAAGGGAGCTATCTCAAGAGACAGTCGATCTTGGTTATGATGGGATGGTGATTAAAAATGTGATTGATTACGGAGGGGCAAGAGATGGTGGGCCTAGAGATGTTTATGTCATCTATGACCCTAAGAATCTTAAATCGATCCACAATAAAGGAACATTCGATTCTACTAGGGAAAATATTCTTAATCACCCAACAGGTCACGATGAGAAATCACATGGCAATTGGGCGAGAACTTCAAAGGCTGTTGATAAGGATGGAAATCTTTTAGTCCTCCTACATGCAACACCCGCAAAGTTTGAGGTCTTCGATCCTAGCTTTGTTGGTTCAAATACTGGGGCACCTGATACCCAAGTTGGTGAAGCCTATTTTTTCTCGACTGACGGTGCGACTGCCCACATGGTAGCCGACTCGAAATTGAAAGAGGGAAAAATCCATAACCTGATGAAGGTCCATTTGGATATTAAAAAACCCTTAGACTGGAATCCCGAACAGTGGGGTGAAGGTGATTCAATCGACACCGCTCAAGTGGCCGCTCTGATCCCACACGCTAAGAAGATGGGTATGGACGGTGTAATTTGGCGTAGCAAAGCTATGGGTGACACCTACATCGTCTTCAGTCCCGACCAAATCAAAGTGCTTCCAGACGATACCCCGGTTCCAATTACTAACCACCCTACGGGTCATGATGAGTCTTCACATGGTAACTGGGCAAGAGATTTAATTACTGATGACTCTGGGAATCCAAAAGTTTTCTATCACGGTACGAATCAAGATTTTGAGGAATTTACAGACGATAAAATCTCGAAAGGAACACTTGGTGAAGGTCATTATTTTGCTCTGACTGAATCACGTGCTGAATTATTTTCAAAGATTCATAATAAGAACCTGAAAAAACAGGGAAAACCTGAACTACCTGTTTTTATGAAAAAGGTCTATCTCAAAGCCTCTAATGTTTTGAAACTTGATAACCTTCCTTCCTCACCAGTCTCAGCCGAGAAGGTGCAGAAAAATGGTTACGATGCTATCCAGTACCAAAATGAAATTCTAGTTTTTAGTGCTGATCAGATTAAAGATGCCCAAAGGACAGACAACCATAAAACAGGTCATGACGAAGACGATCATGGTAATTGGGCTGATGAAAATCAAAAACGTCTTTTTGATGACGTTCAAGTTTCTGAGAATCTTGAAGAAGATTTAGAAGCTGCTGAAAGTAAGCAAGACATAGAAATCCTTATCAAACATTACAACCTAGAAAGGATCGAGTTTTTTGGTAAGAACCTCGATTTCTATACTGCACCAAATGGTGATATTATCGCTTGGGATGGTACAGATGCTTATACCTCTTACCATTCAGAATTATCTCAGCTTGTTTGGGATTCTGATTTGAGTGAGCAAGAGGGTGAGTACGAACAACAATTCAATGATGATTTTTGGTCTGGACCTGGAACACTCTTTCATGCAACAGATGAGGAGCATGTAAAAGATATTCAAAAAGATGGTATTGGAGCTAAGGCAGAAACTCGCGGTATGACTAATCGTTCTACTGGTGCTGCTGTTTTTACGACTGCTGAGTGGGATGAGGCCATTGGAGGTTCCTATGGGAATGCTATTTTTGAAATCGATATGTCAGCAATGAAAAAAGATGGTTACACACCTTGGGTTTCTCAAGAGCCAGATATTACTAGGGGCACCATTAAAGAATCATTTGCTCATGCTCTTGGGGAAGAATCTTTTGATTACGATTATGAAACCGGAATGTCACCAAACACAATTGTTATCGACGGTGGTATCCCAAGTAAGTACTTAAAACTTCTGCAAGGTGGTGAGGAATGAAACCTCTACATAAAATAGATGATCCAAAACCGGCTGTTACTTGGTTGAAAAAACTAAGGAAACGACTCGATAAAAAGGTCAATAAAAAAGCGACTCTCAACCATCTGAAGTTTAGCAAATTCGACCATGATCAAGGTGACCACGACCCAACGAAAGGTAAAAAGGGTGAGTCAGCTTCGGAGGATGGGGAAGAAAGTCTAGCAGAAAAACTAGATAGGATTCTCGGAAAAGATCGACATAAGGAATTTGAAGAATCCGATGTTGTCAAGCAATACAACGAAGATAACGACGTAGATTTTAGAAAAGACTACGTTGTTGATGATGACCTATTTGATGAGCTTGATCTAACCGAGGAGGAATTGATGGAGTTAGAGGGAGCCTACCTTGATACAGGCTACAATGCTGGTGATGCTATTTTAGCCGGTGTTGAAATTGACTCATCGATGATTGAAGACAATGACTTTTTAGAGAGTGTTCGGGATAAGCAAGGAAACAAGGGATACAATATCCACGGTGAAGGTTATGAAGCTGGTGAGCTAACACCAGACGGTGGTAACTTCGAACCTGATGAAGAACCAAGCTTGGATACCTACATGAGGAACCACTACCCAACGGTTGATGGTCTTGATTCCCGTGTCGGATTCTTAATGTCTGATGGCAAAGCTCTTGATATGTCTCATGGTCAAGGTGATCGTGCCGATGACCATCGTTCGGTGATTCCATCCGAAGCAGCACGCAAGCGTTGGGGTTGGCCTGAGAAGACCTTTGATAGCCGTGGTGAAGCTCTTGGTGAGATTCTGGAAAGGTCCAGAGCTATCCGGGTGAACGTTGCTCATGAACTGAGCATTGATACTCATGTATCTCCAAGTAGTCGCCAACGGCAAGCAATCCGTGAATACCTAGAGTTTTTCCCTTCAGAAGTTTATATCGATACACCACATGGTTCTAGGGAGATACCTAAGGGTGCCCCAGCTTCAACAGTCTTAGATGCCATCGATGATTTCTTTCTCACGGAGAATCACCTCAAGGGCACCAAATACGATCATGACCAAGATAGGCACAACCCAAACAAAGGATTCGCCCCTGGTGCTGACATATCCGAAAGAGTGAAACGAGTCCTTGCATTGAAAAAAGAGATTGAGGAATCTCTACCAAAGCTAAAGCTTGAGTCGGAAAAAATTCAAGACAAAATGCAAGAGGCATACGATGAGTACATCAAACACAACAGTGTTGAAAGCTGGGATGACTCTGAAGAGAAAAAAGAATGGGCTGGAAAATATAATGAAAGTTGGACTGGTTACTACCAGCAAAAAGATAAGCTCAAGACAATTGAAAAAGGGTTAATGGTCCTTCCGATTGCTCACCTCCCTACAAAGTCTGAGTATGAAGGCAGTTATTTTGGTGAAGACGATATAAGCTACAAAGAAGCTGTTGAAAAGTATGGTTCGGAACCTGCCGGTGAGATGATGCAAAGTGCTATCGATAGGGGGCATGAATGGGATAGGCGAGTCCAGTGGGAATATTCAATGGGGAATATTACTAGGGAGCAAGCTGAACACATTGGTTGGCATGAATCCTCAGGTAGAAATTTTGATGAACTTCCTGAAGTCTTGTATCACGTAGGAACAGCAAAAACTCTGATAAGTGAGCAAGGTCTGAAAACCCGCGATGAGTTAAGCCAACAAAATGGTTTAGGTCTTGGTGGTGGTGCTAGTAATACGATCAGTTACACAACCGATCCAAAGATTGCTGAAGACATTTATGCAGCAATGAAAGAGGGTCAAGCTGTTGCTGCCGGTAAGATTACCGTAATGGATATGCTTGAAGCAGCAAGAGAGGGCAAAGGATCAACAGCACCTTACGAAAAACGATTCCTAAGAATGTGGGATGGTAAATGGGAATCAGGTCAACCACTTCCTCGCGGATTTCAAGCTCTTGTTGATGGTAACCATAGCCGATGGAATGGCTTAAAAATGATCTATGAGATTACACCTGCAACTGTGGAGGAATCTAGGGAGGATCGTTTTGAGGCTTTCAAAAGATGGGCACTGGTTCGACATAACTCAGGTGGTCATTTGGACCCTCTCTTTTTTAGTACTGACGTTGAGGGTTTTTCAAAGATCGATCCTGATGAGATTGCAATTGTCAAAGTCAAAGCAAAACCAAAAGCTCGCGGTTATGAAGTTTCCTCACTTGGTGAATGGCGATCCTTTACCGGCGACAATGTTGAGATTACCGACATATACAAAACTGACATTGATGGAAGGCTTGTGCTTCATCACCTGAAGGGAACCAAATATGACCATCCACAAGAGAGTCATGGGAATCGCAAAGCCAATTTGAAAAAATGGTTTGGTAATTCTCAAGTTGTAGATGAAGATGGAAATCCTTTGGTTCTCTATCACGGAACTTATGCGACCTTTACAGAGTTCAATCCTTCAGCCGGACTTGTTAATGGTAATGAATTTGGTAATGGAATCAATTTAACGAGTGACCCTGCAAAGGCTAGTGCCTATGCAACTGAGTATGGTGGCAGCATCATCCCGGTTTATCTAAAAGCTGAGAATGTTCTCGATATTAGTTGGGAAGGGAAGGTAACCAAAGAACAGCAAGAGATAATTTCAAAGATGTTTGAACGTGATGCTATCAAAGGGGACTATCAAGCATCGTCCCGAAAGATAGCTAGGTTCCCCAAAGAAGAAAAACAAAAGGCTTACGATCTATATGATGAACGACGTGATCATTGGGAAGAACACGGGCAGGGCTATGATCGATTCATCCCTAAAGCTAAACGTGATGGGGATACCTTTATAGTTGAGTACAGTGATACAAGTGTCACTGGTGTTAGTGACAATGGTAAAGAGGCTTTTTCTCAACTCAAAAATATCTATGGCAGCGATTACACACACTACCTAGCTGCTGAAGGTATTGATGCTATTAAAAACGGAAGCATCTACGTTGCTACCAGTGAGTACCAAGTCAAATCTGCCATAGGAAATAAGGGGACATTCGATCCTAGTGATCCTAACATCCTCAACCACAAAACCGGGCACGACGAATTGACTCACGGAAACTGGGCATTGAAAAGATGGTTTGGGGACTCAAAGGTTGTTGGCTCCTCTGGTGAACCTTTGGTTGTTTATCATGGGACGATCAACACCGTTGAGGATGATATTTTCCTTCCCGCTAGAACTTCTGAATTAGCTTTGCTTGGTCGAGGTTCTTACTTTACATCGAGTGCGGAAGACGCTGAGAAGTATTCCACAACAAACCTCACCGATCCAACTCAAACAACCAATCCCGATTTGATCGGTAAAATCGATTCACTAGCTTCGGACCTTGGTATCTCCTATCGAGAGGCTAAGGTGGAAACACTAAGAGATGCCCACCCACAAGTGTATCCGGTCTATCTGAGAATTGAACGTCCGATGAATATCGGGCATGAAAAGATGACCTTCGAAAAAAATCAGTTCTTACTCGCTGCAAACGAAATCGAAAAGGGTAACGAAGCTGAGAGTCTTTACCACCAGTTCCATCGTATCGAGTCGAAAGATGGCAAGTCAGCGGGACAACAACAATTTGAGTTGCTACGTCGCAATGGTGCTACCCAAATCTATGGGCGACTGAGAACTATGTCACCGAACAAGTACGATGGCATAATCCTGCACGAAGACTTGTCACCGCTCTCGACTGGTAAACACTATGTGATTCCTAATGGTTACCAAATCAAAAGTGCAATAGGTAACCGGGGAACGTTCGACCCCAACGACCCGATCATCACAAACCATCCGACTGGGCATCGTGAAAAGGATCATGGGAATTGGGCCACTGGGAAGGTCACCAAGGTCGATATAGATACCGGTGCTGAATCTTATTTTGGTATCGGGCATGGTGACTTTAACGAAGAACTTGGTGCTTACCCAAAATTTCAAGTTTGGGCACTTATCAATGGGTCACTAGAGGCTTCTGAGGTTTTTGTGGCTGATGATGAAGATCCCGACTACACGGGCGATTCTGCCACCCACGGCTCTCTTTGGGGTCATAGCATCACGGATCGAGATTACAAAGGGCGATACGAACCCGAAACCGGAACCGTGAGCGTTGTCGTACCAGACCACAAAAAACACTCTGACCATGAGTACCTTCTGAGGAGAATCTACAAGGAATTTGACAATGTGAAGGATGTTGTGATCCTGAACGAAGTTGTCAAGCCATTAAAAATCCCAACTGAAAATGCCTATGACTACCTCGAATCGCTAATTGATTCCTACATTTTCCCCACAGAAAAATGGATGGGTAGCCATATAACAGCGGCCTATAAAAAGGGTATTGATCGAGGTTATATGGATGGGCAGGGGAATCGACTGAAGAATATCACCGATCCGAAGGTATTTGAGGGTATGCGTTCTGCTTTTGTTGGGAATGCTCTCTTTAGTCGATCAAGGGAGGAAAACGAGCAAATCCTCAAAAACCTCCAAGTTGTTGCCATCGATGAGCTAAAGGGCATCACCACAAGGATGAAGGGTCGTATCAAGCGACATATCCTTGAGGGAGTCATTGAAAGGCTCTCACCTGCCGAAGTCGCTCGACGTATCAGCAAGTCGGTGAAACTCAGCCGGGGTAAGGCGGCAATGCTCGCCAACGATGAAACGATCAGAGCACACTCTGAGGGCGTGCTGGACAGCCTTGAGGCCCAAGGTATCACTCAGATTACCATCATGGTCGAATGGGCTACAGCGGGCGATATGAAGGTCTGTAAGCTATGCAAGCCTTTGGAGGGAATTGTCCTCAAAACACGTGAGGCTCATGGGATGTTCCCACGACACCCGAATTGTCGATGTACGCCGGAACCGGCACCGATTGGTGAACCAAGGGATAGCCAAGTCCACGGTAAGTCGAGAATCGAGGCAGCAATCAAAAAGTCCTTGAAAGCTGAGGGTAAGGTCAAAGGGGGTCGAGGAAAACGTAGGAGTCCTTGGGAAGGTGCCCGGACTCGTATCAGTAAGAAACGACCACGAAAGCTCCGTAAGGATGTTGGCAAGCGAAAGAAGAAAAAGCAGACCAACAATTTCGCACCAAGCAATGAGTTGTCTTTGAACCATTTGAGAGGAACCAAATATGACCATGATCAAGATACTCATGGTCGAAAGAAAGTCACCGAAAGTGAAGCTTTTAAGAAGTGGTTTAAGGACTCAAAAGTTTTGGATAAAAACGGTAACCCTTTGGTGATGTACCACGGTACACAAAAACCGGGAAGAATTGGTGTAGAGTTTCGAAAAGATCGAGCGAACAGTGGACCAATGCAATATTTTACTGACGATCCTGAAATTGCGAGTAGCTACGCTAAAGGAAAAGCTGATACTTCACTTGAATTTGAAAGTCTTGCTGAATTTGTGACTATTGATGGTATTCCTCTTGCTGAAGCTTGGAGAAAATTATCAGTCAAAGAGCGGGTGATGCTTCGTAAAAATCTTTGGAAAGTTCAAGAGACTGAGGATAGAGATGAATTATTTTTAGGCACTGGTATTAAAGATAAAAAGGGGTTTGATTGGGATGTACGCCAAGCTCGCGGTGATCATCTGAAAGCTGCTTGGGAAACATGGGGTAATAGTGGACAACTCTTTAATGAGGAAGAGAGATTTTTGGAAGTCCTTGAGGTTGCTGGATTAGACAAAAGTAGGTTAGCTTACGACGATCCTTACGCTGTAAGGTCTTCTCTTTTTCCTGTTTACCTATCCATACAAAACCCTCTTGTATCAACCGATGTACCAAAGGATGTGATTACTGCTTTAGAGAAAGCCGCAGAAGCCGCACCTGTACCATCTGCACGTGGATATGGTGTCGATCCTTGGGACAAAAGGCGACGTGTACCGACTGAGTGGGTCAAACAACTGAAAGAGGGTGGAGTTTACGTTTGGACTTCCATACCTGATTTTGTGACTGAAGTACTTGTCGAACATGGGTATGACGGTATTCAAGATACGGGTGGAAAAGGTGGGGGAGTCCCTCATAACGTTTGGGTTCCTTTTGAACCAACACAAATTAAATCAGCTACCGGGAACAAGGGAACATTTGATCCTGATGATCCAATTATTACCAATCACCCAACAGGTCACCGTGAAGAGGATCATGGTAACTGGGCACGAAACCGACGAAAAAAATCTATAGAAACTCTCAAACCTTTTGGGTTGATCCTTGATAATCCTGGTGGCGATTGGCTTGAGCATGAGAGACAACGTGCTGAAGACTTAAAGTACACCTCAAGGATACCGGTTGGTTCTGTTACTGCCTCACTTAGAGATATTCCTTTTGCTGTTGATGACCTTTTGAAATTACATGGTGTCATGGGTGAGCATCGACGAATGGACTCAGAACTTTCTCAGCACAAGATTGAAAAGTTAGCTAAGAGTATCAAAGAGGAAGGTCTACAGAACCCACCATTCATTTTGGTTGATTTTCGTGGGATAGCGAGAATCAGCGAAGGTAACCATAGGGTTCGTGCAGCAAAAGAAGCTGGACTCACCACAATCCCTATCGAGCTTCGTTGGCTTGCTGGTGGCGAAGAGAAAACTTTAACCGGTTGGTCTTTGGATGATGTGGCTGAAAAAGTCAGGAACATGACAACCAATCACCTTAAAGGTTCTGATAAAGACCACGACCAAAAGAATCACGGTTTGAGATTTGGAACTACCGTAAAGCGTAAAGCTGCTGTAAGTGTTGTGGAAGTCCCAACCTCTTCAAAACCTTTGAAGAAAGGGCATCAAGATTTACTAGACAAATTCAAAGAGGAAATTGATCACTCTTTCATGCTTCGTAACGGAGAAATCTATACAAAATCGTGGGCCTATTTAATGGCTCTGATTCCTGAGAAGGCAGCACAAGATGCTCATGAGGGGATTAAGTATATTGATTTCTCTGACAATCTTGATCAACTTCGTATGTCTTTGATTTTAGCAACAGGTCCAGCTAGTGATGACAACCTACCAAAAGGAATTGCAGGTGCTTATTCTTCTAGGATAAAAACATTATTCCTAGATGGTGGAACTGAGTCGGGAAGTCATAACGATTTGGAAGGAGCAAAGGCATTTGGTAATGATGGACGTGTTTATGAAATTTATGCACATGAAATTGTTCATGCGATGGATGATGATAATTCTGTTGCTTCTAGTCCTGAATGGATAAAAGCCTATGAGGATGAATTATATGATGGTCAATTAACAAACTACGCTGGAACAACCAACCATGAAGCATTAGCAGAATTTGGTAGGATTCTTTATACAAAGCCTGAAAAGCGTGAGGGTATCAAACAATCATTTCCAAAGGCTTTCAAAGTCTTTCAAGATAAGGGATGGGTGCCAGAATGAGTCCAATGTTTGAAGACCTTTTTGAAGCTTCAGAACCACAAGATGATGGTTTACTAATTGACGTACTTCGTAAGCTAACAACCAACCACAAGACCGGCCATGATGAACTCAGCCACGGCAACTGGGCGAGAGGTATATCAAAGAAGTATTTCGAGGATAGAGTTGTTGGTGCAATTGAGTCAAGGAACCTCGACGAACCTGAAAGATACAAAGCAGCATTCAAAAAGCTTTTGAATATCATGCCTGAGGAAGCTGTTAAAGATGCTCTTGAAGGGACTCAAGACATTAAGTTTTTCAACAACCTAAACGACTTGGTAGCAACCCTAGCTAAAGATGCTGGGAAAGAAATTCCAGACGGTGTTGCAGGTGCTTACAACAGCACTACAGACGTGCTTTATCTGGATGGTAATTCTTTTGATCTGAGTCACTTTACTGGAAATCCTTTAGAGGTAACCGGTAAAGTGTTTGACCTCTATGCTCATGAAATCGTTCACGCTATGGATCATGATTCTGTTGTTGCAAAGAGTTACCAATGGGGTCGTGCCTATTTCAATGAAATGTTTAATGATCAGCTAACACAATATGCTTCATCAAGTCCTACTGAAGCTCTCGCGGAATTTGGCCGGATAATTTACACCAAGACCAGTCCAATACAACAAGCAGTAATTCAACGAGAGTTCCCCATTGCTTATGAGGTTTTTGAAATTGAGGGTTGGTTACCTGATTTAGAAGCCCCCGTAAATTCGAAACTCAAAGATGAAATACTTTCTGTGAAAGAGAAAGAGCAACTTGAAGCAATGGCAACCAATGCGAAGGGTCCAAGGTTTGAAGATATTTTCGTGGTGGCAGAACAGCCGGATGGAATCTTTATCGACGTGTTGAAACCTGAGTTGACGGGTAACCACCTCAAGGGGACTAAGTTCGAACATGCAGACGATCAAGGTACACACGGAAATCGTGTAGGAGAGAATGAATTAGAAAAGAGAAATGACCTCCTATTCAAAAACAAAATCGTACCAGCGATCATGAGGTCTGACCCACAAGATGCTTTACTGTATAAGGATGTGATGTGGACTCTCTTAAAGACAATGCCTGAGATGGCAGCACACTATGCTTCTCGCGGTATAAAAGACGCTCATTTTTGGGACAGTGCTGCTGAGATGCGTGAAGGGATAGCGAGAATCTCTAACATACCTATCGAGAAAATTCCGTTAGACATTGGTGGTGGTTACAATCCAAACACTAATGAGTTGTATTTGGATGGGAGTATGCGACCAAATCAACATGCAAGACCTGGAGCTTTCAAAAGTCGTAGAAGAACTCTTGATATTTATGCTCATGAAATGACTCACGCAATGGATGAAGGGTGGGTGATTTCCTCTGCCTCTGGTGTATCAAGAGGACTTTTTTCAGACACCTACGAATGGTCGGAAATTTGGAAGGAAGAGATAAGCAAAGGACAACTCACAACCTACGCAACTACTAACAGGTCTGAAGGGATGGCTGAGTTTGGTCGAGTCCTTTACACGATGGAACCAAGAGCAACAAAGCTTATCTTTCCAAAAGCTTATGCGGCTTTTGAAAAACAAGGTTGGACACCAAAAGAGGTGATCAATGTTAAACCAGTTCAAAAGGTGGAAAGCCTTTCATTAAATGATTCACCTTTTGAAGATATTTTCGTAGCGATAGAGCAACCAGAAGGTTTGTTACTCGACGTGCTAAAACCAGACTTGGGAGAGTAAAAAGTGATCATGCAAAGCTACACTCCGATCCAACAAAAGATTTTGGGAATCTTAGCTGATGGACTGCCGCATCTTCGAGCGGAGTTTTTTGAAATGCTTGACGATCCCTTTTCTAATAGTCAGAACCTCAATTCTCATATTAGTCTTCTGAGGAAAAAGCTTCGGCCTCAAGGACAGGATATTGTGTGTGAAATTAACTGTAAACGTATTAGCTATAGGCACATACGTCTATTACAGAACCCTTATCGTGGGTGATTATACTAAGAGTCTAATTTCCTTATTGTAAGGTTTACGCAAAGACCCGGATTTCTCTATATTTCGGGTATGAGTGCTCTCACCCATTTTATCGCCAACTTTACGGGCAAAGTCCGTAAAGAAACATTAAATGGCAAGCAATACCTTGTAGCCCCTGTCACGTTGATCGTGCCGGGGGTGTTGAATGGTTCACAAGGCAAGCTGTACTACCCCAAAAAGGAAGTTGCTCACAACATCCACATTTGGAATAACATGCCGCTTGTTGTGGACCATCCTCACAAAGCAAATGGTGATCCAACGAGTGCCCGCGACCCTAAAGTTCTGAATGAGGTCGGCATCGGGTTTTTGTTCAACGTCGCCATCGAAAATAAGAGCGGGAAGCTCATCGGGGAAGGTTGGTTCGATATTGAGTCAACCAAAAAAGTGGACAGCACGATCTACATGAATCTCCAAAATGGAAATTCTATCGAGTTGAGTACTGGATTGTTCCTCGACAAAAAACGTGCCTCTCATGGTGCAACATACAACGGCAAAGCCTACGACTATGTGACCACGAACTATCAGCCGGACCACTTGGCTATTCTCCCAGATAAAAAGGGGGCGTGTTCGGTCGCTGATGGTTGTGGAGTCAATGTTGAGAATGAAACTGGTTTCGTACCTTCTGATGTTCTTAACAAAACCTATTCGAAATTGAAGTCAAAAACACCTCGACGACATAAGGCACCACGAACAGGCACAAAAGCAAATTGTGGTATTGGACCAAAGGGTTTTGAAAGACGAAACACTTGTGCAACTGGTGGTCGAGCAACACCCGCAACCAAAGCAATGGCGGCACGATTCAAAAAGAAAATCCTGAAGAAGAAAAACAAAAAGACGGTTGATGACGCAAAAAGGAAAAAGGGACTGAGCAAGGAAGAGTTTGAAGCGGCAATGAAAGCCAAAGGTTCACCACCTAAATCAGCTTCTAAATTGTCTGGTAAGAAAAAGGAAGCACCAAAAGCATCACCAAAAAAGAAGAGTCCCAGCAAGCATCAAAAGAAAACACAAGACCAACTCAAAGAGGTCAGGAAAAAGAGAAGTGGGGAAGCTCTTAAAGCCCACCTTGCAAGACGACAAAAAAGTTCTGGTGGTGATGCTTCAAAGGCTCAAGCTGATTACGACAAAAAGGCAAAAGCTGCTAGAGCTAAGACCAAGGGAAAAACTCGACCGGCTGATGGACCAGAAACTATAAAGGTTCGACCACAAAAAAAGAGTGGGAAACAAAGCGATAGGGTTCGACTCCAAAAGCTTGGGGACAAGCTTGGTAAGCCCGGTTCAGTAGCTTCAGCAAAACCAGCAAAGCCAAAAGGCAAACCACCTGTAGCAACAAAGAAGCCACCAGTCATCGAGAAAAAATCAAAGGTCAAAGCTGCACCACCAAAAAATTTATCAAAAGCTGATCGTGCTGCCATCAAAAAAGACGTGGGGAATGATCCTGACAAAGTAGCTTATGAGTCTGCTTACCTCTCAAAAATCAATGCTGGTGGAAGTATCCAAGAGGCAAAAAAAGCTGGGACTCAAGCCTCATCAAAAGGTGCCCCAAAAAGTCCTAGCAGAACTAGAGCTAAAGCCAAGCAAGGGAAGCTACCAAAAAAATCTGCCACCGGAAAACGAAGTGCTTCAAAAGTGCAACAAGAGTACAGAACACTCAAAGCACAAATTGCAAGACAACGAGCGGGTGGTGCAACTCAAGCAGAGCTTCGTCGAGGTATGCAAGCTCTTGGCAGTCTCTCGCGTGATTTGAATCGTCTTGGTGCTGCAATTCCGAAAACTCTGAAAGCTACTCAAGCTGATACCAAGAGAACAGAAGCCCAAGAGCAAAGAGATAAAAAGAAATTTGGAAACCTTAACAATGTTTAGTTCTTAATTAAGGAACTGTTTCTATGAAGCTAACAAAAGAACAACGTGAAGAAATTATTGCTGACCTGATCAGTAACGAAAACAATGTCTACACGGCAAATGACCGTGTGGGTTTTGAAGCCCTTGGTGATGAACGTCTTGCCCAGTTTGGTGAGCATCAAGAGCAAATCGACAATGCTGTACTTGTTGCAAATGTCGCAAGTGGTGTTGGCGAACTTGCGTTCAATGAAGACTCTGAAGAGTATGAGTTTCACCTCAATGGTGAATTTCCCCCGAAGAAAAAAGAAGCAAAACACGACGATCATGATGATGAAGATGATGAAGATGAAGAGGAAGAAATCGTCGAGTCTTGTGGTTCATCTTGCAAGAAAGGCAAAAAGATGGCAAAGAACGAACTGTCCGAAGCTGAGTGGATGCAAAATGCACCCGCAAGTATTCGACGCATCGTAGCAAATGCTCAATCTGTTGAGAACCATCAGAAAGAGGATTTGGTTGACGTGATTATGTCGAATCAAGGTAATCGTTTGACTGAGAACCAACTGATGCAAAAAGACCTTGATTCTCTTCAAGACCTTGCTGCACTTTGTGGTAACTCTCAGCCGACTCAGCCAAGTTATGTTGGTGCAAACATCCACAATCAACGATCCCTTGGTGGTCGAGGATTCTCGGAAGAAGACGTATTGCACGCCCCTGTTATGAATTTCTCCAACGACGACTAACTAACAAACTAACCACCTCCTTTCCTTAATTGGAGAAAATACAATGGCACGCGGAAACGGAATCATTGTTAGTGCAAACCCAAGGGGCGTTTTTTCCGAAGGTACACTAACTGCAATCACGCCAAAGCCCGGTACTATCATGCAAATTGATGCAAGTGCTGGTATTAGTACGGCAGATGGAAAGTTCACTTTTGAGCTTTACAACGCCGATGCTGATGGTGGTCGCCCTAAGGGACCACTTTACATTTTGCTTGAAGATTCTCTTCAAGGAAAACTTGCAACCGATGCTTATGTTGCCTCGACTCGTTGTTTCCTTTACACGCCTTGTGCGGGTGAAGAGTTCAACATGCTTTTGGGTGATGTTGCTGGTACTGGGGATGATCATGCTTTGGGCGAAATGCTCATGGTCGATGACTCCACAGGTAAACTTGTTGCTACGACTGGCACACCTGAGACTGAGCCTTTCATGAATCTGGAAGCTTCGACTGATCCAACAGCCGACGCTCTCCACCACGTTATTTACACTGGTTATTAAACCCAACCTCCCCGACAACTTTAACTCCCAATGAGGAAAACAAAAATGTCCGATATTAACTCTGGTTGGGCACCACAACCCCAAGAGGCGTTTCATACACCTGGGCAGGGTTTGGGACCAATCGCCAATGTTCTTAACGATGTTCGTCAAGAGCCTGGAATGATGCGACCTTTTCTAAGTAGCCAAAACGTTCCTTGTGTCTCGATCCCAAGTGGTCGAGTAGACAACGAAGGCAACAAGGAAATGAAGACGCATCGTATTAGCGATCTTCAAGCTCGCGGTATTCACTCTCCTGTTTTCAATGCAACTTCGTTGCGTAAAGAACAGTGGATTCAGTTCGATCAGGCAGTTATCAAAGCTGCCCGCGAACGTCTTCGTGCTTGGTCCGACCTTCGCTCTGCCAATACTTTTGGTGGTTTCAATGCGATGGCCCGTACCACCCTCGAATATGAGGCAATGAGCGATCCTGGGGAAGCCGTTCAGGATATGGATGGTCTGAGCGAAGGCCGAACAGACAACCCTCTGTTCTCCCTACGTTCGATGCCTCTTCCAATCACTCATAGCGATTTCTGGTTTTCCAGTCGTCGCCTTGAGGTTTCCCGAAGTGGACCGGGTGCTTTGCCTCTCGACACCACAATGGCTGAGGCCGCTGGTCGTCGAGTCGCTGAGATGATCGAAAAACAGACTATCGGCACCATTGCCGGTATGAACTATGGTTATCAAAGTGCGGGCGTCACGGCCCACGACAGCACGTACTTGTCGAAAGTTTATGGTTACATCAACTTCCCAAGTACTTTGACCTCCGTTTCTTTGACTGCACCCGATGGTACGAATCCCGATACCACCGTTGGTGAAGTTCTCGAAATGCGTCAAGCATTGTATGACAACAAGTTCTATGGTCCCTACGTTCTCTATCACAGTGATGGATGGGACCGTTACTTGGACAACGACTACTTTGCTGGTACGTTCGCTCAAGGTCTGGTTTCTGGAAGCAAGACCCTTCGCCAACGTCTTGAAGCTATCGAAGGCATTAGTGCCGTTCGTCGCCTCGACTTCCTCACCACTGATTATAAGATGATCATGGTGCAAATGACTTCCGACGTTGCTCGGGCAGTCAATGGTATGGACATTCAAACCGTCCAGTGGGAAAGCCAAGGTGGTATGCGTCTGAATTTCAAGGTTATGGCTATTCAGGTGCCACAACTGAGAGCCGATTACAATGATCGAACTGGTATCCTTTACGCTACCAGCTAGACAAATATCGTGCGATAGTGGCAGGTTCATTTCTCCCAAGGGTGGACCTGCCACATATTTTCTATCCCTAACAGAAAGCATCGAACCATGCCCGCAGTCAAAGAAAAAGAACCCAAAGCAAAGAAGAAAAAGTATTCCTTCAAAGTCCTCCGTGGAGGTTTCGTTGAAGGCAAAAAAGATCAAGGAAACTTTAAGGCTTACAAAATCGGTGACATTATTGAGACAAACCGAAATCTCCTTGAGCTTTTCGGACCTGAAAAATTTCAGGATATGAAGAATAAAATGTATGTCAGCGAACCGGAAAAAATCAACCTGGACTCTTTGACAATTAAAGAGCTACGCGACGTTGCCGAAGAAGAGGAAATTGAACTCGAAACGGCAACCTCGAAAAAAGAGATTCTTAGTGTTCTCAAAAGTGCTCTTGATTTGAAATAGTCCTTTTTCATGAAGGATTACGATCATGGCACAACGTACTTCGATTGCCAAAGTTGAAGGCGTCATAGAGGTTGATTCTAGTATCGCTCTGCAACCGTTCATCGATACGGCTGTAGCTCTCGTAGATTGGGTGTCAAGCAAGGATGCTGACAGCCTTTTAACGGCAGCACTTTTAGAGCGTATAGAAACCTACCTCTCCGCTCATTTCTATGCACACAAAGACCAACAGTACACCAACAAAAGTACTGATGGTGCTAGTGCCAGTTTCCAAGGTCAGTTTGGAAAAGGTCTTGAGTCCACCCAATGGGGACAAACCGCAATGCTTATGGACATTACCGGTTTGCTCACGTCCCTAAGTCAAGGCACTTTGGTGAGTGCAAAGATTACATGGGGTGGTACAACAAGCGATTCCGAAAGACCTGATGACCTGGATGATTCATACTAATGACCACCATAGAAAACGACGACCGAAAACAATATGCAGTCCTCTATGCTCAGTCGGGCTATGGTGCTGATGGTGATCCTACCTGGGGTGCTGCTGCTGAAATCCAAGTGCGAAGAAACCGTAGGAAGGTAAACAACTTTTCAACGGAAGAGTCCCCCCACGGTATTGTCAGCACCATGCGAGTCAATGCTGAAATTGCAATTGGTAGCAAGGTTTGGTTTGGTCGTCTTGCTGACCTTCCTGACTCATTCGATGCCGGAACACTCTATGAGGTTATCGACTACTCTGAGACACCCGACATAAAAGATCGTTACTATACCCGCCGCGTAACTCTTAGGAGGATGTTATGAGAACCCTAGCTTTACTTCTCACCTTATTCCTTTGGAGTCCCTTGGTTGCCCAAGAGATTCAATTAACGCATCAAGTGATTGCGTCCTCACCAATTGATGGGGATGGTTATAGCTGGACTGTTTTGGTCGATGGTTCATCAAAACCTATCGATGACTCTGATAAAAAAACAATCATCGTGACTCTTCATGGTGAATCAAAAGTTGTCCTAGTGCTCTCAGTCGTTTCAGGTGGTGAACTTAAAACCTTTGTTAGTGAAACAAAACCCGGTCCTAAACCTGGACCTGATGTTGTGGACCCACCGATAGTAAAACCGGAAGGGGTGGACTCAATAATGATCGTTTACGAGTCGGCAAATCAGAGTCCCACCCTGCAAAAACTATTCGTGACGATCAGAACAACGTTCAAACAGTATCCAGTACAAATCGTGGATCAGGACTCGACGAACCCGAACCTGAAAACCCAAATCGAAGCCGCGAAAAAGCTCGGCCTGCCCGCAATCGTCTCTTTAGACGACGACGGTGAGATAATTTCGACTGTCTCTCTCCCAGAAACTTATACCGCATTTGTGGAGGCAATCAAATGATGAGTGAGCTATATGATGTTGACTTTGAAAACGATCCAAATCCTTGTGGTTGTGTCCCAAGGGAAGACAAGCTAGGTGAAAATCACAAGCTGTTTTCTAGTGCTGGTATCCAAACCATTCCACGATCTGAATGGGTTGAGACACCTGAATCGGATTCGATCAAGCAGTTGATTACTAAAATCAAAAACCAAAAGCAAGAGTCAAGCTGTACGGCAAACAACACCACACAAAACCATGAAATGTTTTGGAACCTGATGTTTGGTTTGGATCATTGGGTCGAGTTGTCGCCAATCTCAGTTTACAAACAATGCAATGGTGGACGTGATCAAGGAAGCTCGATCCCTTGTTGCATGAAAGCAATTCGAGATATTGGTGCCCTACCCGCCAACACGCCACGTAATATTGCTTTTATGGAAAAGCATGGGTTGAACACCAAACACGTTATGGATTTGGTTGGATTTCGCCAAGATTATCCTCAGGATTGGAAACAAACGGCTCAACACTTTCGAATCGAAGAAACTTATGACATTGCAAATTTTGATGAATTTGCTACAGCACTACAAAATGGTTTTTCCGTTTCGTATGGTCGAAGCGGTCACTCAATTTGTGGTGTTCGTTTGGTTTACAAAAACAACCAGTGGTGTATCGAATATGCCAATTCGTGGCACTCGACCTGGGGAAACAATGGGTTTGGTTACGATACCGAAAAATATGTAAAGGGTTCGATAGGTCGCTATGGTGCGATTGCTGTACGAACCGTTCATTCTCCCTACTTCATGCAAGGAACCTAGTAATGTCCGAAATCAAAGAAGCCCTAGTAGCAAAAGCAAATGAACTCAAAGGCGATAACGCTGGTTTTTCAATCGAGGGATTGTGGAACGTAGTCGAATCTGTTTTGCGTGACGGTAAGCTCACACAAAATGACTTTGAACCGGTCGTCCAATTCGCTGAAGAACTATTTGATGACTTTGTGGTTCCTTACGATATTCCATACCTTGGGAAACGTGTTGAATCTCTAATTGAAGAAAAGGTGCTTCGACCTTTGATTCGTGTGGGGATTCAAAAACTTTTTGATGCTTACCTCTAAGCTAAGGTTTACTATGTTTTCACAAGTACCCCCTGCAAATTTCATCGAACACGCCGGGAATTTTACTGCCACCGCAGTTATGATCGGTGTGTTCGTTTGGTTAATTACTCAATACCTACCTAAGCTCTTTGAAGCTTATCAATCGTCTTTGAATAAACAAAGGAGTGATTTCAAAGAAGAACTTGAAGAGGGTAGGAACCATTCGACTAAAATGCACGAAAACACTCATGCAAAAATTGGTGGTCTTACAACTGCAATCAATGGTTTAGTTGATCATGTAAGGAAAGACTGCCCGAAGCATAAGGATTAGAAATGGCTGAGTACACGTACACAAACGATCACGGTGCCGACTTGTTGTTGCATGAACTGCAAGAACACCTAGGCTTCCCTGGGGTTATAGACGGACTAAGGGGGCGAGGCTCAAAGCCAACCTTAGATAGATCATCTGAAATTATTGACTTCGATATAATCACCACACGTGATTTAACTGTCGGAGAGAAAAAGCAACTCGATACCAAGGTTGCTTCGTTCGTTCCAAACCCTACTTACACGCACGATCAACTTACTGCATACGTGGCTCACCTTGTTGATAAGATTCCAACCAATGCGGAAGTAGATGCAATCAACAACGTCGCTGGTGTTAAGTTAGCATTGAAGCGACAAAGTAAAATCATTCGCAGGCTCGTTCGTATCCTTGTAAACCTTGAAAAGCTAGAAGACCCAATCTAATGGTAGCTCGACAATATTACAGCACATACGAAGGCTCGGAACAAAGCACGACCAAAACATCTGCACCCTTCGATGAATTGGCGACGTTGACTTTTACGCCAGACGCCAACGCTGATTACATGATGATTAGCTCGGCTTATGGTAGAAGATCATCCTTGGGTAGAGCGGGGTGGTGGCAATCTGAGGACGGGAGTGATACTGGCCCCTGGTACGCAATTGGAAACTTAAACTTCGTAGATACTGCCGAGAGATACTCGGCAGACGGTTTTCATATCCATGAAGCAGGAGGAAGTCCCTCGAGCCTGGACTTTGATTTAAGTGGTTGGGTTAATACTTCTGGCACCAGTTACGCTGGAGACATTAACCTCATTGCGCTGCGACTGGAAAGCCAAGACAAATTTAATAGTGCTACTTTTGCATCTACTACTTCAACATCTTTCCAAACTGTTGTATCCCTAACCTTCACACCAGCAACGTCAGGGTGGTACATTGTTTGTGGGTCGTGGGGACTCAGATCACTGACTGCCGGAGTTGGTGTCCGGGCCTACATGGACATTGACAGCGATGGAAACCTTTACGGGTATAGCTATACAAACTCAACGGCCTACGGTGTTGGTGATGCTAAGTTAAGTAATTATGCAATCTATCTGGACAATACAAGTCATACCATTTCTATCAAGTACCGTGGCGACGGCAGCGGAACTGTCCAGTGTTATGAACCTGTCATTTGTGCTTTGCGGGTTGATGATTTTCCCGGTAATCCGGCAAGCGACTACGACCTAGTTCAATATAACACAACATCTGGAACCTACCAAAATAGCACTGTCAGTGAGACTTTCAC